>Ga0247841_10012844_pt1 | contig 10829 bp, 10 predicted proteins | sample LaCruzMarch2015__2_FD_192410 | JGI IMG/M metagenome (GOLD analysis project Ga0247841, IMG submission 192410) | Freshwater microbial communities from meromictic Lake La Cruz, Castile-La Mancha, Spain - LaCruzMarch2015_18m | ecosystem: Environmental > Aquatic > Freshwater > Lake | place: Spain...
TCGTCAGTGCCCTCAAAAGCGGCCGGGTCTTCAATAGGCCAGTGAAACCTGATGCTCACCCCGGGGAAGATGGGACATTCCGATTCCGCTCTGGCACACACTGTTATAAGGTACCCGAAGTGGATCTTGCCGAGGAACTGGGCCAAATCCTTAGAGTACTGCCGGCTAATGTCAAGTCCGATTTCTTCCAATACTTCTCTGGCGAGCGGATGTATCGCCGTAGGCTCGAGACCGGCGCTGTAAACATCGAATCGGTCCCCCGCGTACTTTCTCAGGAAAGCTTCAGCTATTTGGCTTCTAGCGGAATTGTGGGTGCACAGAAACAGGACTCTGGGCTTTACCATCTCGGGCATCCCTCCCTCAGATATCATTTGTACGTCCCCCCCAAATATTTTATCATGGGGTGGTGACGTTTGCAGATGATGTGGTTTTCGTTAAGAAACAGTGACCTTTTAACACAGACGCCTGCTCGGGGCCGTTTGTATAGGCCATCCTTCGGCCACGACTCCGGTGATTGATACAACGGGCTGATTCTGGTAAGGAGTTATCGAGCGGTTGTTTTGGTACTCCCGGTAGGAATCGAACCTACGACCTGCGGATTAGGAAATCGCCGGAATTCAACCGACAACAAATAAAATCAATCACTTCCCTTGTGACACCCGTTGTCAACTTCCACGACAAATCAGGACGATACACAGCCCAATGGCACAAAATTGGCATACGCTCCCTCACTCCGAAAGAGAATTCCTTTTCGCGTTGGCCCCGGGCTGGTAGAATGATGTTGCCCGCCGGCCTCCCCAACAAGCTCGGAACTCACAACCCGGTGGTGAGCAGTCGCCCGGACGGGGCGTAGAACCTATGAAAAAAGCATGGTGCCGATGAAGCCCGTTGTCAAAATCCAAGACAATCCATAACCGTCCACGACTCATTCCCGCAAAAGTCCCGCACGGGAAATTCCGGCCACCTTACCAAGAACAGGCCGACTGTTGCTCGACCTTGCCGTTTGAAACTAGAGTTCGGGTCTGAAGAGGTCAACCGGACCAGACACTTTCACGATTTAAAGACCACAATTGAAACTTCTCAAGAATGCTTGACAGAGCTGGCTTTCTTGAGAAGGCGCACGAGAGCGGCGAGACTCGAACTCGCGACCTCCGGTGTGATAGAGAGGTATTGAGCTCAATACAATCAACCAATTATCCAGGAACCCCAGTCATTTCGATCCCTATCGATCCTTTTCAGTCCCTCACGATCCCTCACAGTCCTTCAATTTGCGTACAAAAATGGCGGGCAAGGATCAACCATTTATCCAGACACTATCGGGCGGGGTTCGGGAGCGGGCTACAGAGCAGTGGTGCTTGAACAAGTGCGTTCGATGAGGTATCCTGAGAAACACGAAAATACAGGCTTGTGCACCGTGCGGACGCTTTTGAATCTGTCCGGTTTCGTGGGCGCAGAAGCGTCAGCCTTTTCGGGTTTGGGGGGAACCATCCCTCGCCCGGATATCTTCCCAAGGCCCGCCAAATGGTAATGCGGCCGAATAATTCCCGTTCAAATAGCGTTGGCCGGATTTTGTGTCCCGGCTATGTAATTACGTGGCTTCCCCCTTGTTCGTGTACGGTTCTGTGCCATACTACCTAAACAAAAACATTACGCCGTCGCTGCGCCGCGGTCCGGGGCGCGACGACCGGCTATCATTCCTTTCAAGCCCGGAGAGGGACGATGATCGGCAGGTACCTCGGACATCTTGCCCGGGACGACCCCCTGTGCGGATATCTGCGGGATCACATCATTCCCCAATTGGGTGTTTCTTCGCATCATGCGGTCTTCCGAGTATTCCAATCGGCGTGTTCCCGCCACGTGTACCTTTACGAGGAAGAACGCAGCGGGGCTCGGCTGGTTGGCAAGTTCCATCCCCCTCACCGTAATCCGGGCCCTCACCCGCCCAAAACGGGGGAAACGGAATACAACAACCTCGTGTTTCTACGCGGCCTGGGCTTTGATTCGCCCCCGCATTACGTGGTCAAGCCCCTGGGGTTCAATCCGGCCATCGACAGTGTGCTATTGGTGGAATACATGGAGTGCGACCTCCTGGGCACGGTGATAACCGACGCCATCCACCTGGACAGGCGCGACCGGCTGTACCGCAAGCTTTCCGCCCTTGCCCATTTCCTGGCCACTTTGCACAACCGCACAGCAGGCGACTGGCCGGTCAACTTCGACCACAGCCATGCCTACATGGGGCGGTTGCTTAATTCGCTCATCGTGAAACGAGACATGGGGCCCGAGCATTCCGGCGAGTTGTACCATCTGCGCGAGGCCTGGCGCTACCAGGGCAGCATGTGGGAAGACCGAGGGGTGCTGGTCCACGGCGACGTCACCCCGTCCAACTTCCTGTTCGGCAGGGGCCACAACGTCATGGCCATTGACCTGGAGCGGATGCAATGGGCCGACCGGGTGTTCGACCTGGGAAGGCTCTGCGGCGAACTCAAGCATTTCTTCTTTCAGGCCAAGGGCGACCCCCACGCGGCCGAACCCTTTATCGGGCATTTTCTCTGGGAATATTGCTGCCACTTTCCGGATCGCATGAGCGCCTTCAGGGCCATCACCCGGCGCACACCGTTCTACATGGGCATAACCCTGCTGCGAATTGCACGCAATTCCTGGATCGACGAGGACTACCGCTGGCGCCTCATACAGGAGGCCAAACAGATTCTGAGGGCACTTCCATGAACATCCAGGCGATCCTTTTCGACATCAACGGCACGCTGATCGACATCCAGACCGATGAAGGTAACGAGGAAATCTACCGGGGAATCAGCCATTTCCTGACCTACCAAGGGATGTATGTCCACCGGTGGGACGTGCGCGACCAATATTTCCGGCTCATGGACGAGCAGCGGAGTGCAAGCGGCGAGGCCTTTCCCGAGTTCGACGTCGTGGAGTTGTGGCGGGAGTTCCTCCGGCGCAGGCCGGAAGCCTCCCATGCTTTGCCTCCTGAGAAACTGCGATGGATGCCTCTTTTTCTAGCAGAGATGTACCGGGGCATCTCGCGCTTCCGCTTGCAGCTCTATCCCGAGGTGAAGAACGTGTTGGAGGAACTGCAGCCACGCTTCAAGCTGGCGGCCGTTTCCGACGCCCAGAGCGCCTGGGCGCTGCCGGAAATGAGGGCGCTTGGCATCGAGACGTATTTCCATCCCATCATCGTCTCCGGCGATTTCGGCTTCAGAAAGCCGGACAAGCGGATTTTCGAGGCAGCCTTGGGAGGGCTCAACCTACCGTCGGAGAACGTTCTCTTCGTGGGCAACGACATGTACCGCGACGTCTACGGCGCCAAGCAGCTCGGCTTGAAGGCGGTGTACTTTTCTTCCAACCAGGGTAGGAAAACGGCGGAAAGAGTTGAGCCGGACTACATCATCTACCGGTTCGTTGAGCTTCGGAAGGCGATAGCCTTCTTCGAGGGGCAATAGAAGCCGCACAAGCCTCTCTGAGCTTGCCAGGCAGGAGCTGGGAGAATTGCCGGGTCAGGGGCGGGCAGACAACGACGGCAAGGGTGGCTACGCAGCTGTGAGTTGCCGTGTCGTATTCATCGAATAACGTGCGATCGCTGACGAAAATCTCGTCTATCGCCTCATTCCCCCAATGGCTCCAAGGTTGGGTGCAAATTCACTCAAGGAAGGCAAAACCATCATGAAAAGGGTCGGAATTATTCTTGGCGGAGGAGTCCTTTTGGTCATTGTAATCTTAGGATGGTGGGTCTTGAGCCGCCCCGAACGCGGCACGACCGGCTCGGTCAGCACGCAATTTCGCTGGCTCGGACCCAACGACAAGATCGTGATCGACGGCTTCGACGACCCCAAAGTCCAGGGCGTCGCCTGTCACATCGCCCGTGCGGAAACTGGAGGGGTGAAGGGCCAATTAGGCGTGGCGGAGGATACGAGTGACGCCAGCATCGCCTGTCGCCAGGTGGGCCCGATCAAGATCGTCGGCGAACTCAAGGACGGCGAGCGCGTCTTCGACGAACATCGCAGCCTTGCGTTCAAGAAGCTTCAGGTCGTGCGTTTCTTCGATCGCAAGCGCAATGTGCTGGTTTACGTGGCGTACAGCGATCGGGTTATCGAGGGCAGCCCCAAGAACAGCATCAGCACGGTGCCGATTATGGGGTGGCCGGCGCCGTAGATTTCAACTTCGCTGTCTGGTCGGTGAATCGGGCTTTTTGAAGCATAAACTATGTGGTTTCAACAAGTTCCCATTTGACCCCCGTTGCCAACTTTCACGACAGATCAGCGCTTCGTACTACCGGAAGGTCCAATTTCGGTACAGTGACGCCCGTTCGCTGAGATGGAACGGAGGGGGTCATTCCCCCTTCCTCCCTCGTGGTTGATTTCCTCAGTTCGAGCCTCAGGCCCTCTCTCGTCCATTTTTCTGTTTACGAGGGCGTGAATCCTCGACAACGACCAAAAACTGTGGGCAGAAAGACATGTAACGACAGATGCATGTAACTTCTCAAGAATACGTTACAGACCCGGCCTTTTTGAGAAGTTACGTGGGGACGACGAGACTCGAAGTAGCGACCCCCTTCTTCACAGGCCTTTGGGAAACCATGTGATGACGAAATGCTACACGGTATCCCGCCGAACTTTCGGTTCGATACAGCTTGATATGATCCTATACGATGCGGTAAAGTCCGTGTGCCTGGTCACAAGCAAAAATCACCCGTGCCTTTCTTTTGGGACTTGATTCCACGCCCTTCTCATGCCTCTCCGGGGTTGAACGCAACAAACGAGTAGCTTTGGGGGCAATTCTCCCGCGCCATTCATGGTATCATTGCAATATAACACTGGATTGCCGTCTCTTGTCAGCTACGGAGAGTTGGGACACATGAGCCACGAACCCGGGAAAAGGGATTCCAATTGAATTGACGGTTAAGATGGCTCTAGCTATTACCCTCCTGGAGTTTGAGAGTTCCACTGTCGGGTCCGACCGAACAAAGATGGGAGAGCAAGAATGCCGAAGAAAAGGTGCGAAGGCGTCGGCAAAGACCAAACCACTTCCAAACCCGGGAAGGCCGGCAAGCCTACAATCTTGCAAAAGGATGCCTCGGTCCTGGAAACAAAGGTCCTCTTTCCCATCGTGGGGATCGGAGCTTCAGCCGGCGGCCTGGATGCGTTCGAGAAGTTCTTTACCAACTTGCCGCCGGACACGGGAATGGCCTTTGTCCTGGTTCAGCATTTGGACCCCACCCACAAGAGCATCCTGAGTGAGCTGATTAAGCGCTACACAAGTATGAAGGTTGTGGAGGTGGAAGACGGAATGCTGGTGGAACCCAATTCCGTGTTCGTTATTCCCCCCAATTGGTACATGGCTATCCTCCACGGTAAACTGCACCTCCTGGAACCGACTGCATTTCCCGGTCATCGAACTCCGATCGATTACTTCTTTCGGACTTTGGCGGAGGATGTTCAAAAGCTCTTACATGAATTGCATGTCCATCAGATCGAACTTGAGATGCAGAATGACGAGCTGCGTCGGGCTCAACTGGCGCTGGAGGAATCCAGAGACAGATATCTGGATTTATATGACTACGCCCCGGTCGGATGTTTCACGTTGGACAAGAATGCGCTTGTTTTGGAAGCCAATCTTTCTGGGGAAGGCCTGATGGGAATGGAGAAAGACCGGCTAATGAATAAGCCCTTGACACGGTTTGGTCATAAGGATAGCCAGGACACCTTCTATTTCCACCTCAACCTGGCCCTACAAACCGGAACCCGGCACGTGTGCCAAATCAAATTGGTGAAACCGGACGGCAGTTGCTTCCACGCTGAACTGGAAAGCGTCAGGATAGCAGATTCTGACGGTGAACACAGCCGATTGCGAATAGCCATATCGGACATCACCGACCGCACACCTCGCCGAGTCGGCCCCACGCCACAACACGATGCCATTCGGTCCTCTCTTGATCGTTACCGTCCTGATCGCGCCATTGCTGAGACCTTGCGAGGCTGAATGTACCCACAGCCTTACCCGATGCGGTATATCTTACCTCCGGGTCCTTGCCCAGATTGCCGATCAACAGCACTTTGTTCAGAGATCTCGGAGCCATGTGAGCCTCCATGAAGTGTTTTGGCAATGATTGGCAAAAGACCTTTGATGTAATGATGCCGACAATGTCGGCCTTCACGAGAAGTCGAAAGATGGTCAAGGGCTAAAAAACTCTCGACCCAGTTTGCCGTAGATTGGAAAATAGCCGGGAATTGTATCTCCAATGGAAAAATCGATTTGGGAACCCGTCCGAATGCTAACCTCTGCGCAAGAGTAGTATCCTGTGAAGACGCGGACCTACTTACGGCCGGACGAGAGCTTTGCCGGAGGAGTGCGCTGAGAAGTTACTCACGGGTGATTACGGTTTTCGGGAAAATGATCCCTACAAGGACGTCGCTTTCACCAAGTTGGAAACCGACAGCACCTCCTGTATGAGCATCATGGAAGTCAGTTCATCCAAATTAGTTGCGGAGGAAAATGTGCTCCAGGGAAGTCGTATTAGTCAGGCGAACTGGCCTGCGATTGTTCCACGACCCTGCAGGGAAGGTGGTCAAGATGTACAACAAGCCAGGAGACGTTGAGAACCGGATCAAAGAGGGGAAGAAAACTCTGCGCTGGGACAAGTCCTGTTGCCGCTGCTTCGCCGCCAACCACGCTCGGCTGCTCATGGGAGTCTTGGGTACAACCTCCTGCACAGGCTCAGGCAATTCTATCTCCGTGGAGAGGAGGTGAAACGGTCAATGGAATGGCTCATCAAGCGTCTGGTCAAGGTCGGGGCGAAAGGCGCGTATCACGGTCGGAGGTGGCACGTTCATGTCGCGTCGGTGCTACACTTGAACCACATGTTTCCATGTGGTGTTCGGTAAAGCACAACCGGGAAAATCCTTCTTGACCGGGGGAAGGATGGAGCGCTATGCTTAAAATTGGAGACAACTTTTTTTTCGGGGAGGGTCGTCTGAATCGTGCCACCACGGAGGCTCAGGGGAGAAAACGCGACAGCCATTTGGGGGCTGAGGCTCGGTCGAATGGTCGGTGAATGCCCCAAAGAACTCAAAATGGTGAGAGCGTCGCATAATTCCAGTCAACCACAAACCCGCGCTGGTGATCATCAATTTCGGCGTTTACGCAAGATGATCACAATACGGAACAATGCCGCGCCGTCCCTCGTGCTGTGGGTGTTCTTCGGTTTCCCTGCCCTCCGATCAATGATTGGGTTCTGGCGCTTTGGCCCAGGGCCTCTAAGGCATCAACCAACAGGTCCAGTTCGCCCGTCCCACCCGCTATGGGCTCGAGTCGCATCTTGCAAGCATGCACGCAGTAATCGACGACTTCAAACCCGCTGTAGCAGTGATAGACCCCGTCTCGATCCTGGTCTCGATAGGGAGCACCTCTGAAGTAAAAATAATGCTGACGCGGCTTATAGATTTTTTGAAGACCTATGAGATAACCACCCTCTGCACAGACCTGACACTGGGTGGAACGTCCTTACAGCGGACGGAAATAGGGCTTTCGTCACTCATGGATACCTGGATTCTGCTTCGGCCCTTGGAATCGGATGGTGAGAGCAACCGTACGATGTATATCGCCAAGTCCAGAGGCATAGCCCATTCCGACCAGGTCAGAGAGTTCCTGCTAACGGACAATGGGGTGGAGCTGGTGAATGTTTACCTAGGCCCTGAGGGGGGTGTTGACGGGCTCGGCTAGGGCAGCCAGAGAGGCGCACGATAACGCACAAGAGTTGGCGAGAAGGTAGGAGTTAGAGCGAAAGCAACGGGAACTGGAGCGAAAACGCACCTTGTTGCAAGCTCAACTCACTACCTTGCAGGCGCAATTTGAGGTGGAGGAAGCAGAGCTTCAGCAGGCGATTGACCAAGAGGTCGGCCGTGAAAAGGCCCTCGACCTCGATCAACGCAAGATGGCTCAGTTGCGTAGAGCCGATGAGACTTGATCTTTCATAAGCCAGCGGCAGGAATACATAAAAGGAGGGTTCAATGGGTGGGCGGAAACAGGGGCCGGCGGATGAATATAGGGACGACCCCCCGGACGAAGGCGTCTGGAACCTCCGATTGTACGTCGCGGGCCAGACCGCAAAGTCCATCAGGTCCTTTGAGAACCTGAAGAAGATCTGCGAAGAGCATCTTGCAGGAAAATACACCATCGAAGTGATTGACTTGTCGGCCAACCCGCGGCTCGCCAAGGGAGACCAAATTCTTGCACTGCCCACTCTTGTGAGGAAACTCCCGCCTCCCTTGAGAAAAATCATAGGAGATCTTTCCGATAGCGAGCGAGTGCTGGTGGGATTGGATCTGCGTCCCAGGCCCTAATAGGGTATGTAAGGGAATTGTAACATGACTAAGCGGTCAGGCAGAGAAACAAGCTACCAGGAGCCACAGGAAGCGGCTGAATCGCGAGGGCCAAAATATGTTCTGCGCTTGTACGTGGCAGGAAAAAGCGTCAAATCCATTCGAGCGATCCGAAACCTGAAGAACTTGATAAAGGAACACCTCCACGATTCGTATGATCTCGAAATAATTGACATCTATCAGCAGCCGATTTTCGCGAAGGACCGGAAAATTGTTGCCGCGCCTACCCTGGTCAAGGAACTACCTTTGCCGCTGCGACAGTTTATCGGCGATCTTTCAAATACTGAACGTCTCCTGGCGGGACTGGAACTGGAGACCGAGAAATGACGGAACCAGAGTGCCCGGACCTGCCAAAACAAGTGGCCATGAGCAAGAAACTTCTTGATGAAATTGAAGAGCTACGGCTCCGACTGCAAGAGGCCGAAGAGACTTTGGACGCCCTCAGGAGGGGCGAAGTGGATGCGCTCGTCATGCCCGGGCCGGACGGTGATCAAGTATATACCCTGACAGGAGCTGATCGAACTTATCGCGTTGTTTTGGAGACGATGAACGAGGGAGCGGCTGTAATAGGCTCAGACGGCATGGTTCTTTTCTGCAACGCCAGATTATCAGGCATACTGAAGACGCCGCTTGAAAGGATCATTGGGGCCTCTGTGGCTCGCTTCATTACACAGGAAGATACCCAATCGTTTGAGGCCCTGTTAAATCAAAGTCTAGTGGAGAGTCAACAGACGGAACTTACACTGAAGGATGGGGATGGGGACGTTGTGCAGGTCCATGTTTCCACAAGCCCGCTTTTCGTTGAGGACTCTAAGACCTTTTGTATGATAGTAACCGACATCACGGCACGCAAGCAGGCTGAGCAGGCCTTGCGTCTCGGTGAGGCTCGATTTCGAGCAGTCGTTGAGGATGCACAAGACCTGATTTTCATGAAGGATCGTCATCTCACATATACGCACGTGAATCCTGCGATGGCAAGAATGTTCGGACTGGACGTGTCCGAAATCATCGGCCGCAAGGATGAGGATCTCTACGGTGAGGCAACGGGGAAGTATATCAAACAAGTGAATCTGCGCGTGCTCCAAGGAGAATCCATCGAAGAAGAATATACCACATCCATACGGGGCGTCCAGTTCACCTTGAATACTGTCCTCACGCCGCTTCGCGACACTGAGGGCACGATCGTCGGCATCTATGGCATTTCTCGTGATGTCACCGAGCGCAAGAAGGCCGTGCCTGGGCAAAGACCGATCACCGAGGCGTACCCCTCGCAGGCCATGAGGGCTGTTCTGCACGAGGCTCGTCTCGCTGCCGCCACCGACAGCATCGTTCTGTTCCAGGGGGAGAGTGGTTGTGGAAAGGATTACTTGGCACGTTGGATTCACGACCATTCCAGGCGTGCTCCGGGACCCTATTTTGCGTTGAATTGCGCTGCCATATCAAGGGAGTTGGCGGAGTCGGAGCTTTTCGGGCACGAGCGGGGCTCATTCACGGGAGCGCACGGCCGGAAGCGAGGACTCCTGGAATTGGCCGAGGGCGGGACCCTCCTGCTCAACGAAATTGGAGAGCTTACCCTCTCCTTGCAGTCCAAGCTCCTGACCTTTCTGGACACAAGGTCATTCCTTCGTGTTGGCGGTGAAAAGAGCGTTACCGTGAATGCCAGGATCATTGCAGCGACGAACAGGAGTCTCGAGACAGAGGCGGTGGAAGGCCGATTCCTTTCACCCCTGCTCTATCGTCTGAAGGTGTTTGCGATACACGTGCCGCCGCTGCGTGACAGGATTGAGGACATCCCCGTACTCTTGGAAGATATCATGTCGGGGCTGGCGAAGGAGCTGCAGATTACTTCTCTCCCCGCGATCGACCCTGCGTCCGTCATCGCGCTTTCCAGGTACGATTGGCCGGGAAATGTCAGGGAATTGCGAAACGTGATCGAGCGATCATTGATCTTATCCGACGGGCAGAATTTGAACGTTGCGGTCCCCTCGATGCACGCCAGCCACCAAAGCTGGTCTCACGTGTCCAGTTTTCCGGAGCAGAAGCGCACGCTTCACGATGTGACGGATGATGTGATCAAATCCCTGTGTTTGGAGGCCCTGCGGCGCTGCGAAGGTAATAAAAGATGTGCTGCTCGCGTGCTTGGCATAGCCCGGGATTCCCTTTATCGGCACATGAGGCGTTTAGGGATTGAGGGGGACAATCCGACCGCGGAGTAATTCGATGGACCGACTTTAAGACACCCAGCAAATTTGTAACCTATTGATAACACGGAGACAGCAATTCCGTGGCCTGTTTTTAGGACACTCGCCCCTTTCTTGCCGAACCTTGGTATCCCACCCCGCACTCGATCACTGTGGCTAACTAACTAATACCAAAGCTCTTATAGAACACCTCATCCGTTGGTCATGGTTGGCACTAAAACTGCAT
>Ga0247841_10012845_pt1 | contig 10827 bp, 13 predicted proteins | sample LaCruzMarch2015__2_FD_192410 | JGI IMG/M metagenome (GOLD analysis project Ga0247841, IMG submission 192410) | Freshwater microbial communities from meromictic Lake La Cruz, Castile-La Mancha, Spain - LaCruzMarch2015_18m | ecosystem: Environmental > Aquatic > Freshwater > Lake | place: Spain...
GGGCAGCGGGTAAAGCATAGCCCCGTTTACGGCGCGTGTCAAACACTGCTAAACTAGCCCGAAACCCTAGGAGCCAAACCCATGACCACCATCACCTTCGACACCCAAGAGCTTGTCAATGAGCTTGAAAGCAGCGGCTTTACCCGGAAACAATCAGAGACCGTGGTGTCCGTGCTAAAGAAATCACAAGGCGAGCTGGCGACTAAGGACGATTTGCACCGTGAAATAGAAAGTTTAAGGAACGCCACCAAAACAGACCTACTTGAACTCAAAGTGGATTTGGTCAAATGGGTGGGCGCCTTAATGTTGGCGCAGGTTGCCGTTATTGCCGCCTTGGTCAAGCTGCTGTAAAAGCCTAACAAATAGTTCCAAGCGACCCGCTGCCGCGAGGCGCATTTGTGTATTTTCAATCATCGGTGCGCGGCAGCGGTCGCCTGAACATGGCGTTAGGCGGCATCACTTAATAGTCACCCAGTCATTTTCAAACCCGATTTGTGCAATCGTTTCTTCAAAATCTAAAACAGGCGGTCTCTTGATCTGAAAGCGTATCGCTGACGCAGGAACTTTGTACTTAATGGTGAATTGTGCGCCATGCGGTTGCCAAGTGAATTTATGCTGGTTATTGGTCTTGTCAAAGCCTTCAAAATTACCACGCTTATTAATTTCCCAGCGGTATTCATTGGTGTTAAAGCGGTGGGTCTCTTCTTCAAACAAAGTGAATTCAAGGGTGTTTACATTCCTTATCAGAATAGCTGTCCTTAAATAATCAAACTTATCAAGAGCGATATTGACGCGCTCGTTCCATATCCCTAAAACAGCATTTCCAGTCGATTGAATATCATGGTGCGGGTTTTCTATGCCATAAGAAAAATCAGGCGAATTCCTACCAGAAATAACCCTTAACGTGGTGCATTCATGCGGCTTTTTGTCCTGTAGCCCTTTAACAGACCATGCCTGCCCGTCGATAATCACATCAGCCAGCCCAACAGGGCTGGCAAGGTGTACGCCATCAATCGCTTTAGCAAAAATATCACCCCAGTCTTCGCCGCTAATGTTGGCTTTGCCAGTGGCAAAATTATATATAAGCCACCGGCTGACCTCGTAAATTACAGCCTTCGGTAAGTCCCCTAGCGGGTACAGTTCGGTATTTTTTCTGTGCTTGGCATCGCGCAGCTTCGGTGGCAGCATTTAAAACCTCTTTTATAACCGCTTCAATCATAGGTACAGGTACGGCGTTACCTGCCTGTTTTCTTGTTTGTGAGTCAGTGCAAACTATTTTAAAATTATCTGAAAAGCCTTGCAGCCTTAGCATTTCCCTTGGGGTTAAGCGCCTTTCACCATTAACCAACAAATAATTATAGGATGCGCCAGAACGTAAGGCGCAAGAAAAAGGATAACTTGAAATATGTCCGCTTTTATTTTCATGCCATATTGACGGGTAATGCTCGCTAGTATGCTTGGCCTGCCGTTTATCAGCGATTCGTTGACTCGCCAGATGCTTGTCATCAATAGTTTGTTCAAGTATTTCTGAAAGCGGCTTGTAGTGTTTTATTTTTTCCGGCCAATTAAACACCACATCATAATTTAAAAAGCCAACGATAAGCACACGCTCACGTTTTTGCGGTAAGCCGTAGTCAAGCGCATTCAAAACTTTCCAGTCGGTTTTATAACCCAGGCTTTTTAAGGTATCGATAATTTTTGTTATGGTTCTTTTATTGTCATGCGTCGCCAGTTGCTTTACATTTTCAAGTACGATCATCGGCGGTTTTTTGCTTTCCAGTATTTTAACTATCTCAAAAAACAAAGTGCCGCGTATATCATCAAAACCTTGCCGGTTGCCAATGATACTAAACGGTTGGCAAGGGAAACCGGCGCATAATAAATCATGGTCGGGTATCAGTTCTATATCAACCTTGGTAATGTCGCCGTGAGGCTGTAACCCATAATTCGACTCATAAGCAATTTTGGCCGCACTATCTATTTCACTGGCAAACAGGCACACACCGCCATTAGCCGCAGCAGCCTGATGAAACCCGCCTATCCCCGCAAACAAGTCTATAAACTTAAATTTTTTCATTTTCAATCACTTATATAATTTTATTGATCGTGTTGAGTGCGTATAATCTCATATACAACAAGCTATTAAAAGCCTAACCAAACGCTCAACCGGACAAGCCGCCATTTGAGTGTATCGTATTTTCTCAATCTTGCGTGGGCGGCTTGCCGGTTAGCTTTGCGTTAGGCCGTACAAATAAATACACATCCCGTCCTATTTCAAAGTCGTTACATTTTCTTTTCCACCCCCAATTTGTAAAATATGGATTGCCTATTTTTGGCAAATAAAATCTTGGTTTATGACCTTTGCCACAACTTAGTAAGCTGCTTTCTGATGTCATATCAAATTGTCTATATCTGCATTCCATACAGTAATTGGTTTTCATTTAATAACCCGTCATTCAACTCAGACCTGTTTTTGTTGTGGCTATTTTAGCCATTCAATTTTTATTGTTACCCCACGCCTAACACGACGCTCAAGCCGACTCTGCTAACGCTACGCTGGTTAGCTCTGCGTTAGCGGCATACGCTAAAAAGGTATTTCATAAAATAATTCACAATATTGTTCATAAAAGTTTTCTGGCGGGTTGCTTTTAAAAGCATCACAATAACCGTCAAAAAAACAATCACATTGCTTGCAAGGCGTTGCCGGTGGCGTGCTGCGCAGGATTGCTAAATAGTTCTCGGTGTCGGTTATCATGCGTTGCTTGGTTAGCGGCGTAAACATGGCTTTTTACCTCGTTAAATTTACCTGTTTTACTGATACTTAGATAGTCTGGTTTGCGAAGCTCTTTTGATCTTAGTAACGCTTCTTGTACATTGTCTGGATAAGGTAACGTACCCCCAAGTTTGAGCCAGCCCATTTCTGCTTTGCGGCGGGCATAGCCTTGATGATCAAAGCACAGCCATTCTTTAATCGCTGCCGCACGAAAGTCGGGTGGGTAATACAGGATACACAAGCTGTCGGGTGACCCAGACTTGCTGTGTACTCTAAAACCCATACGACTCACTTCAAACAAACAAACTAGGCCGTCTGATAGAATCGGCGCAGCACTGGCTTGGTGGTTAATAGTCAAAGCGTTTTCAGCGATCATAAACTCATGACCACACGCACAATAAGCCGCGCTCAAATGATATATCGCTTGGCATTGTGGGCATTGCTTGCTAGTGATTGCTGCTTTGTCCTGTTTTTTAGGTTCCTTGCGACCTTTGATCTGGTCTATACATCCTAGTGTGCTGGTGGTGTCGGTAAAATCTAGCCATAAACAATTTTGCTTTCCCTGTGCTGTCCTTAAACCGCGTCCAGCAATCTGAATATAGAGTACAGGGCTTTTGGTATTTCGGATTAGCGCGATCAGGTCAATGCTTGGGTAATCAAAGCCGGTGGTAGCCACTAAGCAGTTGACTAATGCCTTTAGTCGTCCGGCTTTGTAATTGATAAAGGTGCGGTCACGTTCTGCCGTTGGGGTTTTGCCGTGGACAATGCCAGCGGCGACACCTTGGGCTTTTAATTCTTCGTAAATATGCTGGCAATGCTTTACATCCACGCCAAAGATTAACCACGCTTTACGATCACGCCCAGCGTTAATGATTTCACTGACGGCGGATCGGGTGATTTCTTCTCGATCTATCGCTTTGGCTAGCTGTACGATGTTGTAATCGCCGGTCGCTTTGTTGATCTGTACGCCACTAATGTCGGTTTTGGTAATGGTTTCACTGAGTACCAAAGGTGTAAGATAGTTTTGTTCGATCATGTCTTTGATTGATATTGTTACTGCTATATCAGTGAATAACGCTTGATCTCCTTCTGTCAGTAAAACACCGTCGCCACGGAAAGGTGTTCCTGTTAAACCAACGACACGAAAGCGGGGATTTAGTCGAGTGTATTCAGCAATCATAGCGCGGTAAATACCAGTTTTTTTGCGGTTGATATTGTGACATTCATCGACTAGACACAAATTAAACGCGCCGGTGTGCATGGCTTTGTTGTGTATGCTGCCAATAGTGGCGAATACAATTTTGGCGTGTGGGTCTTTGCGTCCTAAGCTGGCTGAGTACAATCCAGCGTTTGCTTCTGGATAAATAGATTTAAGCTTGTCGTAGTTCTGTTTAACTAACTCCCGACTAGCGACCACCATCAAAATGCGCTGATTAGGCCATTGGCTGATAATTCGTCGGCATAGTTCAGCGATAATTATTGATTTTCCCGCGCCGACGCAGGCGTTAATGATCGGATTGCCGGTAGGGTTGCTGCTGAACCAGTTTAGTAATGCGGTTATGGCGTCTTTTTGGTAGGGGCGCAGACTGATCACACGTTCACCACTACATTCTTACTCGCCCTAGATACCGCCACATATAAACAACGTAAAGCTTCCTCTCGGTTAGGGTTGCTTAAAATATCTTGAGCATCGACAAAGACATTTTCAAAGGTGCTGCCCTGTGACTTATGCGATGTCATGCAATACGCTGGTCTAACATCGGCAAAGTATTTTTGTAGCAACCAGAAAGTAAACCAGGTCATTTCACCGCCGTTGCCAATATCTCTAGCAATACGATCAAGTACGCTTTTTAATGCGTTTTTATCGTGGGTAATCACGCACGATACCGTTGTTGACTCGCCTGATAACATGGTGCAGGTAATTAAATAGCGCGACAATTCAAAAGTGTCTTGCGACATTTTAAAATACAGCGGATTAACAAGGGTTATGCTGCTAATGATGCCTTCTGATTCAGTTGAGCATAGTATTTCATCCCATCCTGCGGTAACTGACTGGCTAAAGTCGTAATCTGCCTGGGTGGATAATCTATGCAATGGGCTTGAAAAAATAATCGGTTCACCCACAGCAAACGGTGCGTTTAAATCAGGGTAACGGATAGCCTGAATTTGTTGGTTATAAGCATCCACACGTTTATTGCGCCAGGCGATCACGCGAAAGCGATCATAATCTTTATCAAAGTTTTCTTGGCTAAAAGCCGACGGCATCCATTGGTTAAAGAGTTGCCCGCTCATAATGTGAACCCCCATATCACCGCTCTGGTTTTGTGTTGGGGTTATCGGTGGTAAGGTGGTTGCGCCATCTTCGATAGCGTGTCGAATATCGGTACACAGGCCAAGCACTGGATTTTCAGACCGCTGACGCATTACTTTGGTAAGTTCAGCGCGGTTAGCAATCGCAAACACAGATGAAGTGGCTTCGCCAATAGGCGGTAATTGACAACGATCCCCCATGAAGATAATCATCGTGTCAGCCAATTTAATAGCACGATTGATATAGCCAAGCAATTCAACATTAACCATCGAGCATTCATCAATGACCACGATGTCATACTTATCAAGCTGGCTTTTTCCGCCACTCTTGATGACTTCTTTGTCTTTTTGCAGCGTGACACGCAAGCCTAACAAGCTAAAGATGGTCAGGCAGGGCACGTCAAGATTGTTAGCCAACATCATTGTATATAAAACACGCACGGCTTTGTTGGTTGGGGCGGTAAAGCAGATGCGTTTATTCGGTAGGGCTTTAATTAAATGCTGAATGGTGGTGGTCTTGCCAGTGCCAGCCGCACCAACTAGGGTAAAAAAGGGCTGGTCTCCTGTCGCTATAAAATCTAGCATTCCGTCAATAGCGGCTTGTTGTTGGTCGTTTAGAGTAATAGACATTCGTTTTATCCTGTCACTTGGGCATTAAAAGTTTCTCTGATTTCGCTTACTACGCTAAACCCTATAGCACGATAATCCTTGGCGTCGCTCAGTTCATGACTGCTATACGCTGGCTTGTCTTTGCCGTTCCTAAACACCACTCCGGTTGCTGTTTGGTATTCAATCCAGTTTTCTTCGGGGTCAGCATCTACCGGCTTGGCATACGAAATTAAACTGGGTAAAAACAAGTGCTGTTCACAACCGGTGACTTGAAAGTTTTTAGGGACGTTGCTATTAAATTTTGCACAATGCCATTCGCCGTCCTTAACAGGCGTTGAGTGACAACAGGTTCGGCAATTCACATCAGCCACTTGCTGTTGATGACAAATACCGTTGAAGGTGCAGGCTTTGCACTGATACCATGATGGATTTTCACTAATTCCGGTCGGTAAGGTATTAGCGTCTTTAATGCGCTGAGCTTTTTCAAGCAAGCGTTCTGCTTCCTCTGGATCGGCTTCGGTGCGTACCGATAGCGACCATAAACTGCCAGGGGTGGTGCAGGTCAGATAATGACGAGTCAGTCCGGTCAAGTGCATGTATAAAATAGCTTGGGCGTAATACAGGTTATCCCAGTATTTTAGGGCTTGTTTTTCGCCGTGTTCCTGCTTGGCTTTCAATAAGGTGGTTTGTTTTTTTTCGTTGACGCATTTGCTTTCCCAGATGTGTTCGGTAACAGGCGCTTGTAATAGTCCGGTTATCCTGCCATCGATACGGCCTTGCAGATGGCCGTCTATAGCGCTGACTGAGTATTGATAGCCAGTTACGGTGTCTATTGTGCGTAATTTAACGCCTTCTACTCGTGCAAGCCTTGATGCCTCAATGTCTTCGCTTCTATAGCCATCCTCAAATCTTCTGAGCTGTTCTGCTGAGAACACTTCGGTTTTTGCCATGCGAAACTGTAGCCAGAGCTTGCGCTCGCATTGACTCCCTAGTTGTGCTATGCCTATAGTTGGGGGATGGCGTTTTTTTTGTTGCGCTGTTTCTTCGATAACTCTGTTTACAGCGTCTAGCGTTGGGTCGGTGTTGAGTAGTTCTGATAAGTTTGTCATGGTTGTTATGGCGCATCCTTGCGCCGCTCCTAGGTTAGTTATTCCCAAGGGGCTTTATTAGCGGCAGGGGCAGATGCCATTGCTACCCCACCACTTTTTTCAGCATAACTGCCAGCATTGTACGGCGCTACTGGTGCGGCTGTGCCTTGTGGGTGAAGTGGCGCGTCCTGATAAGTCGCTTGTGGTGCTGGTGCGGCTTGTCCGGCATGTGCAGGTTTGTAAGCAGCAATGTCATTGCGCCGACCTTCCGGTATTGGATTGCCGCGTTTATCGACCGTGTTATAACTCAATCGAATAATCATCAACTTACGATGCAGTTGTGATGAATCACGTAGTTGTCCAACATAGCCGGTCGCACGACAAATGGATTCCAGGGATTGTTTAGAGATGGCTCTAGCGGTATCGTTGCGATTGATTAAGTTAAGCCGGTCAAACAGTTTTCTGCCTTTATGCTCGCCTTCAATAATGTCGTAAGTTAATTGCAGGTATTTACCTTGAAAATCTTTGGTATCCTTCATCTCGCTATCAGTGATGATAACGGGATAATCGCCTGCGGGTAGATCATCAAAGCTGGCTGGTTCTACGGTTCCGGTTTGGTAATAGCCTTCGTTAAAGGCTTCTGCTAAGTTACTCATGGGTTGTTACCTCGGTGGTTGGTTGGTTAGGTTGTTGGATAGATTGTTTAATCGCGTCTTCAAAAGCTATCCAGGTCAGCTTAATGACACTGGGTAAGCTGTAGCGGTTGCCTGAGATACAGGCTGGGTTTTTGCCGATGACCAGTTCGTTCATCATCTGACCGCTATCAATGGCTTTGTATTTTTCATCATTGCCTTTTGTAACAATAATGGGGCGTTTGGCATAGCCAATCACGTCTGCCCATTCCGTGAATAAGTCCGCTGCACCAGTACCTTTTTTCGGCGAGTGCAGCTTTAAGGTAGCCACGTCATAACTCTCTGTTTCAGGATCGTTAATGGTGGTAACTGAACTATGGCAAATGACGATCACAATCATGCCTTTGCGCTTATTCAAATCATCAAGATAAGCAAAAATTTCATGCCATAAGTTCAGTGCAATAAGATAGCCCGCGCCATAGCCGCCGCCCGCTTTTGCAACGGTAGCCGTACCGTCGCGGCGGCATACTTCGGTGTGAATCATGCGCTCTAACCAGTCTGCTGAATCAATCACTACGGTTTTAAAGTCATGTTCTTGCGATGCTAGCGCCTGCAAAGAGTCTTTTACGTCTTGATAGCTTTGTGCTAAGGGAAAGGCATCAGCATCAATGCCGTTAAGTCCATCCTCGGTACGGATGAAAATAGGCTTTGGCGCTTGTGCGGCGAAAGTGCTTTTTCCAACCTTTTCAGCACCGTGAATAATTAAGCGCGGCGGGGTGGCATGTTTGGTTTTCTGAATACTGGAAAGTGAAATAGCCATTACAGTCTCTCCACTTTAACGGCTGTTTTTGTGGGTGCGACGGTTATAGCTTCCGCTACTTGGGCAAGGATTTCTGGAGCGTTATCCCGTAAATAATCCAGGCCTTTTTGATCCAGTTTGTAGTCAATAGTTGATGTTTCCTTAACGACCCTCTGAAAGGCCTCAGGTAATCTAGGCTTAATATCAAGCCATTTTTTAACATCCAACTTTTTCATTAACTTGGCCGTAAACGTTACTTTTAGTGCGTCATTTTTAAGTGTTTGTGAGCCTTCCAATTTTGTAAAGGATGCGGCGGCGATCATTTGCTGCTCAATCTGAACCCGCAATTTGTTGGCGTTATCTTCATTACGTTTGGCTTCTTTCCATTGGTCAGCAAGGGTAAATAGTTCGGTGTTTGGATTAATTGCTAGGTCTGTCATTAGGTTGCTCTCTGGTTGGTTTTTTTTTGGTTAAAAGTGTTCGTTATTTGGTTATACCTCACCCGTACGAATAAAGCCGAGATAGCAAATTAAGTCGTTAAAAAATAAACACTGGTAAGCACGATTGCGCTCACTGTTAAAAATATTCTCCAGCCTTGGGTGTTGTCGCGCTGCCATTTTTCGACGTGCAGGGTGTTAAGCTGATATTCCAGGTCTTTATGCCTGCGCCAGTCGCGGTTAAGCACGCGGTTATTGGGGATAGGTAGCAGTATGTTCATGTTTTATAGCCTCCGCTTGAGTTAGGTAATTTTGTTAATAATGACTGTAGCCGTTGTGCGCTGTTAAAACCGTAATGTCGGCTAAAATCAACATTGTGTAAGCCTTGGGTGATGATGCTTAACGTAAACAATTGACGGCTAGTAAGCTGAGCTTTGTGTTGCCAAGATTGCGTTCTTGTTCTTGTTCTTGTTCTTGTGTGGCGTACTGGCTTGGCCGCTAAATATTCAGGTAAACAACTTTTATTATTGATGTTTAGGCTGTCAATGCCCGCACGTGCAGCTCTTGAGCATAAGGTTTTTCTGCTGATGCTATATTTTTTACAGGCTTCTTCTATCGTGAGGTACTTCATTTTTACTCAGCATCGTAGTCATCTACTACGGCAGGGTGATAAATGTCGATATACGATTGCATGTCGGGGCTTATCAGTAACGCTTGATCAGCGAGTAAGCCTGTGCATAGCAAGGCTAAGAGTATGACTGCGGCTTTTTTGCCGCGTTGTACGTCTTGGTTTTCGTAGGGGTCCATGGTGGTCTCTTTATTTTTGGGTTAAAAAGCCACGCTTTTTGCAAAGCGTGGTAAAGGGAGGGCACATCTCAAGCCTTTTTTAAGCCCACTCATTGAATGGGCTTAAAAAGAGCGTGTGCTGCGTGGTCTATCGGTGTGTGTTCCGGTCACGCTAACCTTCTACGGGGTTAAGCCGTGCCGCGCGTCTGGCGGCTGATGTGTTTATCTTTGGGGCTTCCTGCTCCGTTGTGGGGAATAATACGCAAACGTATAAAATAAATCAATACGAATTCGAATATTTTTTACAAAATACTTCCTTACCCCTATTTTCAGATATAAAAAAACCCGCTCAGGGCGGGTTAGTTGTTGGGTTTAGCGGGTATTAATTTAATAATGAAGACTGTGAAGGCGGTCTTTTATGGTCTAAAACATGGATGATAACGTATTCTGTTTTTAAGCTGCCCAGGCTAATAAATTGCTTAACATTAACTTGAGCTGTCAAGTAATCACCCTTGCCAAAAAGTTCTGATCCAGACGTCTTGGCTTTGTTGCAGCTGGACGGGTTCAGATTTACCCCCCCCCCACATCTTTTATTTCTTCTGTCAAGGGTTTATTTTCGTTTTGCTGCGGAGCGGGCGTTTGGCTAGCAAGAAACAGAACAAACTGCTCAATTTGTTTTTGCTGTTCAATCGATAGCTGTTCAATGGCTTTATAAAGCGTGTTGTTAAGTGTTTCTTTGTGTATTTTGTGTTGATTATCATTATAACCACTTCGTAATTCCAATTCTGTCATACCGAATGCAGCAGCAATTTTTTTAATGGTAGCAGAACGTGGCTCTCCATGCGTGCCACTTAAAAAACGCTGAATTGTGGGCTGCGGCACTTTTGATACACGCGCTAACTCAGTCGGTTTCCAATCACGTTTTGACATCTCTGAAATTATTGTTTTCTTTAAATCACTCATGCCTAAATCATACGGCAACGCATTTGCTTTATAAAATCCACTTTCGTATATTGATTTGTATACGGTTTCGTATATAATCCTTTCCATGAACATACAAGACCTCCTTATTAAATTAAATAGAACTATGACTGACGCGGCAATTGGCGCGGCTGTTGGAGTTCCTCAGCCAACTATTACGCGGTTGCGTAATGGTGTGCACAAAGAAACCTCTTATAGCAGAGGTGAGGCAATTAAAAATTTAGCGAAAGAAAAAAAAATTTTTTAAAAGTTTCACCGCCATCACGCGGCGGTAATAGCGTGATCCTCCTGGTACAGCTCCTGCCGCCCTTAAACGGGCGGTTTTTTTAACTTGATAACGGATTTTTATGACCGACATGACTAACCCAAGAGACTTGCGAGAAGAAGTCCTCGTTAATCGCGGCGAGCAATT
>Ga0247841_10012848_pt1 | contig 10826 bp, 9 predicted proteins | sample LaCruzMarch2015__2_FD_192410 | JGI IMG/M metagenome (GOLD analysis project Ga0247841, IMG submission 192410) | Freshwater microbial communities from meromictic Lake La Cruz, Castile-La Mancha, Spain - LaCruzMarch2015_18m | ecosystem: Environmental > Aquatic > Freshwater > Lake | place: Spain...
GCAGGTGCAGCAAAAAATCTAAAAAAGCCTCATTTTTGATAATAACCAGATACCTGTTTTTAGTTAAATCAAAAAGCAATTCCTGGCTAAGGTAGCGGCGGGCGTATTTTTTGTTGATTCCTTTATTTTTTCTGGCTGTCCCGCCTCTTACATGATACGCTACTGCCCCGGGGATATAATATCCTTTCCAGCCGCGGTTCTCGGCCCGCCAGGCAATATCCAGGTCTTCATAGAAGAAACCAAAATCACGGTCAAAATATTCCCCATCCGCCTTAATCTCTTCAAGCATCGACCTGCGGTATAATGCCACTGCCCCGGTTATCCCGAAAATAAACCCCGGTTTTTCAAATTGGCCTACATCCATCAACCCATAGCCTTTTTCCGTGGCTGTGCGCCAGATATTCAAGGATAACCCCATACTATCTATTGTCTTACCATTACTTCTTAAGATTTTTCCGCTGGCCATGCCGATCCTTTGGTCAATATCAAAGGCCTTCAGGGCTTTTTCAATATAATCCCCGCCTAATACTACATCATCATTAAGGCAAAGGATAAAATCTCCCTTGCTTACCCCTATACCCTTATTAAGCGCCTGGCAATAAGATAAATTTTCCCGGCTGGGGTATAATTTTATCTGGGGATAAGACTGGCGGAATTCCTGTTCGAAATCCCGGTTAAGCGAATTATCAATCACTATGATTTCTTTACTTGGATAAGCTTGTTCCCCTATTGAATCAAGGCAGGATTTAAGATAACCCCTTGTCCCCGCGGCAACAATAATAATACTAACTATTTTGTTTGACATAGGTTTTGTCTTAGAATAGAATTATAACACAATGCTTACAATCCTGCTAATTCTAATTTTCATCCGGCCTTTTATTTCCAGCGCAGCCTCACCTATTTTAAATTATATACATTCTCTTTTCCTGATAATCCTATTGATTTTCTGGTTCTTTTACCGCGGCCGGGCCATGGCCGGACTCCCGGATTTAAAACGCCCTCTTGGCCTTTTTCTCCTGGCTTTAATTATTTCCCTCTCTTTTTCCCAGGATAAACTTAACAGTTTTGATGAGATGTATAAATACGTTTGCGGCCTGTCTTTATTCATAATCGCCGCTTCCCTGGACGAGAAAAAAAGGAACCTATTGCTCTATACCTTCTCAGGGGCAGCAGTAATCATCAGCTTTATGGCAATTTATCAATATTTCTTTGGTTTTGGGTTTTTACTGGATTACCTAGCCAAAATAGAAAACGTTGACCCTTTTGTCTATGATTATATAGAACAAAGAAGGGTATTCCTTCCTTTTGTCACCCCTAACATTTTGGGAGGTTATCTGGCGATGATCATCGCTGCCTGCCTGTTTATCAAAAACAGGATATGGATTATAGCGCCCTTGTCAATCGCTTTGCTGTTGACAAAATCAATAGGCGCACTTATAGCTTTATGCCTGGGGTTGGCTTTATATTCCTGCCTACGCGGCGAACAAGCCAAAAAACGGGCGGTTTTTATCTTTGGGCTATTAATAATTATTGCAGGGATCGTTATCGCAAGATCGATTATTCAAAAAGAACATGCCCAGCCGGGCTTTTCTCTTATTGCAAGGATGGATTACTGGAAGGATACTTTAAGCGTAATAAAAGCCCACTACTTAACAGGCGTGGGCCCCGGTAACTTTAACCTTCCCCAGTGCCGCTATACCCATAATTCTTACCTGCAGATCCTGGCGGAAATGGGGCCGTTAGGATTAATTTCATTTCTATGGCTCTTACTATCTGTTTTCAGATTAGCTTTCAAGAACCTCAAAGACTCACAACATGAAACCCAGATCGCAGCACTATTTGCGGCCTGCGTAATATTCCTGGCCCATAATTTTATTGACTTCAGCTTCTTCTTGCCTGAGGTAACCTTTATATGGTGGATGATTACCGGATTGCTGTTGTCCCTCCCTTAAAACAGGCTGTTCATTACAGCGACCTGAAAAACACATTGAAGCTGCATTCCTTGCATATCTGATTTTTCTCTATCTTGTATGATAAACTTTGACGGAAATCCTTCATTCTCTGGCCATTCCATATCATATCAATGGTATCATCGAATATATTGCCAACAGGATAAGCGGGAAGGACATCTTCACAGCAAGGAGAAGCAACTCCCGCCGAATTTATCACAAAAGATATCCATGGCTTTAAACATCTTTTGGGTATCCCTTTAGGCTCCAAATAAACCGGCCTTATGTACTTCTTATTACTGGGAAGAAAATCCTCAAATCTTTTCGAGAGGCAATCAATCCTTGCCGGTTTTACAAATACTTCGTCTACGCCGGCTTCTTTTGCTAAATTAAAGAACTCGCCTATCTCTTCCTCATTATCCTTTATAACTATCATCTGCAAGCATATGCAAGGATTTAATCTACGGGTTTTATTTCTCTGGTTTACCAATGCCTTTATATTATTTACTATTGCCTGAAAAGCATCTATTTTTTTATAGTTCTTAAAGGTATCTTCCCGGGCTGCATCTAGCGATACGGTTATATGGTCTAATCCGGAATCCAATACCTGGTTTATATTATTCGTATCCAGCAGATAACCGTTGGTTGACAAGGAAACGTATATTTTCTTCGCCTTGGCATATGCAATCATTTTGAAAATATCTTTATGCAGCAACGGCTCTCCTTGTATATAAAGCATTACCCATATTAAGCGATCCTCAAGATTATCTATTGTAGCCTTGTAAACATCAAAAGATAAATCTGCAGGGGCGCGCTTATCCAAACCGCTGCCTAAAACGCAGAGAGAACAGGAAAAATTACACCTGTTGGTAGGCTCTATCATCAACACAGAAGGATAATTGATCAGCTTATCCTTTTTTAATAAGAACGAAACAAAACCTGCGACAAGGTTAAAAAAACGCTTCCTTGCAAAAAGAGATTTTACAAGCGAAGCGTGTTTCCTTATATAGTATCGTTTTTTTAGTATGCGCTGCATGATAGGAGCCTTAAAAAACCGGTTTTTTATACTTCATCGCACAAAAAAAACCCGGCATGCTGCTAAACAGCCTGTTTCTTATGTTGTAGTTCGCTGCTCCGTATTTTCTCGGATAATGATGCACCTTAATTTCGGCTATTTTACATCCTTTTTTCAACAAGAAGGCGGTAATGAACCTATAAAGCTTGCCCTCCATCGGTATACCCGAAAGGCATTCTCTCCTGTAAACCCTCAGGCAACACCCTACATCATGGATCTTTTCCCGCAATATAATTCTTCTAATAATGTTAGCGATCTTTGAAGAGAAAACCCTCAACCACGGGTCGTCCCTATTATACCGCCAGCCACATACTACATCATAACCTTCGCTTAACTTATCCAATAACCTCGGTATATCCTTAGGCTCAAACTGACCGTCTCCGTCCATGCTGATAACTATATTGCCGCATGCGGCGTTAAAACCTGCGCCTGCCGCCACAGACTCTCCGGAATTCTTCTCTAAATTTATTATTTTTACCTTGTTATCCTGGGATGCAACTTTATTTAATATCGCCAGGGAATCATCACTGGAAGCATCGTTTACAAAAATTACCTCATAAGGCTCCCCAAGCCCATCCATCACCTCTTTTATAAAACGATGCATTGGCCGGATACAATCCTGCTCGTTATAAATAGGTATTACTACTGAATACTGCATAATATTATTATATGAATTGCAAGTGCAGCCTGTCTTTGAGTATTGCTTCCTTTGCCACGCCATGGGCCTCATGCAGGGAGCAATTATAAAGCTGGCATTGTTTAATATTAATTGTTTTAACTTTTTCGGCATGTTTTTTATTGAACCATACCTCAGAAAAGCTTTTTTTACTGACGTTGCCTATCCTGTGAGTTTTCTTCCTATGCTGAAAGGCATGGCATATGTATAAACTCCCGTCCGTATCCAATGTCGTATTAAGCATGTTAAGAAAACACCCATCATTAACCTTAGAACTGCCGGCACATCCAAAGATAAAAAATTCCTCTCTATCTAGCTTAGCTTTCTGTTCTTGGATAATCCGGTTTATCCTGTCTCCGCATGAAGGGCTAATTTCGTATATATTCTGCCGCGAGGGCTTAAATTGCAAATAGTTAACCCCTAATTTTGAAGCAAGCGCACAGGCCCTTTGGATATCACAGGCATTTATCTTTGTAATAAGAAACTTTAAACCTACGGTTATCCTGGATTTCAGTTTCTTTTTTCTTTGTATTATTTTTTCGATATTATCTAACAACAGTTCGAAATGATCTGCGCCGGTTTGTTCTGCGTAAACCTGCCTCCTGGCGCCATCCATGCCAATCCTGACAAAAGTACCGGATGAAAGAACAGTATCAATCTTTTCTTTGTTTAACAAAGTCCCGTTAGTTAAAATTCCAATTCCAATTTTTTTCCTGGCCGCATATTCTATAAAATTGCTTATCATCGGATGCATCAATGGTTCACCGCCGCCAGTAAAACTGATACTAGCTACCCCTAATTTGCTCCATTCGTCAATTAGCCTATAATACAGGTTTGCCTCCAGGTAGGGGTGTGTATCCGAAAACAAAACAGTAGAATGGCATCCTTTACATCTATGGTTACACACCTCTGAAAGGAATATTTTAATGGACCGTGGAACAGGAATTATTCCTCTTGCTATTTGTTTTATTTCATGATAACAAGACAGAATCTTTGAGTTTGCTAAAGGGATTATCTCCATATAACTTATATGATTTCAAATGGTTACGCCAAATTTTATCTGGCTTGCTCCTAGCAGCCCGAAAAAATGCCCAATTAAGCGCTGATGAAACATTATAAACAAGTCTTGCGATTATTTCAAGGGAATCTTCCCAAAAAGGAGTTAAATATCTATTTTTTATAATAGATATCAAAAATTTCCCCTGTGCGATTAAGCGTATCTACCAAAAGATAATTCTTCCGTAAATAATCCGTGAATTTAGAGCCGTCTTTCGAATTGATTAAAGTACTGAGATGATGAGGTTCATAGGGGGTCCCGAAAAAGAGACTCAATTCCTTGGGGATCCCCCCTTCCCTGTGCACAAGCACCATCTTCACCGGATAATTTTCAAGTTCGCTTATCAACCTGTCGCTGGTAATCACGCCGTTATCCACAGCTGACTTACTTATCCCCGCCATAAGAGGAGTAGTCCTCCTTTTGGCATGGAAGAGTATCTCCCCGTATTCTGCCATAACATAATCCTTCTCTTGCGTATTCTTCCTGATGTAATCAGCCAACATAGCAGTGCCGTTTTCCCTGGCGGAAAAAAGCACAACGTCTTTCCGCAATCCGGGTATGATGACTTTCATCATGATAAATATGAATACCAGCACGCCGCATGCTTTAATAAAGGTACTGCTTTTATTCCTGAATAAAGAAAAAAAAGAACTTACGGAAATCAAGACCGCTACGGGTACCAGATAAAGCAAATAACGCAGGATCTGGTTAATGTAAGGGGCTAACAGGATAAAATAAATATTTAAAATATAGAAAGTAAAGATTTGCTTTATCTCTCTCTTTACAAATAAATACCTTATTGCGAAAGGAAGAGAAAAAATTATCAACCAGGGATGCCCATCCCGCAAACCATACTGTCTGGGGCCGACCATAAAGAATTCTTTTATATTGTTTACCACGGTAGCCATGAGGTTAGGAAGAGCTAGCCTCGGCTGGCTAAGCTCATGCTTAACTATACAGGTCAAAAGTAATGGGGATGACTTATTGAGAAGAATAAGAACGGCGGCTACTGCTAAAAAGAAACCGCTCATAAATGGAACCAAGGCCTGACTTATAATGCGCCACCTTCTATCTGCCGCCGCCTGATAAAAAACAAACATTAATACGGCTGTTATGCCAATAGTGGTGGAAAGTTTATACCCTAAGGAGACTGCATAGAAAAATCCTGAATAAGCAAAAAACAGTTTTCTATTATCCTGCCAGGCTTTTATGAATAGGAAAAGGCCTAAGGCAGAAAAAAATACCGCATATGCGTCAGGGCGGTACCGCCTTGCCTGGAAATAGACTACCGGCAAGATAAGATAAAAGACTGAGGCCCAGAGACCGACTTTGTAGGAGTAAACCCGCCGGCCTATCAAAAAAACCAGATAACCAGTCAAAATTGTGATGAAAGCAGTAAGAATCCTTACCCAGAATATATCCGGGCCGAGAAATTTGAAAGTCAGGTATCCTGTATACAGGAAGAGAGGCTCTTTTGTGCTATAAAAATCCCTGTAGGGGGATTCCCCTTCGCTCATCCTCCAGGCGTGATACAGATAACCGCCTTCATCATCATGGATTAACCAACCGGTAATGTTATAGAAATAAAAAAAACAGAATATAAATAGAAGTATAAAAATAGTTATACCACGATTATGTTTTCGGATTAGAGGCGGCAGGTCACTGAAAAATTGCATCATAGATTAATATATTATTGTATCGATAATATAATCAGCATCCTTAAACAAATACTCAGGCGGCTTAGACAAAAACACATCAGTTATTTTGAGCAGCAACGCATCTTTTATTACTTTCGGAAACCTCAGGAAACTATACTTGCTTAATCCTCTTTTTCTCGGGGAAACCGGAATTTTCACTTCTTCTATAACCATACCGTTGAATTTAGCGATAACTGGTATGAACCTGTGCAAACCTTTTCTCAAAGTAAGCCCTTTATAACAATTCTTTTTATAAGCCCTGAAACTGCAGCTGAAATCATGGACTCGTAATCCAAAAAGTAAAGAGCCGATAAAATTAGCTGTTATTGAAGGGCATCTCTTTATCAATAAAGGCAAACTATTTGTCTGTCTCCAGCCGCAGACAATGTCGGCCCCATGCCTTATCTTCTCCAAAAACAGGACAATATCCTCCGGGTCATATTGGATATCCCCATCTATAGTTATAACTGGATCGCCTGATGCAATGCTAAAACCAGCGATAAATGCAGCGCTTTGGCCGAAATTCCTGATAAACTTTACGATTATTATATTCTCATCGGATAATTTTAGTTTTCTCAATAACTGGTAGGTACCGTCTGTGCTCCCATCGTCTATAAATATTATTTCATATAAAATAGACAGGTTATCAAGAACGCGCCTAAGCCTGTGGTATAACAAGATTACATTTTCTTCTTCATTAAATAAAGGCACTATTATTGAAAGCTTGTTATTTTCTGACATAAACAGTGAAAATTTGCCCGGACCTGTTAAAATTAGTTACAAATTGGTAATGACTCTGAAGATAGGCCGAGAATTTAATGCCATCTGATGAGTTAATCAGGCTAGAGAAATGATGAGGTCCAAACTGATTCCCCAGATAATACCCCAAGTCTTCGACTATCCCGCCTTCCTTATGGATTAGTATCATTTTAACGCGGTAACCCTCGAGCTCCTTTATCAGCTTATCGCTGGTAATAACTCCATTTTCAATTGCCGACTTGCTCATCCCGGCCATAAGCGGAGTGGTCTTTCTTCTGGCATAAAAAAGTACACCCCCGTAGTCGGCGACTACATAGTCGTCTTTGGCGGTATGGCCGCTAATATATTCGGCGAGGGCAAGCGTTCCTTCTTCTCTTGCATCAGAAATCGCCTTATCTTTTATTAATCCGGGTATAAACATCTTTACCAGGACAAACAATAATACCGCCAACCCGAAAATCCTGAACACAGTAGTCCTCTTACGGTCAACGAGATAAAAAATGATACTAGTAAAGACTAAAACAGCAACAGGAAGAAAATAAAGCAGGTAACGGAAGATTTCTCCGGGATAAGGACTGAACAAGACGAAGATAACGCTAAATATATAAAAACTAAAGATTTTCTTCAGGTCTTTTACTATGAATAAATACCATATAACTACCGGCAAAGAACAAATTATAATCCATGAATGTGTATTTCGCAGGCCATATTGACGCGGGTTAATCATAAGGAAGTCTCTTATGTTATCCCCCAGCGTTGTCAATATATGGGCAGGAGACAACAGCGGTTGCCGTAACTGATGGCTTATTAAACAATCAAAAAAAGAAGGAGATACGCTGCGGGTGATAAGAAAAATCGTGGCCGCGGTAACCAGAAGGCCCGAGATAAACGGAATAAAAGGACGCAAGAAAACAACTAATTTCCTTTCTATCACTGCTTGATATATAAGAAACGTCAATAAAGCAATTATTCCTAACAGAGCTCCGAATTTATACCCGAGGGCTATTGCATAAAAAAAGCCGCTGTAAAGAAAAAACTGCCTGTTTTTATCTTGCCAGGCTTTTATGAATAAAAACAAACCAAGCGTGGAGAAAAGAACTACATGAGCGTCTGAACGGAAAAACCGCGCCTGGAAATAAACAACCGGTAAAATAAGATAAAGTATAGGCGCCAAGACAGCTATCTTTTTAGAATAGACTCTCCTGCCTATAAGGAAGATCAAATAAGCGGTAAGAATGGTAGCTACCACGGTAAACATCCTCAGCCAGAAGACATTCGGCCCGAATAGCTTAAAGATAATATACCCTGTGAAAAGAAAAAGCGGCTCTTTAGGGCTGTAGAAATCCCTGCAGGGGATCTCGCCTTCGCTCATCCGCCAGGCCTGATACAGATATCCCCCTTCGTCATCGTGGATTAGCCATCCGGTAAGATTATGGATATACGGAACGCAAAAAAGTAACAATAAAAAAACTATCAACCAATTAACAGGTTTTCTGCGCATTTATTATTAGGAAACTTCTTATAATTCTTTATAATTAATCAATTCTATATTTAGCTTTTGAATTATTTCTTTCAGCCCGGGAGCAAGTAATGCGCTTAACTCCCGCTCTCTCTTTGTGGTGATATAATATTTTTCTCTATTTAAAGGCGGATTGCGCCATTCCTCATCAATATAACCGGGATGGCACGATATCTCTGTTGTACCGTTTGCCAGATGTTTAAATAATCTTTCATATTCATTTAAGGTCATACTTCCGCTGCTTAAAAGACCGAATGAATAGTCAGTTGTCTTTATAGAATTGATGGAATTAACCTTCTTCCTGCGCATTGAAAGGAGCGAAAGCATAGCAGTCTTGCCTAGAGATGAATTAAAGATAAACCTTCCGCCTAATGCAAACTTTAAAATATAAGGTCGTTCATTTATATTTCTAATCTTATTGATGCCGAATTTTTTTGCTAATTTTACAACGATATTATAAACAGGATTGATCAAATGCAGGTGTTTTTCACTGTCTAAATGGGTTATATTTACGCCTCTATCTAATCCTCTTTTTATCTGAGCAACGCATTCTGCCTCTAATTCATCAATGTTTATACGTTTTTGATATATCCGTGTCACTATAGTTAAAATATTGCTCAAAAAAAATCCATTTTTGTCAGTAATAGTCGTGGTTTTATCGGGTGGCATTATGGGCCTTCCCCTGAAGAGATTAATATGCAGACCTATGCCTAAACCGGGATTTTCTTTAATCAAACTTACCGCATCCTCAAAACCCGGCATATTTACTAACAAGGAAGCGCTGGTTAACACCCCTTCCCTATAAGCCCTAATAATTCCCTTATTTATGCTCCTGCTTAGACCAAAGTCATCAGCGTTTATTATAATGCTCTTCATGGGATTTTTTTGATTTATTACAAGAAATTAGCGACAAAACGTTCCAATTGTCTACTATATGGAAGAGTAGCTACTCTTCTTAAAAGGAAGGATAATTAACAGGAAAAAATTATTAGCAACTATAAGCCGAAGCTTTTTCCGTTTACCGTTGCTTTTTCCAGCTCCATTGTAGTTTCTTCGGACGAAAACTCTTTAAGTTCACCATCGGTCAAGCGCGAAAGACTTGTCTTAATGACTTCTTTGACTTTTCCTACTTCGCTACTGAGCCAGATAGTATAGAGGTTGGTTTTCATTTCTCCTTTTTCGTCATCAAAAACCTCCTTAACGGAAAGACGAGAGCACTCCTTAAAGGTTCCCGCCTTTGTCTCCACATCTTCAACTCCGTCCAGGGAAAACTCTCTTTTAATCTTTGCTTTTTTCTTTTCACCGTTAGAATCGGCATAAGTGACGACACCGGAATATTCCACGGTTTCTCCCTCGTTGATTTTAGCTGGCAGTAATAAAACCGGCGGATCAAAAACTAAATTCTGGTCGCCTTCTTCCGCGAATTTAGTCGCTTTCAGCCCTTCAGAATCCTTGCTTATGGAATACTCATTCTGCTCTCCATCGCTATATTTGAAGAACATGCGAGCGGGACCGCTCATACTCTCTGTCTCTTCTCCCGAAACTACAAACCCTACCGTAATCATGGTCCCTTCTTTGACGGCTTCCTGGGAAGTAACACGCTCCGTCAACGAATAAACCCAACTATCCTGCTGGCCCATAGGAAAATACTGTTCAAGGTCATAATTCGCGTATAAGCAAGTAACGAGAAAGCACAGATTTATTAACACCGCCAACATCGTCTTTTTCATCTTACCATCCCCCTTTTCTTAATTGCTTATATCCTATTCCCCCTGGCCCAGGTTTTATATTCCACCTTCGCCGGCTGCGTTTATTTGAACAAATTTTTCATATTTAAGAGTGTATCTAAATCAAATCTCAAAAAACAATTCAATTCCAATGTGCTTGTGCACCAGCAACCTTTGCACGAAGAAGCAGGCGCCAATCCTTCAAAGGCACCCCTAAAGGTGGTAGCCAAACAATTTTTAGCAGCAAAAAAATCCCTAGTAGCAGAGCACGGAGAAACATCACCATTTGCCATTATACAACAAATAATCTTTCCCGCATAGCAATTAATTTTTTTGCTATGCGGCAAAGCGTAAAGATACTTAAGGG
>Ga0247841_10012851_pt1 | contig 10823 bp, 12 predicted proteins | sample LaCruzMarch2015__2_FD_192410 | JGI IMG/M metagenome (GOLD analysis project Ga0247841, IMG submission 192410) | Freshwater microbial communities from meromictic Lake La Cruz, Castile-La Mancha, Spain - LaCruzMarch2015_18m | ecosystem: Environmental > Aquatic > Freshwater > Lake | place: Spain...
GATCAAACAAATTAAAAAGGGGCTTCTTTTATGAAGAGTGCATTACTTGTTGTCGATATGCAGCGAGACTTTATGCCAGGTGGCGCGCTCTCTGTTCCCGATGCAGACTTAATTCTTTTCAAGATCAACAAATTGATGGAGCTATTTCCCCTTGTTGTGGCAACCAAAGACCACCATCCAAAAGATCACATAAGCTTTGCAAGTAGTCATCCTGGAAAGAAAATTGGTGGCACCATCGATGTGCAAGGAAGCAAACAAGTGCTCTGGCCCGAGCACTGCGTGCAAGGATCACCAGGATCAGAATTTGATCCAAGGCTTCATTCAGAAAATATCCATGAAATCATTCATAAGGGCACGCATAAGGAAATCGATAGCTACAGCACATTTTTTGATAATGCGCATAATAGATCAACAGGTCTTGCAGAGCACTTAAAACAAGAGGGGATCACAGATCTCTTTCTCTGCGGCGTTGCAACGGATTATTGTGTTCTTTTTTCAGCTCTGGATGCTGCACAGCTTGGGTTTTCTGTCTATGTGATTGAGGATGTATGTAAAGGAGTGGATTTAAAGGAAGGCGATAGTGAAAAAGCCTTTGCACAAATGGCTCAAAAGGGGATTAAACTCACTTCGTTTGCAGAGGTGAAATCTTTGCTGCAAGAGCGCTCAAAATAACATCTGTAAATACCACTTTTTTAATCCGACTTGTATGTCCTGATGAAATCGAGATCTTGGATGGAGCTACAGAAAAAAATTCAGCTAAAAGCTCAATCAATGCTTCATTAGCATTTCCTTTTTCAGGAATAGCTCTAAGCCGTACTTTCAAAAGATCTCCTTCCCATCCAACAATTGCATTCTTAGAGGACCTTGGAGTCACCTTAACTCTTAGCTCTACTCCATCTTTACCTTGTTTTAGCATACGTTGCATGACCTCTGCTTATGCTCACATAATGGGAAGGAGGGAAAATTAATATCCAGAAAAACTCATTTTCATACATTTCAAGTCTTCAATTTCACCTAAAAATTCAGAGAGAAAGCAAGAGGCTATCAATCTTTTTTTTCAAAAATCCGTGACAATAATTCAAAATAAAAAAATACTTAGTTTTTTTACAAAACTGGGGTGTGTATGAATCGCAAGTTTTCTCGTTTAGCACTTAGTTGCGGCTGTTTATTTTCTTTTCTTAGCTTCCAAGAGGCAGTTTCTCTAGTAAAATATGAAACCTATCTAGAAAGCTGGGATGGCAACTCTACAACAGGTTGGGGCTCTGCGATGCGAGGTCTTCCAATACCATCAGGAGCTAGTAAATACCAAAGTATGACGGTAGATATTGCTTTTGCAGATTATAAGTTTGCTCCAACCACTTGTCAGATATCCGGCGTAGACTTTTATGATAGCGCTAATAACATTGGAGATGTGATCGCTTATGTGCATGCAGCAGGTGGCGAGGTAAAGATCTCATTCGGAGGAGCGAACCCTGCGTATTTTATTAGTAACCCTAGTAACCCTAACAATTTATTTACCGCTACCTCAGCACTTGCAACAGCAGTAGCTGAAGTTATTAATGCCTCTTATCCATCAACTTCTTCCGGCAGTCAGCAGTTTGATGGTGTGGATTTCGATGTAGAAGACTCTCTGCCATCAGGGAAAACAGCAGCTTCTATGGCAGCTGCTATCACAAGTTTTTTGACATACTTAAAACCTCTAATTCCAGGTAAAAGCATTAGCTTAACAATACCTGGTCAAGGATGGAATACGTATTGGCAAACATTAGCCCAAAATGCTGCGAGCGGCAATCTTGTCGATTACATTAATTTCATGGAATATGACATATGGATCAACTCCCCAACTACAAACTATGTGACTCAAATTGTCGCTGATCTGCAAACATATACTGGAGCTATAGGCACCTCACCCGGACCAAATGCCGCCCCAGGTTGGGGATTGCCTGCATCGATTGTTCAATTGGGTCTCATGCCTCAGAATGACGATAATGGCAATGATCTAACCTTAGCCTATGCTCAGAGTCTGACTCAAATGATCATTACACCAGGAGGTGTCGTCCCAGGATTGACATTTTATCCGGGAATCATGACATGGGATCTAGACCGTGATGCACAGGAAGCAACACATGATCCCGTCACAAACCCTCCATACACTCCCTATAGCTATACAAACGCGATCAGAGCAGAAACTCCTTTAACAGAAACTATAAGTACACAAAGCCGTCGTAATCAAAACTCTCGCCAAGCGACAGTCACACAGCCTTTTGTAAGACAGCCTGTGCCACCCCATTCAAACCTTAATTACCCTTAACACTAGGAAAAACACGCAATGAAATATACAAAATGGTTTTTAGCAAGCTCTCTGATATGTTCTACTGGCATTATGGCAGATCAAGCACAAGCTCCCAAACAAAGTGAGCTGTCCAAGATATTCCGTCACGGAGACAAACTTCCCAAAGACCAATACCCTGCAGGATATAACGCACCTGCCGGGATCCAGTTAGAAAACAAAACGTGGTCGCCCAATATTTACACAACAGCATCTTTCCTATACTATTATGCTAGTGAAGGGGGCCTTGATCTTGCTGATAGCGCTATGACTACTTTCAATGGCATATCCTATCAAACCACTAATACAACAAATAGTAAAACTCTCTCTCAGGATTCTGAATTTAAGCCTGGCTTTCAAGTAGGCCTTGGAGTGGGGTATAATCAATCCTTCGTAAGCGGAACTTATACATGGATCCGTCAGACGACACATACATCGAAAGGAGCTCCATCACCAGATCCAGCACTCGGTGCAGGGTCATGGATCCTCAATAACTGGTTCCAACAGCTTTCTCCTGGCGGGGTGAATACGATGTCGGCAACACATATCTCTTCTAAGTGGCATTTAGGGATTGATATCGGGGATCTTCTGATTAACCACGCGTTTTACCAAGGGCAGTCTTTGATCGTAAAGCCCTTCATAGGTCTTCGTGGGGCATGGATCCGTCAGAGCATGGATGTAGCAGTAACTCCACCTACAAGTGTCTTTACAAGCCTTGCGTCTGCTGTAGTTAGTTCGGTAAACTCTTCCAATTCTTGGGGAGTAGGACCGAGGGTTGGTATTGATGGGTCTTATCTTCTTGGCAAAGGGATCCGTTTCGAAGGAAGAGCTGCAACAAGCCTTCTCGTTACCCAGTTCACCCATGTACGGCACAGAGAAGGCCAGGCCCAAACGGGCACAACTCCTTCAGTACTTGGATCGAGCATCCATAATTTTAACTGCGTACGCCCTGAAGGGGATTTAGGGATCGGTCTTGGATGGGGTATGTATTCTGCTAAAGGAGATTTCCATTTCGATCTAACTGCTAATTACGACTTCCTTGTATTTTTTGAGCAGAATATGATCCGTAAACTCTTAGACCAGACAATCTCTGGAGTGAGCCCTGCGGTATCAAACCTGTATCTCCAAGGACTCAATATCACAGCACGTTTTGATTTCTAAACGTACTTGATTTGTTATCCCTCTTTTTAAGTTACACCCTGAGATCTTTAAGTCTTGGGGTGTTTTTTTACTTTGTGAGGAATCACAGGCAAGGCATAGGAAGCCTATTCTACTTTTGAAGAGATCTTTCGACGAAAATCTAAAAAACATTTATAAGAAAGTAGAAAGACCAAGAAGGATGCTATGTCAAGAGAGAGCCAGCTTGCAAGAGACAAAGGTTTTGCTATCTTAGAAGAGATCCATTCGATGGGACTGCCTACCAAAGAAAATGTCGAACAACTCTCAGCACTGGTTGACCAGCTCCAAATTGTTGCTCCTCATTTCCATGTTGCAGACCAGCAGGGGTGTGTCCACATGGCTGAGATCGTAGAGAGAGTCAGACACAGTCTTGAAAAAGACGGGGAAGTCCCTGTGAAGCTCTTTGCTGAGCTTAATCGCAAATACATTATGCTTAAGACAGGTCTTCAGCAGCATTCACTCGATAATTAGATGAGGCTGGCAAAGGTCTAGCACTTCTCTTCCAGCGATGATTAACTCTAAATCATCAAGATCTGTAAAATTTACCCATCTATGCTCTATATGTTCTGAGACATCTACATTTAATTCTGGAAACTGTATGAGCTTGTGAGAGAAGGTATGAAAGACAAGGTCTCCTTGGTCGTGCTTGATATAATAGGATCCCACTTTTTCCATTTCTGCTGATTTTAATTTGAGGCCTGTTTCTTCGTATACTTCCCGTATCGCTGTTTCAATCGGAGTCTCTCCACTCTCTTTTTTTCCGGCCGGTAGGCACCAGGTCCCTCCTTGAGGTTTCGTTTGCTGTCTTTTAAGCAGCAAGAATTTACCCTCAAAAAAACAAAAGCAGCCCGACACTTCAAGTTTCGGAGTGATTCCAGAAGGGAGCTCAGGGAAAAAAGTATAATTATTGGTATTCATAAAATGATTAAATTAAAATTGATTGTTTATTTAATTATATTAATTGATTATAGGTTAATTTAAACCTAAATGAGGCAAAATATGTTAGTAGTACATCCTATGACCAATTATATCATTTCGCTTGTAGCGGGGATATTGATTTTAGTTTTCCCAGCGATTTTGAACTACATAGTAGCTCTTTATCTGATTCTAATCGGTATTGTCGGCATTCTTTCTAGAATGTAAAATTCTAGTTGTTATTGCTAAGATCTGTACCTGTAGATAGTTCTTCAGGAAGAATCTCAATAAAGGGTTCTTCCTTAAGGGCTGATATCTTTGCTTCTTCTTCAAGACGTCTTTGCTCTTGTTCTTTCTGTTTGATTTCATCCAGGAAAGATACTAAGGCTGCAGGGTAGTCAGTGATGATACCATCAACACCCATGTCATAGAGCTCTTTCCATCTTATGGGATCGTTTACCGTCCAAGCTATGACTCTAAATCCTTCTTTTTGCATCGCACGCACCTGAGATGCGTCTTTTAGTATTTCATGTTCAGGGGATAAAATCTGAGCTTCTAAGGTAGAGGCAAATGCCATGATAAAGTCCATGCCTGCTTGGGCATAGCGTTTGGAGATCTCCTTGAGAACTTCGCTATCAAAAAGACAAGAGATGATGGCTTTTGGTGCTTTCTCTCTTAAGGCTATAAGTACTTCTGGGTCGAAAGAGGAATACTGCACTCTTGAGGCAAATCCACTTTTTTCTACTTGAGCTAGGACCAGATCAACGATTTCGGCCGCAGGATAGCTTTGCTCAGGAGATCTTGGGTCGCGCTTAATTTCGATGTTTACACGAACCTTTTGAGCTCCTGGGTGAGAGGAGGACTTAATCAGGTCTATGACTTCTTCAAGTGTTGGTATCTGTGTCCCTGGAAGAGATTTCTGGTCAGGGTAGTCGGAATCTGTCTTTTTTCCACAGTCGATTTTTTTGATATCAGCAAGAGGGATGTTTCGAATGAGCTCAGGCTTTTTTATAGAGGATCCATTTAAGTAGCAGCTGATATTGGAGTTAAGAGCAAAATTATGATGGATGATAAGAGCTTTATCTTTTGTTACTTGGACATCGAGTTCTATCAGATCAGCACCAGCTTCCCATGCAGCTTGAAATGCGGGCAGGGTGTTTTCTGGGAAAGCATTACGTGCCCCTCTATGTCCCTGTATTTCAATAGAATGTAGGTTTGCCATGAGTAAACTAACTGCAAGTATAAAGGTTGAAATGCGTCCCATGCGATTGCTCCAAAAAAAGCTCATAGGATATAGAAATATCCGGTTGCTCTTCAAGAGAAATCCTTTAATTAAATTATTATTGTTTTTTGAATTAAATATCAAATTAAAAGTTTGATTTTTTTGAAATTTGATTTAATATTTTAGTTTGTTTATAATTATCGTTAATTATTAAAAGCTTGGTTTAAATTATTATGGCTTTACCTCCTATTTCTTCTGCTCCTTATCAGCGTGTTCTTATGATAGGGCCTCAAAGTCTACCTGCCCCCTTTTCAGAGGGAATCTTTAGCCGGAAAGTGGCTCAATTACGAGAAGAGGCTGAGAGAAATTATTCTATTGGAAAGCCCAGTGTTGTGATTTTAGGGGCGGGTCCTGCTGGATTACTACGAGCTATCGAATCAATCAAAAATGGTAATCCTACCTTAGTGATCGAAAGAAACCCTGAGACTAGGATCGGAAGAGAGAACGCTGTCCATTTGGAGCATGAGACCATAGAGCTGCTTAAAGAAAAGGGAGTCTATGACTATCTCTTAATGAACGGATCTATTTTTCCAGAACAAAACATGGAGGGATTGAACGTTAAAATTGGAGATTTAGAACAAGCTCTAAAAGCGCTGCTTAATGTAATAGGTGGGCCAGATCGCATTCTGTATGGAAGACAAGTAGAATCTCTAGGAGAGGATGCAGATCATAAGATTGCTTTACATCTGCAAGATAGACAGGGCCGAGTAGCACTTTTAGATCGCAAAGTGGATGTTCTTGTGGTAGCAGAAGGAGCCCATAGTAGAACAGCTCAGTTATTAGGAATTAACCGCATACAGAAGTTATCTAAAATCCCTGTTATTGCCGCCATTTTTAAAGACAACCATCCCAAAATTGTAGATGCCGCTTCTTTCTTTTCCTACACCAGAATAAGTCTTATCAATACAGGTACTTATCTCTATTACTTGAGTTGTTTTATTGGAAAATTTCTGTTTCAAGGAGAATATCCCTCTAATCCCCGCCGAGATGTAGCTGGAGCTGTTATTTTACAGACTCCGGGTCAGAATTACGTAGGATATGGACTTAATAAAGAGCGAAGTCAGAAATTGGAAGGGTTAACCGCCCAAATTAAAGATTTCAAGGAGAGGATCAGTCAGGCCCAAACAGCTGGTGCCCCATTAGACCCCAGAGTAGAGCAAGATCTTACAGTGGCGGAAAAAGAGCTAAAAGACGAGCTTATTTATTGGGCTTATATATCTTTTTTCTCTGCGAATTTCGCAAGGTTTCTTCAAAACTTCTACGGGAAAAGCAGTCCACAGGCTTCTTTTCTCCCTCTTGCGAAGGAGAGTCTTTCTCTGGTGCAAATTGGAGTGGATCAAGCAGAAACACTTTCTGGCTCAAGGGGAGGTTCACAGTTTTTATTATGTGGAGATTCAGTTACAACCTTTGATCCTACAACTGGACTTGGTTGTAATGCGGCTCTAAGGACGGCAGAACATTTTACCAAGTTTTTGAAAAACTTAGAAAGCACTCGTCTTACAGCTAATAGGATTGCCAGCTATCATGAAGGGTACTCATTGGATCATAGGTTATGGACTCATAGAGCTATATTTCTTTCGTCAAACCTGCGTCATATGTTTAGGCCTGATGCTGCTGGAATTTTGTAAAATATTAGGATCTCTCTTCATTAAAGTTTTCTACTTTTTTAAGAAACGGAAGAAGATTTTACGTGATAGAAAACCAGGACCTTATTAGATAAAGTCCTGGTTTTTTTTAAGGATTAAGAAAAGATCCAGCGCCCTTTGCGGATGAGTTCGATTTTTTCACCGCTATAAGTCTCGGCGTTAACGTCTACCTGATCAGAAGAGATCATAAAATCTGTATGAACCCGGCTGTCGTTACAGCCAATTTCTTCGAGCTGCTCAGGAGTCATTTCAGGTCCTCCATCGATACAGAATCTATAAGCAAAGCCGACCGCTATATGGCAGGCTGCATTTTCATCAAAGAGGATCTCTTCAAAGATCCTACCGCTTTGGTAGATGGGGGAGTCAATACCCACTAGCGCTACCTCTCCAAGGCGAGAGGCTCCTTTATCATTCTGTATGTAGGAAGAAAAAGTATCTTGTCCTTCGTCAGCCGTGAAGTAAGAGATAACACCCTTTGTAAACTCGATCTTAAGCCCTTTGACCAGCTGTCCATTGACCATGACTGGGCGGGTGACAGCTACTTTCCCTTCTGTCAAACGGTAGTCGGGAGTTGTAAAGCACTCTTCAGTCGGAATATTTGCTTCAAACTCCACTCCTTTGGGAGTCTGGCCTCCTCCTCCTTTAAACAAGGCTTTATCAGAGAGAAAGACCTTTAGATCTGTTTCTGGCCCTGTGAAATGAAGAACCTTCATTTTTAGATCTGAGAGTTTTTTAGCTCTTTGTTTGAGTGTTTCATTATGAGTCTTCCAAAGCTCTAAGCAATCCGCTTTATCTGCTCTGCAGATTTTGAAAATCTCATTCCAGAGAGCGTCACAAGCTTTTTCCTCCGAGAGCTCAGGGAATACCCTTTTGCCCCAAGCAGGAGTTGCAGCGGCAGCTACAGTCCACTGCACACGGTTCTTGCCGACACCTTCGTTGTAATATTTTTTGAGGCTAAGCCGGAAATGATTTTGCATATCGTTTACTTTCTGGGCTGGAAGATCGGAAAGTGCTCCGGGGGCTTCACTACCACAAAGGCGCAGAACTGCAGCTCCTTCATCAACAAAGCTCTCGTACTTTACCGGGACGTATGGAGGAACATATTTAAGATATTCATCCTCACTCGAGTAGAGGGCTCTAAGGCGCGGCATTTGAGGATCTATGTAATCAACGTTTACATATTTAGCCCCTTTTTTATAAGCGGCCTCCACTAGATAGTGGATCAGCTCTCTATGGCAAAGCTCGCCTGCTATGTTAACAACTTGTCCTGGCTGAACGTTTAGGCCATGTGAAATAAGAAGGTGTGCATAGGTTTTTAATTTTTCTGTAAAATGCATAGAAAAGGTCTCGCAAAAAAAGTAATGGTTTCTACTGTCAGACTATCAACCAAAAACATTAAAAAAAATAGGCAAAATGATCTTTGATTTTCAAACGTGGCACGCAAAAAAAAAGAAAACATTACATTGTGATATTGTAACGATTACATTGAATTGTTTTTAATTTTTGGCTGATTTATGCTAGTCCGTTTATTAAATTATTGAGATCTGAAAATGAATAGTAAAATTATTTTAGTAGCACTCTCTTTAGTGTTCCTTACAGGATGTGCCAGCTACAACGCTCTACCTCTAAATTCTATGTCTTCTGAAGTTATCGATGTGACAAAGCCAGCAATGAGAACAGATGTAACCATTGCTGCAAAAGCGCTTTCTCGCTCTGAATGCATCAGATATTTTGATAGAGATGTTATAGAAAAAGGCTATCTTCCTGTGCAGCTCTATATACAGAACAATACGAAAAATGCTTATGTTTTTTCTTTGAATCGTGTGAGTTTGTCTGTAGCAAGACCAGAAGTTGTAGCGGCAAAAGTTCATACATCAACAGTTGGAAGGGCGGTAGGCTACGGAGCCGGAGCTCTTTTACTTTGGCCTTTAGCAATACCTGCTGTTGTGGATGGAATAAAATCTGCAAGAGCTAATCAAGCGTTAGATGCAGATTTTGACGCTAAATGCGCGCAAGATCAGATCATATCTATGCATTCGCATATGAATAAGGTTCTATTTGTGCCAAGGTCAGAATTTGATTCTTCCTTTACAGTGACTCTTGTGGATGCAGAATCGCATACCCCGAAGACAATTCAAGTACAGGTTCAAAGATCCTAGCGAGTGGTGATGAATACCTTTCCACTATCATCGATCAGAACGGAATTTTCTGCTTGGGCCACCATTCCTCCAGCCTCTTCAACTAAAGGGGCATAATCTGCAAATGTCCTTTCTTTGATAAGGACCTTAATTGCTTTTCTCACTAGATCCAGTGGTGTTTTTTGATCGATAAGATCGTGGATGCAAAAGGGCAGGCCTTCAAAGGCTAATGCCTTTTGGTATACATCGTCTACAAAGCCTGTAAATTTCTTCTTAGGGCCTATAACGGAAAAGATCGTAGCATTGCCCGCGTCAAAGATCCATCCAGCACCATCTGTAGCAAACGGCTCGATGGCAAAGGTCATACCAGCTTTTAGGACAGCTTTTGATTTATCATCACAGTTGGGGATGTGAGGAGTGGTGTGTATTTTGTTTTTCCCAAGTCCATGGCCTGTTAGATTTCGTACAGGCTTTAGTCCAAAGGAGGTGATGGTTTGTTCGATGATCTGACCAATCTCTCGTACCGGAAGACCTACTTCCAGTATTTTCTCGGCAGAAAGAAGAGCTGCTTCCGCTGCGTCAATGATCTTTTGGTGTTTACCAGAAAGATCGATTGTTACTGCGCAGTCGCCGATGGCTCCATTATAGCAGATCCCTACATCGAGTTTTATGAGCTGATTTGAAAAAATAATATCATCTTCAGGCTGGGGCAGAAAGTGAGCTGCTACAACATCCAGTGCGATCTGAGGAGGGAAAGCTGGGATGGCTCCCAAAAAGAGAATTTTTTCTCTAATCTTTGTGATCACTTCGTTATAGGAGGCGCCCTTTACAATAAGAGATTTACCATAGGCTCTTACTTCTTTTGCGATGGATCCTGCTTTAATAAAGTCGTTTTTGTAGTTTTCGTCCATGAAGATATTAAGTTATAGCGGTTTGTGTTTTACATATTATATCGGTAAAAAATCGCAAAAGTAGGTAAGGGCTTTTAGCTCTTGCCTACTTCATTTAAGATGATGAGTATAGACGGTTCTCATGATATTTGCTTCGTTTTTTTTGGTGTCTTTAGGAAGCTATTACTAATTAAACTTTAACAGCTCCGATTGGAAATCCAGAAGCTCTTGTAGGCTCTTTGAATCGGACTTCAACACGTTTTCCGTCTTTATTTTGCAGTAGTACCGTAGAACAATCTTTGGCAACACTGTACCCTACGAGAAGATCTCCTGTTAATGCGGCGTCACAATGGATAGCTCCTTTTTTGGAATAAACAGCTTTGCCATCAGGTATACGAAACCCTGTGATTTGCAGCTTGGTATGATCTTCACTCCATTTCGCAA
>Ga0247841_10012852_pt1 | contig 10822 bp, 10 predicted proteins | sample LaCruzMarch2015__2_FD_192410 | JGI IMG/M metagenome (GOLD analysis project Ga0247841, IMG submission 192410) | Freshwater microbial communities from meromictic Lake La Cruz, Castile-La Mancha, Spain - LaCruzMarch2015_18m | ecosystem: Environmental > Aquatic > Freshwater > Lake | place: Spain...
CAGTGGGTCAATTTGAGGGAGTAATGCCTGGGTCAGTTTTGCGAGCAAAGGCCAGGTGGGTCAATTTTGATGAGCAGGGGTGGGTCAATTCTGGTGAGCGCTGAAGGAAAATCCCTGAAATGCTCGCACCGCGCCTGGGCAAGGCCGTGGCGATCAAGAATGTCTATGGCCTGCTCAACGAGGTCTGCGAGCCGACCGGGTGGCCGGGGGTCGGCGCCTTCCTGCTGCACGGCTCCCCCTCGACGCTCTCGATATTTGCCTGTCTCTTGCAAAGCGTGGCATCAGCAACATCAAGAGAGTAACCTGATTTCCGAGATATTTCAGTCAATAAGACGCTCGTACCTGACCACACGCGCAATTCCCTCGTGGCCGCCGCTGCGGTTCATATCGAGAAAGAGCTTGCATTTGTCCAGGTAGTAGAGGGAAGTGGTGTCGTTCTCGTTGTTCGCGACGCAGTTTTGGAAAAGAATCAAAGCATCCTCATAGCTGCGCTCGTCAAAGAGCTTAACAGCATCGTTGAACACATCAGCGACCATGATTTTGTGCTTTTGCATCTCAGAGTTGTCCCTGTTAAACACTTCCCAGGCCTTCACTGTTTCTTTCTTGCCCTTAACGCGGATCGTGCCTACCTTGCGGAGGAGATATTTGGACGGATCCATAAGCAGACTGTAGACAGAGTCGCTGATGAGGATAGATACCCCGTACACTTTTGTCATACTCTCAAGTCGAGAGGCGATATTCACTGCATCGCCAATGACGGTACCTTGTATCCGTGCTACATCGCCGACAGCTCCGAGGCGCAGAATTCCGGCATTGACGCCAACGCCGATTTTAATAGGGAGATATCCAGCGCGTATGCGCCCCTCGTTGTATTCTTCAAGGCGTTGCAGCATCTCGATGCTGCATTTTATTGCGCCGTCGGCCGTTCCTGTAAAAAGCGCCATGATGGCGTCGCCTATGAACTTGTCGATGAAGCCGCCATTCTTCTTTATGATTTCGTCCATTATTTCGCAATAGGAGTTGACGAACTTGAAGTTTTCATCAGGCGTCATTTGCTCGGAGAGTGTCGTAAAGTCGCGAATGTCCGCAAAGAGGATGGACATGGCCAGTTCCGTACTATCGCCCACCTTGACGTCCGATATCGTTTTTTGCAGTAGATTGAGAAATTCTTGGGGCACAAAGCGTTCGTACGAGGCGACATCATTCTCCAGATTGCCACAGGCGATCAGGACGTCTTTGAGCATGAGGAATGCGACTGCCCCTGTAAAAATGACCAGGCAAAAATAGGGCGCGTCGATAATCTCAAGGCCAGTGGCATGCGCGGCAAGGCGCGTCGCCACGCCGAGAGGGAAGATCAGCAGCCCGAACCCTATGCCTACGCGAAGGTCCCTCGGTCCTGGAGTTTTTACGACGATGAACAGCAGGCGCCCCGCGACGAGAAGGAGAAAAGACCCAAGCGCTAGGAGCATACCGCTATACACAGCGCCATGCGAAGCGATTAAGGCAAGAGAGAGGAACGAGGCAATGTAGGCGAGCAGGAAAAGATGCGGCCTGGGAATGGCGTCCTTGGTCATTTTGTCGACGAATACGGCAAGCAGTATGTAAAAGGCTGCGAAAAGAATAAGATGGAAATTGATGGTGAAGGTATAGTCGAACTTCGTTGCAGTGACAGCAATGGAAAGCGTATCTGGTACGATATAGAGAAACGACGCGACAAGACCCAGGATACTGAAGATAAGCAGCCTGGCGTCCTTCTTTCGGAATAGATATGCGGCGAGGAAAAACAGATGCACAGCCAAGATGAAGCCGAAAAAAAGAAAGTCAAAAGCAGCGAGAACTTGTTTGGGCCGAAAAAAAGAGCTGCCGAAAAATATTTGTTCCAGATAGAAGAGATTGTCCATAGTTTCTGCTGTTTAAGCCTGAGGGGTTCGCTCTGCCCTCACGCGTCCTTTTTCTCGCCTTCCAACCGCCGATGCAGCGCGTAGCGCGAGAGGCCGAGGTAGGAGGCGGCTTTGGTCTTGTTGCCGCCGAATTTCTCCACAGCCAGGTGAATGATGCGCTGCGACAGCGTATCGAGATTGAGGCCCGCCTCGGGCAGGACGATATCGCTGGGGTCAAAGCCCGGCGCGAGCGCGTCGTTTCTGCCGAAATCGCCGCTCAGGCCGTCGCTCAGAAACACGAGATGCTCGGGTAAAAGCTCGGGCCCCTCGGCCGTGAGCACGGCGCGTTCGATGACGTTCTCCAGCTCGCGGACGTTGCCAGGCCAGGGATGGCGCTGGAGCAAAGCCAACGACGCAGGATGCAAGGAACGGAAGCGTTTTTTCTTGCGGCTGGCTTCGCGCACCAGAAAGTTCAGGGCCAAAGGCTCGAGGTCCTCGGCACGCGCGCGCAGCGGCGGGATGACCAGGTAGCCGACCTTGATGCGGTGGAAAAGATCGCGCCGAAAACGTCCGGCAGCGACTAACCCGGCCAAGTCGCTGTTCGCCGCGCTAATGAGCCGCGCCTTGAATTCATGACGTTTGATCCCGCCCACGCGGTAAAAAGTTCTGTCTTCGAGCACGCGCAACAGCTTGGGCTGCGAGCCCAGCGGTATTTCCGCTATCTCATCGAGGAAGAGCGTGCCATTGGCCGCCAACTCGATCTTGCCCGAACGCCCGCGCCGCGTGCTGCCGGTATAAGCGCCAGCCTCGTGCCCGAAAAGCTCGCTCTCGAACAATTCTGTGGGGATGGCCGCACAGTTGATCGGCTCGAACGGAGTGGTCAGCATGGCGTTCCCGTAGTGGATGAGCCGGGCCAGGATTTCCTTGCCAGTGCCGGTCTCGCCCTCGATAAGCACCGCTACCTCGGGGTTGCGATGGTAGAGCTGCGCCTCGGCCACCAGCCGCTGCATGGCAGGGGACGCGGCCACGATCGCGCCGACGCCGCAGACCTCGCGCAGTCGCCGCTGCGTCTGGTCCAGGTTGGCGCGTAGGTCCTGCGTGGCTTCTTGGACCTTGGTGTCGAAGCGGGTCTTGAACTCGTGGTTTTCAGCGAGCAGGCTCTGGCGTTCCGCGCTGCGCTCGACCACGGCCGCGAGCTCGCGCGCGTTGATGGGCTTGTTGAGGAAGTCGTAAGCGCCCTTGCGCAGTGCTTCGATGGCTGTGTCCATGTCGCCGTGGCCAGTGAGGATGACCACGTCCGCATCCTTGCCGTAGGGTTCGGATTTCAAGCGACCGAGCAGTTCGAGCCCGTCCATGCCGGGCATGCGGATGTCGGTGATGACCAGGGGAAAGAATTCACGCTGCGCGCGCGCCAATGCCTCGACGGCGTTGTCCAGCGCCAAGGGCTCGTGCCCGAGGTCGCTGAGCACGATATCGAGGCTCTGCAGGCTGTCTTTGTTGTCGTCGACGAGGAGTATACGCATAGGGACGGCGCGGTTATTCGCGCCGCGCGACGCGGTTTTCGATCTGGCCGATCCGCTCGAGGTACGTGGCCTTGAACTGCGGCCCGTTCTGGTCAAAGGCCATGGCCGCGGGGCGGTGCGCCCTGCACCAAAGTGCCAATTGCGGATTCTTGTGGATTCGGCTGTATTTGTCAATCATGTGCAGAAGGTTGTGGCACACGGGCGCGACCGGGCCGTAAGCAGCAAGCAGCTGGCAATAGTCCTGCGCCGGATCCTGGAAGAACGCGGCCACGGCCCTGGCCCAGGGGTAATTGCCGCCAGTCCGGAGCAAGGACTCCAGCTCCTCGCGCCCCAGCCGTTCGGGCGGCGCGGGCCTGGCCCAGGCTGCGGGCGGGTTTTCCGTGTCGTTGTATCGGATTTCGCCCGAGGAGAGGAGCATCTGAATCTTGTCCGCGAGCCGCGGCCACATCGAGCCGATATGTTCGATGTCGCGCTGTAGCTCGAGCCGCTGCGGCACGCCGCCCTGCTCCTCGACTACCACGCGCAGAAAGGGGCAGTGCGTCGCGATCTGTGAGCCTGGAAGGTTCTCTGGCGTATCCGCCCAGATGCCCGCGAACACGCGGTCCATGTCCAGGATGCGGCAGCCGTAGCGCTCGGCCCAGGCCGTGTAAGCAGCCGGCGCTTGGTCCTGAAAAAGTTCCCACTCATTCAAGTAGCAAAAGGGTCGCGGCCCAAAGGCCGGGTGGTGCGTCAATCGCGTGACCAGCACGAGTTGCGCCGTGGTGAACCGTTCGCGCAGGCGGCCGAGCAGCCGTTCGAAGCGGCCAAGGTAGGTCGCAGGATTGGGCTTTATGATCTCGCAATGCCGTTTCATCCAGCGCTCGACCCCGGGCAGCGCGCGCCAGGCCTCTGGGTCCAGGTAAAAAATGTATCTGTCCTGGCGCTGCGTGAAGAGCGGCTCGTTTTCGTGAAAGAGGTTGATGACAATAGTCGTGGGCTGCGGCTCGTGTTCGTCGAGGAAAAGGAACTGGTTGACCAGGCGCCGATCGTGCATGAAGGCTTCGAGCCCGAAATTGCAAGCCATTTCCTTGAGCAGCGGCGGGATCTGGTTGTCTGTGCTGAGCGTGGTGAGCGGCGAAGCCAGGGCGCGATAGCCGCAGTCGACGCCGCGCGCGGCCAGAGCGCGTTGCAGGAAATCCATCTGACAATTGCCGAAAAGATAGAGCATGGGCGACCTCCAAGGTGCGGGGGAGACGAACTGACGTCTGTCAAAGCCCAGGGCTCAATTTCCTCCTTCCCCTCTACATCTTGTACTTGTCATCCTCGACGTTCAGTTTCTGGAGCAAGTCGGTCCATTTTTCCGCGTCATCGGTGTGCAGAACCGCGGTATGCTCGGGTTTTTTCTCGGCTTCGGCCTGTCTAAGGACGTTTTCGTCCACGCCGATGGGCGCTTCGGCCCGCAGCGCCAGGGCTATGCCGTCCGAGGGGCGGCAGTCGATGCGCTTGCGTACGCCCGCCTGCTCGACTTCCACCTCGGCGAAGTAGGTGCCATCTCTGAGCGAGACCACGTTCACGGCCAGGACCTTGGCGTTCAACGCCTTGATAGCCATGAGTAAGAGGTCGTGCGTCATGGGCCGCGGCAGCTTGACCCCGTTGAGCGCCAGGGAAATAGCCATGGCCTCCATGGCGCCGATCCAAATCGGCAATACCGACTTTTCGTCCTTGTCTTTGAGCACCAGGACAGGGACTTGCGACTCCTCATCCAGCGCTAATCCGAACACTTTCATTTCTACCATGGCTCACCTATCGCTTTTCCCCAAAGGGAATGTTTCTTGGCTTCCAGAATTTCGGCCGTGACCAGTTTTCCAGCCAGCTGGGCCCCACCGGCGCGTCCGGCCTGCATGGCCAGATTCACGACGCGGCCCTGGCCATCGCGGCCGCGCCAGGACAGAGCCAGCGCATCGAGCGCGACGTTCTGCTTCTTGCTCACGCCTTCGAGCAGCACAGCCACGCGCCGGCCCACTGCCGCGCGGTAGGCGCGTTGCGTCAGTTCGTCTTGCAGAGCCTGCAAGCGCGTCAAACGCTCGGCTTTGATTTCGGCCTCGACCTTGGGTTTCATGGACGCTGCCCTGACTCCGGGCCGGTCAGAATATTGAAAAGAAAAACTCGACGAAAATCCGATTTCTTCCATGACCGCGAGCGTGGCCTGGAAATCCTCCTCGGTCTCGCCCGGGAAGCCCACGATGAGGTCCGTGGTCAGGGCTATGTCCGGCCGCACAGCCCTGAGCTTGCGCACGATGTCGAGGTAACGCGCCGTGTCGTAGCCACGGCCCATGGCCGCAAGAATCCGGTCCGAGCCGGATTGCAGGGGCAGGTGCAGCGCAGGGCAGAGCGCGTCCAGCTGCCCAAAGGCCGCGATGGCCGCGTCGGAGATATCTTTGGGATGCGAAGTCGTGAAACGCACGCGTTCGACGCCTTGGACGCTGGCCACAGCGCCAAGCAGCTCGGCGAAGCCCACGCCGTCGCCATGCGCGTCGCGGCCGTAAGCGTTTACGTTCTGGCCGAGCAAGGTGATTTCGCGAACGCCGCGTTCGGCCAAGGCGCGACATTCGGCCAGCACAGCCACGCTCGCCCGTGATTTCTGCTTGCCGCGTACGTAGGGTACTATGCAGTAGGCGCAGTAGTTGTCACAGCCTTGCATGATGGTCACGTAGGCCTGGCCCCCCAAATCTGTCGCGGCCTCGGCGTGGAGCGGTCGTTCGATAGGCTCTTCGCTGAAGTCGAGCAGACTGATGCGCAGAGCTGGCTCGCGGCACAGGCGCTCGATGGCCTGGGGCGCCATAGCGATGCCGTCAGCGCCAAAGACCAGCCGGACAAAGGGGAAGCGTTCCCAAAAAGCAGCGCCGATCTGTTGGGCTACACAACCGCCCACGGCCGCGAAAACCTGTGGGTCGTTTTCCCAATATCGTTGCAGCCGGCCGAGTTCGCTGTAAACTTTTTGTTCGGGTTTTTCACGCACGCTGCACGTGTTGAGGATGTAGACGCGCGCCTGCCCTGCTTCGGCCGCGGCGAAGCCACGCGCGCGCAGCGCACGGCCGAGCCACGCGCTGTCGTTGACGTTCATCTGGCACCCGAAGGTCACGATATGATAGGACATGAGAGTTCTCACAGCAAACTGCCGAGCTGGGGGGCGCCGAGGATATGCATTCAGACTCGGCAGCCAGTATCTGTTTCTATCATGGCGCTGGGAGACAATCAAGCTGGCGTGCGCAGGGTCAGCCGCCGAGCGAGTCGGAAATGTTCTCGGCCTGGCGCCCCTGTCAGGCGCTCAGATTGATCATGAGCCCGGTCTCGAGTTCAACTATAAAGCCACTGGTGCCGGGATGGATGTAGAAATCCTGGGTCCCAGGGTAGACGACAAAGTCCTGGGTCGCAGGGGGAATGACGAGCGTGCCTTCCGGAATGGCCGGAAGAAAATCAGCCGTTGCCGCCGAATCCGGGACTGGCTGTTGCAGATACGAACCGTTTGGGTAGCTCACGTTCATCGCGTCTTCCTCTATGGTCCTCTTACTCCAAGCGCGCAGGAAATTCAACTGGTGTGAGCACTGTGATATTTCCCCTACGCGCCTCCGCGCTCATTGACTCCCTCGCTCTTTTGAGACAAGGATTTCCCCACGGACCTCAGACCAACCACTAAGGATAAAAATCATGAACACAACCTCTCTCGCGAGTCTTTTTGTCGCGCTCTGCCTGGCCGCGACCCTTGCCGGCATTCGGCCTAGCGCGGCCCATGCCGCCGAAACTTGCAATCCCGGCGACTACAGCGCGCAGTCGATCAAAAAATATTGCATCAAGGGCTACGACGTCACCAGCGACGGCACGCTTCTTATCCGACTGCGCTTCGGCATCGCCACGGAGTTCAAGGGCAATATCGTCCCGGCCAAGCCCGGGGCAGGGACTTGTAAAATCACTGAAAAGTCGACTGTCAAGGCCGTGGATGTAGCCTCGCCCGTGGTCAAGCCCGGCGATAAATTCATGGTCGACGCCGACGAGTGCGTCATGCAGAGCATCGAGCCGCTTCAGCCGTAACGCGGCCATTCGCCCCCATAGCTTCTCAGAGGAGTCTAAAAATGCGCCTACGTCCTTATCTCTTGACCCGTTTTGCGGCCCTGGCCGCGCTTGTGGCCCTGTTCTGCCAGCTCGGTCTCGCGAGCAACGCCGAGGCAGCCCAGAAACAGAAGGCACAATCCCAACCCTCCTCGCCCTTTGAGCAGCCTATCACGCTGCGTGCCTCGCAAGTCCTGCCGCGCGCGTTGCTCAAAGGCCGTTTCCACACGGTGGAAGAAAACGTCCGGAACGATGGCTATTTGAATTCCTACACCCTGCGCTCCAACTTCGGGTCCTTCCGCGCGGTCTCCACTGCGCTGCTTTCCACGCGCATCGACGAAATCAACGCCATGGCCGCGATGCAGAACGTCAGCCAGTCGCAGGAGTTCGGGAAAAAGCTGGCCGAAGGCGGCGAGAGCGTGGTCAAGGGAGCGGTGAACCTGATTAGCGACCCGCTCAATACGCTTGGCAGCGCGGCCTCGGGCGTGGGCAAGCTCTTCACCCGCGCCAACGAACGCATGACTGGCAACTCTACCAGCAAATATGAAGAAAAAGGGATGTCCAACATCACCGGCTTCGCCCGTACCAAGCGCGAATACGCCAAGGCCTTTGGCGTGGATCCTTATTCCACGAGCCCCACCCTCCAGACCGCGCTCGACAACGTGGCGCGCGCAGGCTTTGCCGGCGGCCTCACGGCCATGGCGCTCAAGGCGCTCATCCCTGGCGGGGTGGGCCTGGTGGTCTCCTCGGTCGGCGGGGTGAACTGGCTCAACGATTTCGACGTGGCCGCGCCGCCCACCGAGTTGCACAGCGCCAACCGCGAACGGCTCAAGCGAATGGGCTTGCCGCCGGACCTAGCCGACAGGTTTATCGAAAACGACGAATACACGCCCACGCAGCAAACCCTGCTGGCCATGGCCTTGGACAAGATGGCGCACACCAAGGACAAAGCTGAATTCGTTCGGCTGGCTTGCACCACGAGCAACCAAGACCAGGCCCTGTTCCGGCAGCGCATGGCGCAAATGTACGCGGGCTACGACTCCGCGGTCGGGCGGATCGATCGTTTTGTTGCGCTCGGGCATCTGGTCGGCGCCAAGACTGCCTCGGGCAAGATAGTGCTCTGTTTCCCGCTCGACTATTTGTTCTGGACCGAACGCACGGCCAACGCTGTCCGCGACATGTCTGCGGACATGGCGCGCAGTGGCGTCAATTCCGTGGAGCTGTGGATCACTGGCCAGACCAGCCCAAAAGCCCGCAAAGCCCTGCAAGACCTTAAAATAGACCTGCACGAACGCTGCGGCCAGCAACTGTTGCGCGAGCGGATCTGAGCAAGCGCCACAGAGTATAAACAATAAAAAAGTAGTTACACTATGCCTTTTCCAGTATTTTTTCGACACCGCTTCAAAACAATAAAAGCACCTTTCCCAGGACTTTTCTTGCTTCCCCTTCTTGCCCTGCTGCTCGCCACAGGCTGCGCCAGCCGCGTCACGCTTACGCCCATCGATCCGACCAAGCGGACGCTCGAAGTCTCGCTCAATGCCCTGGATTCCAAGCAGGTGAGCGAATCCACGCTGATGTTCCTGGAGGAGCGCGACCGGTTCCGTGCCTGGAAAAAGGACCCTGTGGCCACGCTCAGCGCCCTTTTTGCAGAGAGTGGCGGCTGGAAGAACGCGAACCACCTCCTTGCGCTGGCTGAATTATGCTACTTTCAGGCGCTCAAAGAGCACAAGCCCGAGCTCGTGGAACGCCTCTTTCTCACCACCGCGGTCGTGGCCTACCAGGCCATCTTCAACGCCGACTGCGATTTCGCAGCCATTGCCTATCAGCCCGGCGCTTACATCGCCACAGAGTACTACAACCGCTCCCTGGCCAGATTCATCATCTTCTTCCGCGCCAAGGGCGAAAAGATTCGTCACGGCATGCGCCATAAGCTGCTTGTCGGCGAACTGGAACTCCAGGGCAATACCACGGAATTCATCTGGCCAGCCGCGGAGATCGAGCGCTATATCGTGGCCGACGAATTCAAGATCAAAGGGTTGCGGCGCGAGGGCTCTTTTTCAGGCATCGGCGTCCCGCTCGTTTTTCTACGTAGCAATCCATACCAAAACGAAGAAATCAAAATCGCCCGCATTTCCTCTTCGACCTTGGCGCTCAAGATAAGCCCGCCCAAGTCCCAGGCCGCGACGCTGGTCTATACAGCCGCGGTGGAGATCTACGACCCCTTGGTCAGCAGTCAATACCACGACGCGGGCAAGACCCTGCCTCTGGCCAGCGACTACAGCACGGCCATCGCGTTCATGCTCTCACGTGCGCCGTCCATCAACCCGCTCAAGGCCCTGCTCGCGCCCGACGCCTGGGAAAACTTGCAGGGGCTGATCCTGCTACAACCCTATGAGAAAGATAAAATTCCGGTCGTTTTTGTCCACGGCTTGATGTCCTCGCCCCTGACCTGGGCCTCGATGCTCAACCGGCTCATGTCCGACCCAGAACTGCGCAAACGCTGCCAGTTCTGGTTCTACGGCTATCCGACTTCGAACCCGATCCTTTATTCTGCGGCCAACTTCCGCAAAGCGCTGCGCGACGCGCGCGCCCGTTTCGACCCTCAAGGTACGGACCCGGGCTTTGACAGGCTCGTCATCGTCGGCCACAGCATGGGCGGACTCCTGGCCAGGACCATGGTCTTACGCAGTAACCTTCAAACGTTTAGGGAGAAGGCCAATATCCCCTTGGACATAGAACAGATGCCGCAGGAGCAACGGGACCTTCTGCACAGCGTGCTGGAATTCGAGCAACTGCCTTTTGTCTCGCGCATCCTCTTCCTCGCCACCCCGCACCGCGGCGCACACTTGGCCGACAGCATGATCGGCCGGCTCGGCGCCTCGCTTATCACCCTGCCCTTCAAACTCCTAGCCGCCACGAGCGCCATGCTCACCAACCTCGGCCAGCAGAAGGGCACGACCATGCTGCGCATCGGCGACCGCAAATTCGAAAGCATGCCCACAGGCATCGACGGGCTCTTGCCCGACAATCCAGTGCTGCTCTGGGGTGCGCAACAGATGGAAGCGTCGCGCGTCCCCTTCCACTCCATCATCGGCAACGACCGCCAAGCCGGAGTCCAGGGTGGCGAGGACGGCGTGGTCCCGTACGCCAGCGCACACCTAGCTAACGCTCAGTCTGAACTCGTGGTCTTCTCCGAGCACAGCGTACAAGAAAAACCCCCGACCGTAGCCGAGGTGCGGCGCATCCTCCTCGAACACGTCGGCGCAGGGCTCTGCGCGAAGTGAGAGGGGCATAAGCGTTTACTAAAGAGAAAGTCCTGGGGGGAGAAACTTT
>Ga0247841_10012853_pt1 | contig 10821 bp, 14 predicted proteins | sample LaCruzMarch2015__2_FD_192410 | JGI IMG/M metagenome (GOLD analysis project Ga0247841, IMG submission 192410) | Freshwater microbial communities from meromictic Lake La Cruz, Castile-La Mancha, Spain - LaCruzMarch2015_18m | ecosystem: Environmental > Aquatic > Freshwater > Lake | place: Spain...
GGAACCCGGATCGAACCCTGGACCCCCGCCGCACTCGCAGGTAAGGACGGCTCAATCTATAATGCCATGATCTCACCCCTGACCCCAATGACCATCCGGGGCGCCATCTGGTATCAGGGCGAGTCCAACCTGGGCGACCGGGATGGTTATGAAGCGAAGATGAACGACCTCATCGGAACCTGGCGCAAGGTCTTTGAACGTCCGGACATGCCCTTCTATTTTGTAGAGATCGCACCGTTCCGTTACGGCAAGAGCAACCCGGAATTTCTCGGCGACTTGCGCGCCGCACAGGCCCGTGTCGCGGCTACGGACCCCAATACCGGCATGATCCACACCCTCGACAACCCCGATAACGTGAAAAATATTCACCCCGACAACAAGCCCCAGACCGGCGAACGCCTGGCGCGTCTGGCACTGGCTAAGACCTACGGAATGAATGTCGGCAAGTCCATCGCTGGCCCGACCTTCAACAAGGCCGTACGCGAGGGCGATGGAGTCCGTGTGACCTTTTCGGAAACCGCTGGCGCACTGAAGACCAGCGACAACAAGGCTGTCACAGGCTTTGAAGGCCGCATCTCGCAACCTTCAGAGAGCAACCAATGGGTACAGGCCGAAGCTGAAATCAAAGGTGATGCCATTGTGGTCAAGACACCCGGCAAGAGCCTGACCGGCCTCCGCTTCTGCTGGCTCGACACCCAACAGACCAACCTGCGCAATGCCGAAAACCTCCCCCCTTCGCCCTTCAAAGTCGAACTGCCCTAAGCCTGCAAACAGGGTGCAAAAAAGAAAAACCTGTAAACATTCATCAACCGTGATGTTTACAGGTTTTAAAATTTGGTGGGAGATAGAGGACTCGAACCTCCGACCCCTTGCATGTCAAGAGTCCTAGGCTGTTTTAGCAACCCTCTGATTTCACTATATTTGCTTGATATACAAGACCTTATAGATGATTTCAAAAAGTGCAAAAAGTGCCGAAAAGCACCCCTCCATGCATAAAAGTGGCCAGTAAGTGGCCAGTAAAATCTCTCCCCAGCCCGCGGCAAACACAACCCTGAAAAGCAACACTCAAGAAACCGCTTGGATGCCAACCTCTTCAGGCCAAGACTACATGACACTCGCAATTTAAAAGGCGCAAAACCGGACGCTGTAATCAAGTGCCTCAAAGTATACATACGGCATTGTGAGGATTCAAGTCGAAAGAGATCCGCTGATAGGTAAAAAGAGGATCGTCCTCGTCGGACGATTCCTCCAGCCGACCGAGTAACCGGCCGGCTCTTAATCCCAGTATCCTGCAAAGAGCGACATAGCGGACAAGATCCAGCTTTGCCTGACAGGCTTCGATCTTCTGGATCACCAGACGGCTGACTCCTATCCGCCTGCCAAGTTCAGCCTGTGTCAGCCCCCTACCCTTGCGCGTCGCACAGATATGCGCGACAAGCTCTCGATACCGAGAGTTGTAGATTGTTTTTGTAAACATGTATCCTCCTTAATCTTAACCCTCTTGCACACCAATAAACAGGGGCCCGTGACCAGTGCCCTAAAAGACACCAGCCACGGACCCCCTTGCCTATGCAGCGATTCGACGCTGCACTCCTTCACTGTTCGCCGGCTCAACACCCGCAGGCCTGCATCGTCCTCTAGCCCACTTCCGCAAGCCTTCGATCTGCTCGCCCATGAGTTTGGACAAGGGTACGGTTTCAACTGCGGCCGTGGCCATATCAGCTGTCTTCGGCTCCCTGTCCTCCGCGAACGCCCGGTACAGCGAGTCCGTGACACACTGCTCGATCTCTGCCCCTGTGAACCCTTCGCTTGATGTCGCGAGCCCGTCCAGGTTGAAGTCCTTGGGCTTGCGTCCGGCCTTTGCGATCTGGATCGCCCAGATCTGTTCTCTCTCCTCGATGTTGGGTAGGTCCGTGAAGAACAGCTCGTCCCAGCGCCCCTTACGTAGAAGCTCTGGAGGAAGCTGCGTGACGTCATTGGCTGTCGCGATCACGAACACAGGAGCTGTCTTCTCCTGCATCCATGACAGGAACGAACCAAACACACGTGCCCCGGTTCCGCCGTCACTTGCACCCGAACTTTTAGAGCCGGCAAAGGCTTTCTCAATTTCATCTATCCACAAAACGCACGGCGCAATGGCCTCTGCGGTCTGGATAGCTGAACGCAAGTTGCTTTCGCTTTGACCTACCAGTGATCCGAACAGCCGGCCTGCATCAAGTTTGAGCAACGGCCGGTTGAAGACTGCCGCTGTTGCCTTGGCTGTGAGGGACTTACCTGTCCCGGGTACGCCAATAATCAGCATGCCCTTGGGTACGGGCAACCCATACTCCCTCGCTTTCTGCCCGAAAGCGTTAGCCCGCTTCAGGAGCCACGCCTTGAGTGTAGCTAAGCCTCCGATGCCCTCAAGACCCTGTCTTGCCTCTACGACTTCCAATAGCCCATTGCTCTTGATCGCGTTAGCTTTCTCCTTGCTGACGTCCGATGCCTTGACTGCCTTGCTTGAAACGATGGACAGTGCAAAGGCGTTCTCGGCTTCGGATGTCGTAAGACCCGATGCTGAATCCAGGATCTCTTCACGGTCTTTCTCCTGGGGCTTCTTGAGCTTGGCGGAGTCGCAGATCCCGTCGAGTGCCCGGCCGAGCTCAGCCTTGCCCGGCAAGTCCATCTGCACGGTCACGAACTCACGCTCTAGTTCTTGAGGCAGTGTCTTCCTGCACCCCAACACCACCAAGCATTTGCCTTTGGCCTTGGCGTGTGTGAGCGCATCTTTCAACGCTCGGATCAGTACGGGGTTCGAGTCCTGCAGGAACAAATGGAAATCCCGCAGCAGAACAATCGAGTTGTCGGGAAGCCCTAAGATTGCCGTAACCGCCTCCATCGGATCCTCGCCTCCCATGGCCCTACCCGTACCCGTGTCCATGATGCCTGTCGTTGCCGACCATGCATAGAGGTTGTGCTTGGTGGCCTTGGCAGCCTCCTTGAGCTCAGCCTCAGCCCTGATCTCCTCGTGTGAGACCAAATAGATGCCGGGATAGCCGGCTCGGATGTAATTGATGATAGCTTGTTTCATTCTTGCTCCTTTGCTGTTGATTGTGCTTTGAGAAGGCCCGGCCTTCACTCCCAGACCGGGCCCTCAACTTATGCCGCCATCATCTCATCTTCGGCCTGGCCTTCCCTGCTCATGTTGGCCAACGCATGTGCAGCGGCCTGCAGTCTGTCTGCTCCGTGCTGGAGCGCCGTAACCGCGGACGCCAGCTGCTGTTCATCACCGGCCTCAGGCTCGTATGCCTTGCTGATCTCCTGCGTGATGAACTTGGCGATGTAGTCCCCTCCTTCGGTGCTACGCCGTGGCTTGAGCTGCGTCATGTCCCAGTAGTCCAGGATTGCTGCGTCTGGATAGACCGAGGCTATCCTGAATATCAGTTGGTTCAGTGTCATTTATCTCTCCTTTGTTTTTGTTTGTTTGTGATTAAGCGGCCTTGTACTTGATGTTCTGAAACTCCAATGTGCACTCTTCAGGATTGACGTCCTTACGCACGCCTAAATAGACAGGCTGGTAGAGTGAACCTTCATTGCCATTGACGTAAAGATACCTGACCTCCACGACATCACCCTGTGAAGGTACGTCGTGGTTCGGCGGTATCGTGACATTGCCCATGGGTTTATCACCCAGAGCCACTGTGACGCTTCTGCGGTCACGGTTGACGTTGAGCACTAGGCATGAGCATGATGCCCAGAACTTGAGCTTCAAAGCTGATCCGCCACTGTTAGGCCTACCTTCGTTCCAAGGCGCATCCAGCTTCTTGAAGACGACGCCCTCCTTGTTGGCGGTCTTCAAGCCGTAGATGAAACCTTTCTTGGCGGACCCGTAGAACACAGTGGGCGCGACCTCGAAATACCGACTCTCAATGTCGCCGAAGCCATTCTTCAGATCCAAGCAGCGTCGGATGTAGTTAAGACTGCGATAGTCCCCTATGCCTGACTCCAAAAGATCAAAGGCATAGAACTTCTCGCCTACGATTTCGCCGTCAATAACCCATGGCCCTTTCACAGCTTTAAGAGCGTCCTGTACGTGCTTAGGCACGGGGACATTGACGCCCTTGCGGTTAGCGGCCTTGAAGAGTCCTATGGCTGTACGCTGGATCAGCATGCGTTCACCGTCATACTTCTCCTGGCAGCACCAGAGGTCATCGTTGATAAGGGCCGCGACTTCATCCTCTGTGATAGCGTTCAGGAGCTGGGGCCGAAGCCCCGAGTCCTGTTTAGCCGTGACAGTGATTGCTCGCTCGCCCCCGCCTGCCGCACATATCTTGTAGCCTTTGGCCAACTTACTGCCGATGAGCTTCCTGTAGACCTGCGTAGCGGCCTGCAAAGGCAACGGCGCCTCGGTCTTGGTACCCGTGTTCAGGTTTGAGCCGCGTCTGCCATAAGCGAAGTTTACGACGTACCCGGGTCCGCTTTTCTCGACAGCGGCCCTGTAGACCTTGTCTGAATTGCCTTCCTGATATCTGAGTTCGATGTGTTCAATTATTTCTGGCATGGTTTACTCCTTTCCTTTTGGTTTGCCAATATTGCCGGCATGAAACTGACCAAGCCCCTCTCTCTCAGCGAGAGAAAGGCCGGGCCCCCGTCTTTGTTTCTGCCAATGATGACATGGTCGAAGACGGTAATGCCGATGATGTTCCCTGCATCGATGAGTCGCCTCGTGGCTTCGATGTCGTCCCGTGATGGCGTAGTGTCACCTGAGGGATGGTTGTGGACAATGACGACAGCTGATGCTCCGTCAGTGATAGCGGACCTGAAGGTTTCACGCGCCCTCACGATAGTGGACTCGACAGTGCCGAGGCTCACGAGGTGGCGGCTGATGAGCTTGCTCTTGATGTCGAGCGTCAGCACCTGCATTGACTCCTGGGCAAGCCCAGCCATGTCGCCGCAGACCGCCATGACGGCATCCGGCGTATCCACCTTGCCGCCTTTGGCCTCACAAACCAAAGGCAGGTTCACAAGCGCGGTGGCGTAGCTCATAGCAGGCCTCCGTGCTTCTCGTCCTCACGCTTATTGATGTGCGAACGCTCCCATGCCAAGCATGTCTCCCTTGACGCATGCCTGAAGAGCTCGCTACTGTCCATGTCCTTGACAACCCACTCCTGTGCCTGATTGTCGAAGACGATGTCCGTCGCACGCCGGATCTCAAGCTGGCCCAGCCTGGCCAAGTCTATAAGCTCCGTATGCAGACATTCGCAACTGCCATCTGGCATGATGATCATCGCAGCTTTCATTCCCAGTAGATGTCCGAGGTTCATACTGCCTCCTTTCGTTGTTTATTCCATTTCCATGTTTGTGACCTTCACGCCGCCCCTGAGCTTCATGGCCTTCTTCAGGCACTCCTCGCCGCAGCAGTCGCCCAGTCCTTCGACCCTGTAGCAGTTATCGCCGCTGTCAATGAAAGCCCCGCAGACCCTGCAGAAGCCGCCGCCGTCACCGTCCAGGAACTTGATGAAGTCCAGCATGTCGGTGATGCGTGTGCAGCGGGTGTACTTCTCGCACAGGGTCTCGCAGGTCGTCGTGGTGCAGAGGCCAGGATGCTCGATGCCGGGGCACCTGAACAGCAGGTCCGTCGGATAGTCCGAGACCTCTCCGTTCACATTGACCACACGCCTTAGAGCGATGACCGCTACGATGTCGTCACCGTAGGCTCGCATCACCAGCGCCTCATCCGTCATCTTGCCGAAGTCAGGGTTTAGCCCCCGATCTTCTGCACGGTCTTGGCCTGGGCATGGAACTCCGGCTTCTTCTGCCTGGACGTTGTTTGTCCCAGCGCCTGCTCCAGGAACGCGGTCGCCTTTTCGCAGTCCGCACCCTTGAAGCCGACGGCATCGATCTTGACTTCGCCCATTGGATTTACGATCACCTCTATTGACTTTGCCATGGTTCATAGCCCTCCTATGCTGATTTTGATGGATCCATCCGCCAAGTGTTGACGGCGGCAACTGAGCCCCTTCTTGCGGGCCTCGATTTGGGTTTTGTGCACGGCGTAGACCTGAAGCAGGCGTGAATAATCTTTGCCGACCTCCTTTTCGACGTGTCCGCCCCACCAGTCCGTGGTGAAGCCGTAACTGCCACTGTCCTTGTCCAGGTTGACGGCGATGTCATAAGGCCCTTTGAGCCGGACGACGTATTCGGCCTTGAGTGTGTTGCTGGCGAAGCCTCTGGCGGTTGCTTGCTCCAGAAGTTCAAGGCCTAGCTCATTGCAGGCCTTCCTCAGCGCGTTGATGTCCTTCACGCTGGTCTTGATTGCCACAAAGTGTGACATAGTTGTTCTCCTTTCGTTGTTGGTTAATGCTTACAGCGCCCACTCGGGCTTGCCGTGTTTTGTCGCCCATGCCTCAAGCATGCTGAGGTAGGTCCCCATGCCCATCTCCTGCGAGTAATGCTGGATAAGGACGGTGACCTTACCCTGGTCGTCGATGTCTATCAGCGGCATCTCATGCTTTGAGGGCCGGCATCTGTAGCTGTTGAAGAAGTCGACGTAACCGGGATCGATGCAGGCGCCCTGGATCTGCTCGAAGCGTCTGACGACATTGCCCTTGTCATCGATGATACCGAGCATGAGGCGCTCGCCGGGGATGGGGCTGTTAGGGCCTAAGCTGAATGTCCAGACACCCAGGTGTCCGAATTTCGGCGACTTCCTGCCCGTAGCGGGCAGCTTTCTTTCGTCCATAGTCATGTTTTCCTTTCTGGTTTATGGCGTCGGTTGACCGACACTGTGAAATCGTGTACTGGAAATTGTGGGTTCTGTACCGGTTTCTAAGCCGGATTCGGGTACATGCACCTCGATAGTTGTCAAGAAGCTACGCATCTAGATACTTGACTGTTATCTCCCCATCCTATACCCTTCTACCCATTCTATGGGAGTGGCATCCCCGTGAGGCAGGCTCAATAACACTGTTGGGGCAGGAATAATGAAGATCGATGTGTTCAGTGACAATCTTGATATCGTGAGCGATGACCCAATCACGGTGCGGGCCACAATTTCCCTGATCCCGGAGATAGATGGTGGGCGCCACGGGCCATTTACAGAGGGCTACCGCCCTAATCACAATTTCGGAGGACCGGAGAACAGCCTGTTCTACATTGGCGAAGTCATGGTCGGCAACGACGAATGGGTCTACCCGGGTGACACCAAAGATGTGTCGGTTAAATTCCTCAACGCACGTGGATTGAAAGAAATGCTTGTAGTCGGTCGAAAGTGGAGGATTCAGGAAGGGCACCGACTGGTTGCACATGCGACCGTGACGGAACATCAGGAGGCCCCAGATCCACTAAACAAATGAAAACAGAACGCAATGATTTCGGAGGCCGATTTGAGCGACTCTTTTCTGCGCTCTGCTCAAAGACGTTTCTGAGTGGATTTGTTTTTCATAGTCCAAAATTCTACAACCCCACAGAAGCTGAAGCTGGCGACGTTTTGCTCTGGATACGTCGTTTCGTTGTGGATTTCGAACTAATTAGTCAAAATCACGAGAAATCGGATTCGGCCAAACAGTTCGTGAAGAGGATTGGCCACAAGAGAAAGCAACTGATCAGGGATTTTGAAGTATTCCGAAATCCAGAAACTGAAATTCACTTAACAAACGAGCTCGGCCAATCTGTCGTCTTTGATAAGAAAGATATCGGACACTTTCTGTTCCAAGGGATTGTACTGGTCGACTGCAATATTGAAATGCCGAACTTGCATATCGAAACCGTTAGCCAAGCCGTCGAAGCAGACTTCCCACTGGCGATCATGACGTTACAGGGATTCTATGATCTACTGGCTGAGGTCGATACAATTCCTGATCTTGTCTACTATCTGAAAGACAGATGCGTGTTTCTGAAAGAGGTGTTTAGGAAGGATCCTAGGCCATTTTTGAACTTGAGTCTGCGCACCGAGCGAAACCTAATTGCGTTCTATAAACTCAATCAGAACAGGTTTGATCTTGAGCACTGGGACAGTGATGAAGCGGATGTTTACCCTCGTATACTCCGTGAGCGCTGGAGCGACAGCATCGCTAGACGCGACGAAGAGAACAGGACTTCCCTTGTTGTGGATCGTATTGCGGACTTCATCCGTAAAGCTTCTCCCGATGGCGAGCTCGCCAAGCTCCACGGCTGGGAACTGTCGATGCTTTCGCGAAGGCAACGGGCCACTGGGATGGGCGGAAAGATCGCAACAGCTCTGATTGGGCTTCGCGATGGTAGGAAGATGCGGTATTTCGCAATTTACAATCAAGCAACTGACTGTTGGCTTGTCTTCTACTTCCGGTACGGAAACACCTTTGAACAGTTCGTCAATGAATGCGAGGTAATCGTTCGTTATAAATTGGTCGTCGAAATTACTGATCGCAGTTTCAAACACTCGGTGTTTCTGTATGGATTTTGGAAACGAGATCAGGGCTCGGATCAAGCATTCGACCACATGTGCCTCAGAATCGCAGATGCGGAAAGCGAAGTCTCACCGATCCCTTCGCAGTACCTAGACACTGCGAGGGAGTTCTTCGATGGTGGTCAAAGGCAAAAGATTTCAGAATTTCCATCTTTATCAAAGGACTAAGCGAAACACTATCCTATTACACTCGCACACTATGCGAAAAGTAAGTTCAGCCGTCGCGACATTACAAAGGATGGCGATACCTTGTCTATCCCCTTATCGAATACCTGTGACCAGTCAGACGCGGCTCCGCTTAAAATGTCTTCTGCAAAATGCGTCAAAATTTCCGCTTGCGCTTGATTCCCGATCGTCCTATACTTGCCGTACATTGCATAAAATGCTAAACGTTGGGACTATAGGAGGAGACGGTCGATGAAGAGAATTCGCGTGATATACTGGTTAGTTGTCGCCCTGATAGCATTTGCATTTCTAAATCTCGGCCTTGACCTCAGAGCTTCCCACTTAGGTGAAGGTCCTGACAGTAGTAATCTGATGATCACATACAGGACCAGCAAGAGCAACTACCAAGGCATTTACAACAGGTCTAACTATTATAGGCACCAAGGCATTAATTTACGTTACAGAAACGATGGCGTTTCGGTCGGTGTTGGGATCATTACTCCAGTCGTTGTCGTCCTGTTGGCGCTTCTATTCGAGCCTGCGATTGTCAAGCGAATAGGTAAACTCACTGGCGAAACATAATCCGCACTAAATCCTATGCCTCGGAAGATGAACAAGGCGTCCACCCATTGCTTCCAGCCGACGGCTGATATCCGCGGCTGAAGCACACGTTCGATGGAAACAAGAGAATGAAATGAAGATCACCGCAATCAGGACAAAGCTAGGAGCTGAAGTGCCAATCGGCAAGTTCACGGTGCTTGTTGGACCAAACAACGTTGGCAAGTCTCAGACGCTACGCGATATTCATCAGCGGCTCGTCAGCGGTCCAAACGCGAGATGCGTGATTCTAGACAATGTGATCATCGAGAAGCCACCCACTTTCGATGACCTTCTTGCTGGGCTGCAGAAGCACGCAGACCCGACGCACGTTGGAATGCATATTGTAAGAGGCATCTCATCCAATCTGACAAGTGGGGACTCCGTCCGTGTCAACCTGAGTCAATTTCAATCACAATTTGAACAGAGCGACAACCTCAACTTTATCTTTGGCAATATCAGCAAGTTCCGCGTCTCCTATCTTGACGCGGAGTCCCGCCTGAAGGTTGCCAAGGCTGCTCAGTCGCACAACCCTCACACGCAGCCACCGACAAACCTACTTCAGGGTCTATTCGCTGCGCTGGACGACACAGAGGATGTTTTGCGCACTGCGTTTCGCGAAACGTTCCATATGGATATCAGGCTGGATTACAGCGGAATGCAACAACTCTTGCTACGGGTGGCAGACCGCTTCGCTGAGATCCCCGATGATCCCAGGAAAGCCTACCCCGTTATCAGTGCATACCCAAAACTCGATGACCAAGGAGATGGGTTCAGGAGTTTCGTTGGCGTGGTCTTGAGTTTGCTTCTGTCCGAGGGGCGCGTAATTCTCTTGGATGAGCCTGAGGCGTTCCTTCATCCCGCACAGTCGCGCCAGCTCGGCATCTGGATCGCATCTCACGCAGCCTCAGTTCCCGGACAGATTATTCTGGCCACGCACAACGCAAGTTTCCTGAGCGGCATCCTAGCAAGTGGCGAGCAAGTAGATATCTTCCGGATGAATCGTTCTGACAACACTACGGAGTACGTGCGTATCCCACCGGAAGCGACCGCGAGTCTGGTATCAAGCCCACTGCTGTCCAGCCAGCGAGTGCTGGAAGCAATCTTCTTTAAAGGCGTAGCTGTCTGCGAGGCGGACGCCGACCGCGCGATCTACCAGACAGTGGCTACGAGCCACCTCGGAAGCCAGGAAGCGATGTTTGTGCACGCCCACAACAAGCAGTCCGTCCCACAGGTAGTGAGGTTGTTGCGGGCAGCGCACATTCCTGTCGCCGCCATTGTGGATCTCGACGCCCTGAATAGTGCTGCTGACCTGAGAAGCCTGATCGAAGCTCTCGGAGAAGGTGAGATCGTGGAGTCGATTGCTGCGCAGCGAGACCAGCTCGTGGAGCAACTTGGTATGCCTTCAGACAACAATATTTTGATCAGTGTTCGTGACGGTGTTGCTGAGTTCCTTGCGCAGTTGGAACGGGATGAACACACCCTCTCAGGAGCTCGTGGCGCATTGAATCGCCTGCGCAAGCTCGCCTCAGATTGGTACGATGTCAAGAGCAAGGGGGTAGCTGGATTTCCGGCGGAAGCTGCCGAGGCGGCAGCCCGACTCCTTGCGGATTGCCGAGGACTCGGACTGTTTC
>Ga0247841_10012854_pt1 | contig 10821 bp, 5 predicted proteins | sample LaCruzMarch2015__2_FD_192410 | JGI IMG/M metagenome (GOLD analysis project Ga0247841, IMG submission 192410) | Freshwater microbial communities from meromictic Lake La Cruz, Castile-La Mancha, Spain - LaCruzMarch2015_18m | ecosystem: Environmental > Aquatic > Freshwater > Lake | place: Spain...
ACTTCATTTTTTTTGATTAAGTTCTTGGTTGCCATGCTTTCTTTCAAATATTATACCTGCAAGCCAATGATCCTAATCCTGTTCTTTTCCTTTATCTTGTATCATATTATTATATTTATTGGGTGCATTTAGGATACAATAAACCAATGAATAACATTAGTGGTATCTTATAAAAGTATAATATTTGACTCAACTATATTCTTTACATTAAGAGAGATATCTCTGTAGAAAAAGGTTTCCTCTTTGTCAGGAAGATAAAACTCATCGGGATACCTGATACTTACTCCAAATTCGGATAAGTTGCAGAGATCTATATTGAAGATTTTGTCATAATAGGATTGCTTCTTGTAGGATTTTTCTAACAATGTGTCCAGGAAGTATCTTCTTTTCTTCTACTTCTAATTCGCTTTGTATCAGGATATCAGAACGAATTCCGAGGGTAAGTAATGATTTTCTGATGTTGGTTCTGATTGGTAATTTTTCTTTGGGTAAAAGCTCAGTTTTAGTAATTAATAAAATATCATAATCGCTATCTAAAGAGGCATTCTCTCGCGCTTGTGATCCAAAAAGTAGTACTTCAGCATCAGGGAGGAATTCATGGGCGATTTTTTTTATTATTTCAATTATTTCATTATTAGTTTTCATACTTGAGTCAATATTATAAGCAAAGATACAATTTTTATAACAAAAAACAAACAATAATAATGGAATCTATCATTACAAAGAGCTATCAAAATACCCCTTAATTCCTAACCTTCACCCTATAACCTTTCTCCACCAACAAAACCTTTAGCTTTTCCCTGAAATCGCCCTGTATAATTATTTCATTGTCTTTCAAGCTCCCGCCGGATCCACATTTGGTCTTAAGGTATTTGGCCAGGTCGTTCAAGTCGGATTCCTTTGAAATAAAGCCGGAAATAAGCGTGACTGACTTTCCACTCCGGTTTCGTTTATCAAGTTCAATGATCAGGTTTTGCTTTTCGGGTGGGAGGATTTCCTGTCCTTCATTTTCAACCTGATCTATATGGAAATCAGGATCAGTTGAATAAACTATTCCTGATGGGTTGTTTTTTTTACTCATTTTTTGATTCAATTCTTTATTTTGGTGTCACAGAAGTCCGTGCAATCCTGAAGCCATTTGAGTTTCCACGGAAATTTAGCCAGATACCAAAGTACCTGCTGGTTGACCTGCATGAAGAGGCATTTCTAAGCAAACTACCTCCACGAAGACAGCGGTACAAACTTTTAGCCGGTCCGGTGGGATTGACCGAAGGGGATGTCGTATAATATTTATTATCGTAAAAATCCCATACCCATTCCCAAGCATTGCCGCTCATATCAAAAAGGCCAATTTCATTGGCTTTAAGTTGCCCTACCGGATGTGGTTTGTTATCAGAATTATAACCATAGTAGGCTACTTGATTGATGTCGTTGCTCCCCGAATATACAAAACTCCTGCTGTGAGTACCTCCCCTGGCGGCAAATTCCCATTCTGCTTCAGTGGGTAACCGGTATCCGTTTGCCAGGAAATTGCATGTAACCTGGTAGCTATTAGCTGCTTTCGTAATTTTATAACATGGTGTAAGTTTATCTTTGGCACTCATCCAGTTGCAGTATTCAATGGCATCTGTCCAACCAACATAAACCATCGGGAAATTGTCTTCCAGCGTCCAGTTTGGTTTTTCGGGCATCGCTTTTTTGACCGCTTGTGCAAATATTTTCCATTCGGCCACAGTCACTTCTTTTTTACCGATATAAAAATCGCGGAGCGTAACTTCATGAACGGGCTTTTCATCGGGCTGCTCGGTGTTGCTTCCCATATAAAAAGTACCGCCTTTTACTAGTAACATATCCGGAGATTGTTCCGGCATTAAAGCAGTAATGGATAAACATGCACAAAAAATAACGAGTAGGAATTTCATGTAATTGTTTTTTGTTGAGTAAGAAAAAGTTATGCCAAAGTTGAGAAAGTACTTAAAGTGCCTAAAGTACTTAAAGTGCCTAAAGTACCTGAAGTACTTAAAGTGCCAAAAGTTCTTAAAGTGCATAAGCCTCATAAAAACATAATTGAAATCTAAGTACTCTAGGCACTCCAAACTTTAGGCACTCCAAACTCTAGACACTTTTTTTAAAGTTTTCCCATAATTTCTTTTTCCAGGTTTTTATCAAACGGTAATCCTTTGTTTTTAAGAAAATTCAGATCATTATAGGCTTCTTTATATCTTTTCAGCTTCGTTAAAACAATGACTCTTGTATTATAAGTTTCATAATATTCAGGGTTTAAAACTATTGCCTGGTTCAGGTCATTCAGTGCCGCAGACAAATTGCCAACCGTGAAATAACAAAGTCCACGTGCATAGTAAGTCTTAAAATAATCGGGTTTTTGCGTGATTGATAGCGTATAGTCATTTAAAGCGGCACTGAAATTATTGGAAGTATAATAGGCATTACCTCTTTCGATGAGCATTTCCCAGTTATTGGGAGCAAGTTTTAAGGCCTGGTGGATGTATTCAAAACCATTTTTATTATCCCGCAAGGCAAAAAATATCTGTGCTTTTTTAAAATATCCATCCGCATTTTTGGGGTTGATTTCTATGGCTTTGTCAATATCTGCTATCGCTTTTTTGGGATCGCCCATTTGGTACCAGGCAACACCCCGGTTTAGCCAAGCCATATAATTCTTCGGATCTGCCTGTATAATCCGGCCAAGTATGTTGATCATAGAATCCAGCCTTCCCATTTGTGCATACTTAATGGCCAGGTTAAATTCTTTGGTATAAGCACCTGCTGACTGGCCACTTTTTAGTTCATCAACCATAGCCATGATATCGGGATCTCCCGGCCTGATCTGCAACGCTTTGTTTAAAACCTGTAAGGCCTGGGGTAAATCATTTTTAGCTTTAAAAATTTCCGCTATGAGTATGAAAAGTTCTACATCCCGAGGATAATACCTGTCATACAAGGTACAGTAATATAAGGATGAATCATAATCACCCAGGTTATAATATGATTTTCCGAGATTCATCAGGGCATCTTTGGCATTGATGCGATAACTGAGGGCTTTTTTGAAATAAATAATCGCTTTCTCAAAATTATCTTTGAGCATATATATCGTTCCTACATTTTCCCAGGCAAAATAATCTTCCGGAAATAAATTGAGCGACTTGTTCAGGTAAAACAGTCCATCGTTATAGTGTCCCAGGTTGATATGGGAAGCGGCAAACATATCGATGGCCTCGAAATCTTTGTTATCATAGTCGTAGGCTTGTTGATAATAATACAGGGAAGAGTCAAATTGATTTTGTTGAAAAAATTTGAAACCAATAAACTTGTAATCATTTACCCGTTTAATGATCGCAATGAGCGGGGTTCCACCGGCATCAATGGTGTGGATAGTCGCTTTGGGTGGAAATAATCCGGAGGCCAGTTGCTTATGCGACATAAAACTGTTGTTAAGGATGAGGTAATCCCAATGTACCTGGCTGGTGTTGTATCCTTTTGTCCAAAAGAATTTTATGTTTTTTTTATGTTTTTTGGCGTAATACTCAAGAGATTCACCTTCGATATTTGATAAAACAACCACTTTTTCGTCGCTTTTTATTTGATGATCGATCAGCCATTCAACCGCTTGCCTGCCTGAAGTGGCAAGCGGATCAAGCTCATAATAACCAAAAGCACCTTTCACTCCTCCGGTAAGCTCATTGAAATAGACGATTTCATTAGGATGGTTTTTTAATGACCAAACGGTTGTTTTAATCATCAAAGCTAAAAAAACGAGAACAACCGCGTATTTTAGATACTTTTTTTTCATAATCTGAAAGATGAACTCCCATCCCATGCCTGCTACCACTGCAAAAGAAGGATAAATGAAAAGAAAATGACGCCATCCATTATATAATTTTGAATGTTTGTAAATGGCATAAATAATTGGGATGAAGGTGATAAAAATCAAGAGTCCAAAGATTGAAATATTAAACCGTTTTGCCATCCATTTAATTGAAATAATGGCTATAAAAAATCCAGCCAGGACAAATAATGGCAATGTAATAAGCATGAGTTTAAAGGTATAATACCAGGGTACATTTTCCATGTTGATGAGTCGCCCGTCAAACAATTCATAATGAATCATCAGTTTGCCCACATTTTCAAATGTTTTCAAAGATTCGAGCGGGCGTGTGAAAATATTGCTGTAAGCATAAGGCCAAAAGGCGATGCTGATGATATAAGAAATGATGATGACAAGTACTATGGGAAAAAACATTTTTTTTAGTGCTACCACCGCTATAAGTTGATTTCTTGATTTGTACAACTGGAATACCCAAAGTAAAAAGGCAAAAAAGATCAGGTAACTTGTAAGGATCAGCCAACCATTGATTTTATTGCTTCCGGTGAATCCAATGGCCATGGCAAGCCAGAGAATATCTTTAAATTTCACTTCAGGGAAACGATCGAGCATTCGGATAAGGAAATATATTGACATGATATAACCGGCAGCAAAAGGAATGTCTTTGGCGTTATTCATGGAATGTCCGAAAAAAGTAGGTGTGAGAAAAATGAAAAGCATGGTAATACAGGCTGCACGCCAGTTTGCGAGTTTCAGGGCTATCAAAGCAGCAAAAAGCATGGCAAGGAAACCGAAAAGCGCATTCAGTAAATGCCGAGTCTCAAATTCTCCGAAAGGAGAAATATATTTATTGATCAGTGCGCAAAGGAAATCAAATGACAAGCCATAGTAAATCATGTGACTATAGCCTTGTTTATCCTCATTCAGCACGGATCTGTCATGGCCGCCTGTGCCATAATAATTCAATATGTCTTTGCCATAGTTATTGGATACGGTTTCGTCAGAATTTCTGCCGAAATCGAAACTAATGACAGGCATAAAAAAAAAGAGAAAAATAACGAGAAAAGCAAAGAGCATCCTGTAAAGCGAGCTATTACCCTGATCGAACAACTTTAGGAGTTTGTCATAAAACGAATTGGATTTATCAGTCAGTTCATTCCAGGGTTGAACAAAATAATAATTCCACTGCTTTTTAAAAAAGCCTTCTTTGTCTTGAATGATTTTCTTTTTTTGTATAGTCATGAGGCGAATAGTATAAACTATCAGATAATAAGCAAAATTAATAAATTTATGTGGAAACTACAAAGGTATCATAGGTTTTTTGAATTAATACAATTAGACCGTTCAGTATTTTCCGCTTGCAAAATTTTGAATTACAGTATAGTTTAATTTTTCCCTACTTCTTTTAAAAAGTCTTTTATTTTCGTTAATTTTGGTCTAAATATTTTATAAATAATCCTAATGATTTCGATATATCCCCGGAAGAGAAAGATCATTAAAGTATCATCTTTCTTAATTAAAAATCAAAAAATTGTCAATATATTTTTTTTATCTTTTGTCTTTTTTTCTTTTATCGGGAATTCGCAGGATTTAGGAAATCTGAAAAATCAAAAGCCTTTTACCATCAGGGGTTCACTTGGTACATCGGCATCAGTTTATTCACAATCTGGAACAAATCCTAATAGTAGCCCGTTTTCATGGATGGTTACCGGAAATTTTCAGGCAAACATTTATGGTGTCGATTTGCCATTTTCATTTGTATATAGTGAAAGAGATAGAAACTATCGGCAACCTTTCAATCAATTCGGTCTAAGTCCACATTATAAATGGTTTACTGCACATCTTGGCTATCGCAATCTGAATTTTTCTTCCTATACCCTGGCCGGATATTCCATACTTGGAGCAGGTTTTGAAATGAATCCCGGAAAATTGAGAGTTGGTTTTATATATGGTCGTTTCAACCGGGAAACCGGATACCCTGGCAATGGCATTAATCCTACGCCGGCTTACAAAAGAAATGGTTTTAGTTTTAAAGCAGGATATGGAACCAAAACTAATTTTTTCGACCTGATATTTCTAAAAGCACAAGATGACAGCACTTCCCTGAAACGTGATTCCAATTTTACCGGACTTAATCCAGCCTCAAATGTGGTAATCGGTTACAATTCTAAATTTACAATTGCCAAAGGATTTACTTTCGAGTCGGAAGGCGCGCTAAGTGTTTATACGGAGAATGTCAGAAATGATTCAGCCTCTGAAACGGTCAATAATATGGTAAAGTCTTTTAAAGGCGTTGTTCCTGTTAATATCACTTCGGAAGACAATACGGCAGTGCGGGTAGCACTGGGATATAAAATAAAAAATTATTCCTTGAAACTTCAATACCGCAGGATAGCTCCCAATTTTAAATCCATGGGAGCCTATTTTATCAACAATGATTTTCAAAATATAACCTTAGAGCCAGGCGTAAAATTCCCCCAAAAAAAATTAAATATACGGGGATCAATAGGTCTTCAACAAGACAACCTTTCAAAAAATAAAAAAACAACCTCTGCCCGAACTATTGGCTCCGCAGGGTTGAGTTGGAATCCGGGAAAGTTTGGTTTAGATATCAATTATTCAACCCTGACCACCTCCCAAAAAGCAGGGAATATACCGTTGGTAGATACCTCCAAAGTTTTCCAATCGAACCAATCACTTACATTTACACCTCGTTATATGTTTGCCAGTGCAAAAAATAATAACAGCATTACCTTGGTTTACAGCTACCTGGTTATGAATGATCACAATGATAAAACCGCTGATTTTACTGAATTTATGGTCAATAATGCCATACTTTCCTATACCATTGCCGAGAAAGAAGGTAAATATGCCGTCAATGCAGGAGTGAACTATAGCGGTTTTACCCGTAAAAATACCAGTACCAATCTATATGGTTTTTCGGCAGGTTACACGAAATCTCTTTTGAAAAAGATGCTGACCCTCACTGTTCCATTGAGTGTTATGAAGTCGGATATACCGGGTGCAGGTTCCGTTATTCTTAATTTTTTCCCGACCGCCAACATGCAGATCAAAAACAAACATAACTTTTCGCTTCAGGCCTCTTATATTGCTAATTATGCTGATGCCGGCAGCACCGGCTCTTACCACGAAATAAAGGCAGAGATTGGTTATATCTATAACTTTTAAAATAAACTAATAAATATTTGATAAAATGAACCTTTTCAATCCTAAAATTCAACTCATTAAGGTTTTTATTTTCATTCTTTTAATGCTGAACGGGGGAGTAAAACTTCATGGACAAGTCAATATCAACCTGAATATTATTCCTCCTTATCCTGCTGCACTGGCTGATTATAGTAATGTTCCGGGTAAAGTGATGATACAGCTGATAAATGCATCGGCGGTTGGAGGTACTATCAATACATACATCGAATTGATAATATCCGGGCCGAATGGAATTATCATTAAAACACCGGCACTCAAAAAGCCTGCTGTTCCAATAACATTAACACCAGGATCCACTCATATCCTCATTTCCGGTGAAATATATTACATTTTTAACATGTATAACCTCGAATTCCAGGGTATTACTATGCAGGAAGTTTGGAGCAAAGGACTTCCTGAAGGCGACTATTCCTTCTGTGTCAGAGCAATGGATTACAATTCCGGCAATCTTTTGTCAGCTGAAGGAGACGGCTGTATGGATATATCGATTGCTCAAAATGATCCACCCATGGTTTCATTGCCCATATGTGGTGATACATTGCCTTACTATGTTCCCAATCAAATCATTTTTCAATGGAATATCCCGACAGGTACAGCGCAACAACTCTTAAATTATACCTTACGTATGGTTGAAGTGTTGCCAGATGGTGCCGACCCGATAGCCGCTATGAATTCAGCCACTTATCCCTATTTTTATCAGAAAATGCAGATACAATCTCCTGTTTTTATCTATGGTCCGGGCCATCCTGTATTAACCAAAGGAAGAACCTATGCCTTCACCATTACCGTTGAAGATCCACAGCATAAAACCTATTTCCGGAATAATGGCACCAGCGAAATTTGCTATTTTACTTATGGTAGTAAAACGGATCAGGCAATTACTCCACCGGAAGGAAAAGAAGTGGGAATGGACACTTCAGGATGGAAAACCACCATAGTCAGGGGAAAAATGTTTTATACCTATCCGGGGATGGTCAACGAATCTTTTCCCTTAAAAAACACGCAATTGGTTCTAAAAGTAAATTATTTTGATGTTCAATTAGATAAAAATGGCAAAAAGATTTTAGTGGCTAATACAAATATTCTGAGTTCGTACTTTGGCCCCGATCTTACAGAAAAACAGAAAAATATTGTCAAAAACAACAGCCATGCAAAAAAGGAAAAGGAGAAAGTAGGATTTTGTTGGGAAAACGTACAATATTCAAATCTTTCAGGTCAGGTATCTCCGGGTTCATCCAATGGTTATATCGCCTTTACCAACTCAAATGGTGAATTTGAATTTAAACTTAAACTCCCTCCTGATGATTCATCTACAGGGTTGAATAAAAAAATGTATTCCATTGAATTTTATAACCCCTATTACACAATTCCGGAAATAAAATTTGAACTCAAACCTTCTGAAGTCAAAGAATTGGGCGTTATTTTATCCAAAGTAAAAAGTTATAATTTGAATGTCAATGTGCAGCAAATTTACAAGGGGAAAAAGGGGAAATGCCTGGAAGGGATGGAAATTTTAGTGATGCGTAAAACAAAAAGCCCAAACTTACCGGAAAAAGAAGGTGATGTTAGTGCTACATTTCCTGCCTATTATGGTTATACGATTGTCGCACGTGCGGTTACCGGCAAATCCTCCACTAATTTAATATTGGGTGTATTGGAAAATAGTGTGACCATAAAAAACCTGGTCATGAACCTGATTCCTGGTGATGAATATGTTTTATATGCCCGAAAACCTACAGCCAACCCGGCGAATGCTTATTGCTGTATCAGTTATTATGCCAATGAGAATAATTCTGACCTGGTGAAATATGGTTATAAGGAGGAAAAAGGTACAAATAATCAATCGTACGGGTATTTGATTACATTAAAGCCAATGAAAACGCTTAACCTGGTTTTTCATGAACCGCCCTATTCCAAAGTTACCGGAAAAATCATGTATAAATATCCTACCGATGATAGCCGTCTTCCAAAACCATTGAAAAATATTCCAGTTAGCCTGGTTGTGCAATATAAATTTTCCGGTTATTATAGTGGAAAAGAAATATCGGCAGTATTGAGCACAAAAAGATTTCCTTCTTATTTTCTGCCCACTGGTTTTCAAATTCCGTCAGACAATGGCCAGGTGCTCGATACAAAAAAAACCAATGACAATGGCGAATTCAGCCTTAGTTTTGTTCACCTGGATACACTGGGTATAGTTTCTAACAGTTTCACCAAGTCGATTGAAGCTACCGGCGGACATTATGCTGGCAAGCTTGAGCGAGTTATCAGGGTGGTCGTCCAAAGTCCTTATTATTGCAGTCCTGATGAAGATATCAACGTCGAACCATGGAGTAATTATGAAGCAGGTACTTTAACTTCCCTCGTGCAAAGTTATAACCTGAAAGTTAAGGTAAAGGTAAACCCGGCTTTTAAAAATCAATTACAAACCGTTAATTGCAACGCGGATGGAACTATTCCAGGTGTAAAAATAGCTGTTTACCGAAAAATCAGATATGGTGATATTCCTACCGATGAAGGTCAGGCGATAAACGCTTTTACAAAAATAGAAGGTCAGGATGTTTTTCTTGCTTCTGAGAGTTTTAATAACAAAGATGGTATTTTATTCTTAAAGAACCTTATCCGCAGCAATGGCGGGCCGGATCAATACACGATAAGAGCAACCACTTCTGATTTATCCGGAGACAAAAATTATGTACCGGAATATGTCACTTATGCGGGTACTCCCAAGAATAATCCACCTGAGGTACCTGTTATTTGTAATCCTACTAATGATCTATTTTATAATTCGGATTACATGTTGATGATGGACGAAAATTTATATGCGCAAAAAAAGGAATATGATCTTGATATGATGATGTGGCCTAAACTGCCCAGTATCGGTGGCCGTGCAATCAGTACGGCCGAACCAAATGGTGTAAGAGGGGGGCTAGTGATGCTGAAATCAACAATGGTAAATACGGGTGAAATAAAGTACCGTTTTCAATGTACCGATACCTTGGGTTATTTCCCGTCTTTTACCAATCTGGATATGGAATTTGAGACCACACCACCTTATACAAATATCGTTGGCCCTAATATGGTACTTTCAATCGTGAAAAATGGTTATAAAGAATATAAGGTTACTATGCCGCAATTTAAACGCGGAACCCAATTTTATGATCCAAATATGCAAATGATACCTCTTGGTACAGGAGTTTTTGGTATTGTCCGCGACAGTATTCACAATATCAATAATTCCGATCTGATGGGCGATCCCATTAGTGCACGGGCCAGACTTGGAAACGGGCCTTTTGTCAATACTTTCAATTCCTACCCCTACTATTCAAATGTAGAAAGTCAACGATTTGTCATGGATGCTGCCTTTGGGGATAATCAAACGCTTACCATCATTCCTTTTGATCCGGCTTTTCCGATGAAAACATTCAAGGTCAATGTCAAAGAAGCCAAACAATTCCTTGGATACTTTGAATTCAATAAAATGGTCCATAAAATCAAGGTCAGGGTGATGAGTAAAATCGTTAAAAACAACGTAACTACTTATAAAGCAATACAAGGGGCGAAAGTCAATATCCTGAATTTGGAGATGATCACTAATTTCAATGGAGATGCCTATTTTGTATTCACAAATAATTCTATCACAAATTATACACTGAAAGTGACCCCCGGAAATAATTACAATTTTGTTCCGGTAACACAAAGTTTTACAAATAAGGAATCAACAGATTATCAGGTAAAAACAATTATTG
>Ga0247841_10012856_pt1 | contig 10820 bp, 3 predicted proteins | sample LaCruzMarch2015__2_FD_192410 | JGI IMG/M metagenome (GOLD analysis project Ga0247841, IMG submission 192410) | Freshwater microbial communities from meromictic Lake La Cruz, Castile-La Mancha, Spain - LaCruzMarch2015_18m | ecosystem: Environmental > Aquatic > Freshwater > Lake | place: Spain...
TACTAATACATAAATATTTTGTCTTTTTGTCTATAATCCCCATAACTCCTTTATTCGTAATGACTTAATCATAGACAAAACTTCATTTTATTTTTGTCTGAAAGACGCACTTTTTGTCTATAATCCGCCTCCTATCTTCTCCCGCGTTCATCACCTGACAGATAAAAAACTTTTGTCAGCAATAGATTTTCGTTTCAAATATAGCAATTTAATTTTTTCCCACAAAGCAATATATCAACAATTATTTTTTTTTATTCTGTCCTCTGACTTCCCCCCTTCGACCTATGACCGACTCTGCGGTTCAGACGGTTATTCTGCTCCGGTGCACCGGATTCCCTTTATAACTTTACGAACTTTATAACTTCCCCCTTCCCCCCTCCGACATTTGACTTTCGACCTATGACCGACTCTGCGATTCAGAAGGTTATTCTGCTCCGGTGCACCGGATTCCCTTTATAACTTTATAACTTTACGAACCTTATAACTTCCCCCTTCCCCCCTTCGACCTATGACCGACTCTGCGGTTCAGACGGTTATTCTGCTCCGGTGCACCGGATTCCCTTTATAACTTTACGAACCTTATAACTTCCCCCTTCCCCCCTCCACCTCGAAATGATCTTTTAACCTTTTGATCTTTTAACCTTTTAACCTTTTTTCCTTTTAATCTTTTTCCTTTGGTTATTTATATTTATTTATCTAACTTTTGGCATGAGTTTTCTGATATATAAGTAAACTACTTATATAATTAATTAATTTATTCATTTTGGAGGTCTGGTATTATGAAAAAAACAATTCTACTTTTTTTGACTTTTCTTCTTCTCTTTGGCTTTGGGGATAAGGCATTTGCCCAATTCTCAAATGACAATCTGGCTATCCTCATCGCTGCTGGCTCTGTTAATAACACAACTGTTAGTGTTGTTGAAATCAACAAAACTGCAGTTGGACAGACAGCAATTCAAACTATTAATATCCCGGGAACCGGTGTGAATGCGATTCGTGTCTCCGGTTCAGCAACTTCAACTTTATACGCTGCTAATTCAAACGACGGTTCACTGTTCTGTTTTACCGGACATAACAGTGAAGTTACAGCAAGTAATGCAAACACTCTTCTTCCCAGAGCTGTGATCACAATTAATAATGCCGGCGTTGTTTCTCTTGCTACAATATACACGGGAAACAGTGGTTCACAAACAAGATGTGCAACCACTTTAGACAATACAAATTTTTATATTGCTGATCAGGGTGGGCAATATACAAATGGAGCAGTTCTCCCCAGTCCTATTGCAAATATCAGAGGTATGAAATCATTCGGCGGAATTATTTATCTCGGAAGAAATAGTACTGCTGACACTATTCCCGAATTATCTACCACTTCAGCATTGACGGGTGGAGTATTAACCGGACTTCCCGGAATTATAAAGAATAGCACTCATCAGGATTTCTATTTGATTTCTTCAGGAAGTAATGGTACTTCCTTTGATATCCTCTATGTTTTGAGTGCAACTTCCAACACAGTCGGAGCAATCACAAAATATTCTTTGGTTGCAGGTACTTGGGTTGCAAATGGTTCTTTTGTCACCGATTTCGGTGGCTTTGGAATTGCTGCTGAAAAATCAGGGACAGGCGCAAAACTTTATATTACAACCGGACAGGGTGCTTTAGTGGCAAACAGTGTGTTAAGTTTAACAGATGCTGCCGGTTATAATACTGCCATAAGTATTACTAATAACGGGGCTCTGTATACCGCTGCTGCCGGAACAATAATTAAAGGTGTTGCTTTTGCACCAAAGACTGTAATTTCAAACTTGTCAGGTAACTATTATATTCCTCAGGGCGCTAACCCAAAAGGTTTTGCTACCCTTGGTGAGGCTGTTACTGCTTTAAATACAGTTGGTGCCACCGGAACTGTGAATTTTCTCTTAGACGCAGATACTTTAAGAGAAAATACTCTCGTCTTCAATGCAACTTTAACCGCGACAGATAATGCCGTAATTAAACCTGCTCCGGGTAGAAACGTAGTTTTGTTTGTTAATACTACTTCCCCTACTGCCGGTAACGGTGCTTATCTTATCGGAATTAATTCGCCATATTTGACCTTTGACGGAAGTAATAACGGCACTGACACCCGTAACCTCACTATCAGTACTGAAATTCTTACACCGGTGGTTGATCTTCCGATCACTGTAAACAATACAAATGCTGATAACGTCGTACTCAAAAACCTGATAATAAAAAATATTATTACCGGACAGACAAATTTCCGCTACGGTGCAGTTATTGACGATATTGACGATGTGACCGGTTTCAGAGTGGAGAACTGTCAGATTGGAACCCCGGAACGACCGGTTAGAAGAGACGGACTGGCTCCCTGGGGTAGTGCTGCATCTACACAATTCAGCTTTATCAATAATGATATCTACTGTGGAACTCGTGGTATTGCAACTTATTTGCTCACAAACAGCGAGATAATCGGTAACAGAATTAATATTTTACCGACTACTGCCGGAGCTACTGATTCTTATAACCACGGTATTTATATTACCGGAAGCGTCGGATCTCTTAATATAGAAAATAATGTAATCAATTGTCTCGAAAAAACAGTCAATGCAAGCGCTTATTTAATTGGTATTGCCTTTGCAGGTAACGCTTTTGATACAACTGATATTATCAGAGTTGTAAATAATATGGTTAACGTCGGTGCTGCAAACGAAACGCGATCTACTTACGGTATCGGGTTGCGTTCTGCTGGTAATATGGGTAATTTGAAAATTTACTATAATACTATTGTAGTTAATAATACTGCTTCCACACTGGTTAGCCATGCTATTGGTAATCACACTAACGGAACTGGACCTGTAAATATTGATCTGAAAGATAATATCTTAATAAACAATCATTCAGGCAACACAGGATCATCAGCCTTAGCTTTAGTTCCGGTTACATCACTACTGACATCAAATTATAATGTGCTCCAATCCAACCAGAACCTGGTGAATTTCCAGGGAACATTATATGCTAACCTTGCTGCATGGCAGGTTACTACCAAAGACCTGAACTCAAAAAGCAAACAGGTTAATTTCGTTTCAACAAGTGATTTGCACCTTGCCGGTGCTTCCATTGGCGATCTTGATTTAACAGGAACACCAATTACCGGAATTACTACCGATATCGACGGCGACACAAGAACAGTCCCTTACATGGGTGCTGATGAAGCTTTCTTACCGGGGCTTGCAGGAACATATTACATAGGTGCTCCCGGTACCGGTCCCGGAGGTTCTAATCCTCCCTATGCTACGTTAAAAGCTGCTTGTGAAGACATTAACACTGAAGCAATTGTTGGAAATTGTACATTCTATATCACAAGTAATTTAGTTGAAGCTGTCAACGTAGGACTCGGAAAAGATCCGACACCTTATACAATCACTTTCAAACCTATGGCAGGAACTGTTGATACGATTCTCTTTACTCAGGTTGCAGACAATGTAGGCGCTTCCGGAGGATTTGTTCTGGGTGTACCGGATTTAACAGTAACTTCCGCTACAAATTATGGTTTGGTTACAACTAATGGTATTAATATCGACGGAAGTAACACAGTTGATGGTAATAGCCGGGACTTAGTATTTTTAACTAACACTGGTATCCATGCAAATACTAACCCGATAAAAGTATATGGTGATGTAAATAATTCCATAATTAAGAATATTAAAGTCACAACACAGCAATCTACTTCTTACGGTGTGTCTCTTGTCGTACGTAATTTCACAACAAATTTCGTTCCCGATAATATTACGGTTGAAAATTGCGAAATTACAAATACATTCGGAGCAACTGCTCAGGGTCTTGCTATTACCAACAGCAATACTCCAACTCAGTTCCCCACAGGAATTGTTTTCAAGAATAATGTAATTAATGCAAGAACCAGAGGCATCTTCCTTAATTACGCAGGAAACACTGATATATATGGAAATGAGATCAGCATAAGCCAGACAGCCACAGGATACATGAGTTATGGTATTTGGGGTTATGTTATCGGTGATCCAATGAACTATACTAATATCTATAATAACAAAATTAAACTGCTTGCATCAGCCAATATTGCTGCCGGCGACTACGGTATAACCGGTATTCAGGCTGGTTCAAAAGGATTCTACAATATATATAACAATATGATTTATGGTTTTAATGCACTTGCTATAACCGATAATCCTAATATTAAACTATTCGGAATCAGAAATACTTCTGCTGCTGTTACTGCAAATATTTATTTCAACTCCATTTATCTGCCAAATATAAATATCCTACCCGGTACCGGTGTCGTTCAATATGCCGGAATCTATATTTCTGATGGTATAAATACTCTCTTAAATAATATTGTTGTATCTGATGAAGCTGATTTCCCTTCATATTGCATCTATAGAGCTGGCGCTTTAGGCACTCTTACGTCAAACTACAACAGTTTCTTTGTATCTAATGCAACATTAGGAAACATTGGTTACTTTAATACTGCTGATACTAAAACATTTGCTGATTGGAAGACAGCAAGCGGACAGGATCTTAACAGTATTAATGATAATCCTCTGTTCACTTCAGCTACTGATTTGCACTTGTCAGGTATTTCTTCTCCTGTCATGGGGAAAGGTGTCACTATTCCTCTCTTCACAACTGATATTGATGGGGAAACCCGCGACAATCCACCCGAAATCGGTGCTGACGAAATTCCCGGAGTTATTCCTGTTGAGTTCGTCTCTTTCAAAGCTTCGGCTACTGGAAATGATGTTCAGCTCAATTGGCAGACTGCCTCTGAAACTAACTCAGCTTATTTCGAAGTTGAAAGAAAAACCGCTAACAGTGACTGGACAAAGGTCGGTAAATTAAACGCTGCAGGAACCACCACAAAGGCAACTGATTATTCCTTCACGGATAAAATGGTTGCTAACGGCCAAACATTCTATCGCCTCAGACAGATTGACTTTAACGGTACTTTCTCATTCTCATCGCAGATTGAGGTTTTGGTTGATGTACCTGCCACCTATGAATTAAGCCAAAACTATCCTAATCCGTTTAATCCTACTTCCACTATACGTTATGCACTTCCCCAGGAATCAAAAGTCACTCTGGAAGTTTATACGGTACTCGGAGAATTAGTAGTTAGTCTCGTTAACGATGTTCAGCCCGCTGGAAAATACAGTGTTGTACTTAACGGAAGCAAACTGGCAAGCGGAACATATATTTACAGACTGGTTGCAAACGAAACTGTCATCACCAAAAAGATGGTTCTGATTAAATAAGGATAATTGATAATTATCTAAGGGCAACAGCCTTAAACAAAAACCCTCCCATTCGGGAGGGTTTTTTATTTAACAGTGTTTCAGCAGGCGTTCCACTTTCATTCTCTTTAAGATAGGCTTGTGGCTTTTACGCAACGACCTTTTTTGCTGTCTCTCCTCTATCGGGTATGGATGATTGATCTCTTGATCTTTTAATCTTTTAACCTCTTAATCTTTTAACCTCTTAACCTTTTAACCTCTTGATCTTATATACGACACACTGAACCCCACATTTTAAAATAAAACCTTTGCAAATTAAAAATAAATTCCTATATTTCGTTACTAATAAAGCAAGTTCACATTATAAACCTTGTGAAACATGACAGTTAAATATTTGATATGAGGAAAACATGATCAATTCATCATTCAAAAACGCAAATATTCTTATTGTCGACGACAATGAAGCGAATATTAGCATCCTCACCGAATTACTCGAAATTCAGGGTTATACAAATGTAAAATCTACAACCGACCCCCGTTTGATGATTAGCTTATTCAAGTCATTTAACCCGGATTTGATTTTACTCGATTTAAAGATGCCTCACCTTTCAGGCTACGAAGTTATGCACCGGTTAAAAGTATTGATCCCGCCGGATACTTACCTCCCCATCCTTGTCCTCACAGCCGATTTAACAGTTGAAGCAAAAGAACGGGCACTGTCGGGCGGCGCAACAGATTTTCTTGCTAAACCATTGGACTTGGTTGAAGTTGCTCTTCGGATACGGAATTTGCTTGAAACCCGCTTTCTTCATCAACATCTGCTGAACCAAAAACAGATTTTAGAAGCAATGGTCAAGGAGCGCACTCTTGAACTCGAGAAAACAAACAGAGAATTGATTATCGCCAAAGATAAAGCAGAAGAAAGTAACAGGCTCAAATCTGCGTTCCTCTCAAATATTTCACATGAAATCCGAACCCCTTTCAATGGTATTCTCGGACTTTTGAGTATCATACAATATGATGATATTCCGGCAAATGAAAAAGAAAAATATTGCAATTTCATTAACCAAAATGCCTGGCGGCTCATGAATACTATCAATGATATTGTTGAAATCTCCCAGATTCAAGCCGGCCAGACCACTTTAACTCCCTCTAAAATCAATATCAAACTGCTGATTGACGAACTGTTCAACATCTTTAAAACTGATGCGGACAAAAAAGAGGTGCAATTATCAATTGATGCCGGGTTCCCCGGCAATATAGAATTCATAATATCTGATAAACTAAAGCTAAAAACTATACTCTCAAAACTGATTGACAATGCTGTCAAATATACAAAAAAAGGGTCAATTGAATTTGGGTATAGCCTGGAAAAGAATAACGAGCCTGCCGAACTCAAGTTTTATGTAAAGGATACCGGTATAGGTATTCCACGGAACAAATACCAGGATTGTTTTCAACGGTTTATGCAGGCTGATGTCTCCCACACAAGACCATTCGAGGGCTCAGGATTAGGACTCTCTATTGCGAAAAATTTTGTGGAAATGCAGGGTGGCAAAATTTGGGTGGAAAGTGAAGAAGGAAAAGGCTCAACATTTTATTTTACTCTCCCCTGCATTACTGAAAATGAGGAAAATGAGGAAAATGATCTTTCTCAAAATCCCCTTTTATCTGAATCACCCGACAATCAATTAAAAAAACTAAAAGTATTAATTGCCGAAGATGATGATGTTTCAGAAATGCTGATGTCTACAGCTTTAGCAACTATTTGTAAAGAGGTTATATGTGTTAGAACCGGAAATGAAGCTGTTGAAACCTGTCGCAGCAATCCTGACATTGACCTGGTGCTGATGGATATCAAAATGCCCGGAATGAATGGTTATTATGCTACCAGACTTATCCGGCAGTTTAACACTGATGTGGTTATTATTGCACAAACAGCCTACGGTTTTTTAGGCGACAGGGAAAAAGCAATTGAGGCAGGATGTAATGATTATATTGCAAAACCATTTAATCATCTCCTATTGCTTGACGTAATAAATAAGAATATGAAAAGAAGCATTACTCAATGAAAAAGCACACTTCTAAAACGGAAACCGGACTCCTCAGGGAAAAGGCTGAAGAACTACTTAAAAAGAAACCGTTAAAACCGGTTTCTCAACTTTCCGAAACCGATATACTGAAACTCATGCACGAGCTGGAAGTGCATCAGATTGAACTGGAATTGCAAAACGAGGAACTCTCCCTTGCAAAAGATAAAGCAGAAACCGCAGTGGAAAAATATTCCAAATTATACGATTTTGCCCCGTCAGGCTATTTTACTCTTTCAATAGAAGGCAGCATTGTTGAGCTTAACTTAATCGCTGCCAAAATGTTTGGTAAAGAACGATCCCGTTTAATAAACAGTCAGTTTCGCTCTTTTATTACTGAATCTACCCGTCCTGTGTTTAATGCTTTTCTTGAGAAAGTTTTTTTGAACGAAACAAAAGAAACCTGTGAGATAACGCTGACATCAAACGGCGGCTCTCAAATAGATGTATACGTTGAAGGCATCGCTGCCAATAATGGAAATCTATGCCATTTAACCATGACGGACTTCACCAAGTCCAAGCTATCCGCCGATACTCTGAAATTCAGCAATATCATATTGCGTACTCAGCAGGAGGCTTCCATTGATGGGATACTTGTTGTGGATGGAAAAGGTGAAATAGTCTCCTTTAACAATCGTTTTGTTGATATTTGGGGAATCCCTCCTGACGTAATTGAATCAAAATCCGATGTGCGTGCCTTGAAGGCGGTCATGGATAAACTGGAGTTTCCTGAAGAATTTATCCGTAAAGTAAAATACCTGTACGATAATCGGGATGAAGTCTCCAGAGATGAGATTACCCTCAAAGATGGCAGGACCTTTGACCGTTACTCTGCCCCGATGAAAGGCGCTGATGAAGTTTATTTTGGCAGAGTCTGGTATTTCCGGGACATCACCGAGCGTAAGCAGACACAAAGCGAAATCCGCAACCTGAATGCCAATTTAGAAATTCAAATCGAAACAAGAACTGCACAGCTCGCAGAAACCAACGATAATCTTGAAAATGAAATTCAACAACATAAACTGGCAAAGGATGCGCTCCGGGAAGCTTTGTTTTATTCCCGCAATCTGTTAGAAATCAACCTCGATCCATTGGTTACAATCAGTCCGGAATGGAAAATCACTGATGTTAATGCAGCTACAGAGAAGATAACAGGTTTGAACCGGGAAAAACTCATCGGAAGTGATTTCATTGATTACGCCTCCGAACCGGAAAAAGCGCTTGCCGGGTACAAGAGTGTATTGGAGCATGGAATAGTAATTGATTATCCCCTTTCTATCCGCCACACTTCCGGAAAAATTACTGAGGTCATCTTTAACGCTTCCGAATACCGGAATAGACAAGGTGAAATTCTTGGCGTTTTTGCCGCTGCCCGTGATATTACTTCGCGCAAACTGGCAGAGCAAGAAATCATTAATGCAAGAAATGAAGCAGAGAAAGCAAATATTGAAAAAAGTGAATTCCTTTCGCGTATGAGCCATGAACTCCGTACTCCAATGAACTCAATTCTTGGCTTTGCACAATTAATGAATATGGGTGAGCTCAGCCCGGCTAATAAGAAAGCTGTTAATCATATTCTAAACAGCGGAAAGCATCTCCTCAATTTAATTAATGAAGTGCTGGACATTTCGCAAATTGAAGCCGGGAGAGAAACTCATTCTCAGGAACCTGTTCAACTCAGTGGAGTTATCTTCGAAATACTTGATATTCTTAAGCCAATCGCCGAAAGACGCCTTCAGAAAGCAATACTGGATCCTTCCCCTGCTAACGGGCTTTTTATTCTTGCCAACCGTCAGTACGTAAAACAGATTCTGTTCAATTTAATCGGCAACGCATTAAAGTATAACCGGGACGGTGGTTCAGTAACTGTAAAAACCGAATTACGGCAGAAGGATGCACCACATACATCTTCGGTCAGGATTTCTATTTGCGATACCGGGCATGGCATTAAACCGGAAAATATCAAAAAACTCTTTATTCCTTTTGAACGTATTGACATTGATGAATCAAATACTGAAGGGACCGGGCTCGGGCTTGCTATTGTTAAAAAACTGATTGATGCTATGGGTGGGACAGTAGGTGTTGAGAGCGTGTACGGTGAAGGAAGCACATTCTGGTTTGAACTCCCTCTTACCGAAGGCAGAATAAAGCAAAATGAGTACAACCAAGAGATCACAAAACGTGAAGAAATACCAATTAAAAAGTCCGGAACTGTTTTGTATATTGAAGACAATATTTCTAACATTGAACTGGTGGAAGGAATTCTCGAGAGTCAGCGCCCCTCTATAAAAATTATATCCTCGCGGAATGGGGAACTTGCTGTCAGCTTAGCAACTGATTATATGCCTGATTTGATACTTCTCGATCTCGATTTAACGGATATTCACGGCAGCAAAGTATTGGCAAACCTACAGGCAGATGCAAAAACAAACTCTATCCCGGTTATTGTCATTAGCGCTGATGCCATGCTTCAAACCATTGGCAAGGTACTGGAATCCGGCGCTAAGGATTATTTGACCAAACCAATCGATTTACCACTGCTTTTGCAGGTAGTGGATAAATGGCTTTGTCGAAAAGAGCAACAGGAAGAAATATCTCCTTCTTTGTAAAATTACTTAGTGGAAGATTGACTGGATAAAAACAAAAAAGGAGTCCCTCATCTGACGGACTCCTTTTTCCAATAATATTTAATAACCTTTACAGCTATTCCCTTATTTCATTAAGATCATTTTCTTAACCGAGACAAATTCACCTGCGGTAATCTTGTAATAGTAAACACCGCTTGAGAGTTCGTTTGCATCGAAACTGACTTTATGATTCCCTGCCTGCTGCATCTCACTTACGAGAGTTTCTACTTCCCTTCCCAGTACATCATAGACTGCCAGGGTTACGAGGGCATTTGAAGGAAGATCATAACTGATTGTTGTTACCGGATTGAACGGATTCGGGAAATTCTGTGACAATTTGAAATCTTTAATTATCATATCGTCAGAAATATCTGTTGCACCTGAGACTGTAAAGCTTCCTGCTGTGGAATTCATTGAAGTTGTTCCAAGATCATTGGTTGACTTTACTCTCCAGAAGTATTTTGTGTTTGCGCTCAGTGCCGTGGTTTGTGCTGATGGTATATTCAATCCGCTTACCACTACTGAATTTGTAAAATCGGGTGACGATGAATACTCAAGTGTGTAGGTTGTGCTGCTCTGATTACCTACCGGCAGCCTCCATGTTAAGGTCGGAGAATTCGAGTAGATATTTATATTCCCCGTAGGTGACCCGACTATTGGAATTGCCGGCATTTCCGGAGTTGCGTAAGTAAAGCTTTCAGGATCTGAAAATGCTGATAATGTTGTTCCGCTCTTAGACTGAACTTTCCAGTAATAGGTCTCTCCCGGTTCTAATCCTGTTAGTAAATATGTCCCGGTTAAGAGATTATCAGGAAGAGGGATTACGAAATCTGTTC
>Ga0247841_10012858_pt1 | contig 10820 bp, 6 predicted proteins | sample LaCruzMarch2015__2_FD_192410 | JGI IMG/M metagenome (GOLD analysis project Ga0247841, IMG submission 192410) | Freshwater microbial communities from meromictic Lake La Cruz, Castile-La Mancha, Spain - LaCruzMarch2015_18m | ecosystem: Environmental > Aquatic > Freshwater > Lake | place: Spain...
CAAAGATTGCGTCTATGTTCCCAAGAAGCTCCGGCATACTCCAGGGCGCCACAAATGTCTTCCATTGAATCGCTGCGCACAATGAAGCAGTCAGGCTTTTTCTGAAGTTGCTCAAACCGTTTCCTTGTCCGACAATTAAGCATTCGTACTCTGGTACCAGGCATTCCATTATTGCGCTGATCTTGCCTAGTGCCTTGTGTTCCCAGTGGTAGTTTACCTTGCCGATAAAGGCTAGCCGCCCATGTTTTAAATAGCTATCCTTGTTGGGATGGAATGCGGTTTCGTCAGGTATGTATGCTGGGATAGATATAACATTTGAGGTCATCGATTTAAAATTTGCTTCATCGGCATGATTTGTTACGACCATATCTGAGCTTGCTATGCTATCTGCCAGCAACGTTGGGAACACCCCATTCTTGAGGAACTTCTCCAGGTCCGATCCACCGTGTCGGATTACATGGCAGGCTCCAGTAAGTTCTCTGGCGAGGTACGCTATGATGCCATAGGGAACCAGATATCCACTATCCAGTACTTCAATGGCATTTCTTTTTACCAGGTCTAGTGTCAGATCAAGGAGTGAGATGACGGTTTCTTTATCCTCTGGGATATGCCACGGTATCACATTTTCACATCTATGTATTTTGAGGTTCGGCAGCGCGTCGGGCGGATTTTCAGCTTGTTCAATCTGATACTGACCGGCGGCTCCCGTTCCATGCGTGATAACATGAACTTCATGTCCTTTGGCAGCTAATCCCAGCGCCAGCCAGTATGTTCTGGCTGCTATACCGCCTTCTATCGGAGGATATTTACTTAGGAATGCAATTCTGTGTTGCATATTCATTCTCAAGCGAGAAGATTTTGGTAAACAGGTTAAAGATATATACATCCATTTTAGTGTGCATAAACCTTCTCATCGGATGATTCTTGATCTCCTCATCGCTAACCGCCGCTTCGATCCTCTCTTTTATATATGGCGCAATAGATGCAACCGACGCAGGCATGCCATATTTTTGACGGTCACAAACCCAATCTAATCCCAGCTTTTCCAAATCTGGTCTGAATGCATCCTTTAGTATACGCTTGGTAATTTGATCGTCCGTAACCTTATATTCTATAGGCAGATTCAGGGCAAGTTCTGCGATGTCATCATATAGATAGGCCGGGCGTACCTCGAAGCCATAAGCACCGGCAGATCTGTCTACACTTTGCAAATGATAGTTGCAGAGTCCAGCTTTGATCAGGTCATCAAATAGGTTCCGTCTGTATGCACGCTCGTCCTCTGGCAGAGGAAACAACTTCTCCACTGCTGCAATCACGCCATTTCCGGCCTTTTCGAGTTTGCCCAGCCTGTCCCTTATCCGGTCAGAAAAGCCCAGGGGGTGAGTGTATACCCAGTAGTAACCCCCAAACAACTCGTCGGCGCCTTCCCCGGATATCGCAACCTTGACGTGTTCCGAGACTGTCTTGGATAACAGGTGAAAGGCCATCGCACCATGGATGTCAAAGACTCCGCCGGCCATAACCGACTCGTAGTGCCAGACGAAATGATCGAGCGCCCCAAAGTAATCTTCAACATTGACTCGTCTTTCGAGGTGTTTTGTGCCGAGTATCTCGGCTACTTTCCTGGCTGCTAAAAGATCATCGGTTTCTTGATCATCGGCCAGGGTAAATGTTTGAACTGGATAACCGAGGATGTTCTTTGCCACAAATGTCAGGATCGTAGAATCCAGCCCGCCCGATAGGTAGATGCCAAATGGATGATCACCATGCCGAAGGATGGCATCCATGCTAGAGATGATCGTGTCTCTCAAATCCTGAACTGCATCGGGATATGCATGATGCTTTCTTGAATTATTATAAGCGGCTCTGGGTGCCTCCCAGAACGACTTTGCAGTCTTTCCGTCCGAGGTAAATTCCATGATAGTACCTGGCGGGACCTGCTGCACCGCCTCAAACGGCGTAGCTACAAGGGTATGTATATACCCGAAAACTGCAATCTCCTCCAGGGCAGGCTCATTTATCCTCGGCCTAAATTCAGGATGAGTTAAGAGGGCTTTAATTTCAGAGCCAAAAAGTATGCGCCGTCCAAGCTCAGTATAATAGAGTGGCTTGATACCAAATTTATCGCGTACAAGAATTAATCGGTCCCCATCCAGAATTGCTATGGCATACATGCCCTTGAGCTTAGCGGCGAAGTCGACCCCGAAGTGTCTATATAGTGCCAGCAGGACTTCAGTCTCAAGATCAGTTTGAAATTTGTATCCGGCATGCTGGAGTTCCTCTCTAAGTGGCTTTACGTTGTAAATCTCACCATTAAGCATACAGGCCAATCCTGCGTCCTTGTCGCAAAATATCCCCGATGCCCGTGGGTCCCCGGTAATGATCAAGCGTGAGACTCCCAGGCTATGATTGCCTAATGTTAGCCAGTCAAGCCTGTCTGGCCCGCGGCAGGATATTGCACGAGCCATGGTCGAAACGGTCGAATTGTCAGGTTGGTTGAATATACCAACTATGCCGCACATTTAATTCCGTAAGACTGCCAGGGCGCTACTTAATCCAATAAGGGCCATGGCAGTTCCATCGTCTAGATAGTGATAAGGCCAGAGTCCGTTGGAAAGTTGTGTTGATTCCAGCCATTGGATTGCCCGTCTGATAGTCGTTTTAGGTGCGTGTTTGCCACTTGATGATAGCCCCCAAAGTACGATTCCTGTAGTCCACGGATCACTGCCAACCGGATGTCCTTTCCAAGGGGCGAAGCCACCATCGTCCTGTTGTTCGGTCTTCAAATAATTGATGGTGCGAACCAATAATCTATTGACCTTTTGATAGTGAGGATGTGATTGTGCAAGTAAGAAGAACGCTCCCTTGTATGTTAGTGGAGTTGGACCTTCGAGGTCATATTTCCACTGCTTTGACAGCCAATTTGTAGCTTGATAATCGATAACATCTGGAGCAAGGACAGCAGCCAAAGCTGTTATGGGAATTCGCGCCTGGTCGCGGTTGCTTTTTCCCCATGCACCACATCCCACGCGTGCTGAAATCAGCCATTTATAGCCAAGATTCACCGAGTCACAATATCTTGAGCCAAAAGACCGCAGGTAACCAATGCACCACAGGGTCTCTTCGACGTCTGCCCAACCACCGTCATTTCTTTGATTTCCCGCTAGATATGAACCAAGATAGTCGCCAGGAATGTTGCCTTTGATTGAACAACCGCTACTGATCAGTGAACATCCCATTCGTGCCAAGCGTATGGGTTCCATCTGCCTTTCTACCCCGTTATAAAGGCAGGAAGCAATGCTCCCAATCGCCTTAATAATCAATGCGTGTTCTCCGGCGCTACTTTCACCTCTGCACCCACTTCATAGAGCTGTCTTAACCTGTCAATCAAAATATCAAACGGCGTAGATTTCACGCATGTCTTACATACGCAATACATCGCGTGATCCGGCCCATAAAGCTTGAAATCGGTTTCTTCTATTTTCACAAAGTCAGTACACTGAATGCACCATACTCTGCAATTACATTCTTTAGTCTCGTCCGCATTGGGTGCATCTGCATTATGCCTGCTTAACAATTTAACATTAATGCCAACATCCGTTGGTAGAATTGCTAATTTGTCTAAGTACACATTTTGAAGTCGTCTCGACAAATCAATACGAATGTTTCCTCTTAATTCTTCGCCAAACTCACCAATTAGAATTAGCGGCTTACTGCTGCCGTCATCAATTGAGGTGTACAAATTAGTAAGCAATCGCAGCAAACCAACGAGATACGGATGATTTTCTGATTTTACGAGTTCCTCGCAGGGATATTTGGACACTCCATTACCACATTGACAATAATCGTCGAATGAATATACATTATTAGTATTTCTTTGGATAAGGGATCCCAAATGAACTACTAATACGTCGCACTCAATATATTGGGAGGAAATCTCTGACAACTCACGATTATGATTCCCAAGCATGAATGGATCTTCGCGGTTTGCCATTTCAGGGTGTATCCACTTAGTGTCACCTGTATAGCCGAATACTATCGGGAATTCTTTAATGGCATCCCCTACGGAATTGTCCATTCTCGCTTTTTGCGATGTGCGATCCACTAATTCAATAATGAATCCGTAGCTGTCTGAAAACGTGAAATCTCTATGAAAAGCACGAGTCGGTATGATCTTAACGGCATGCGAAACCTGGCCGTCGATTCTGGGTAAAATAGCTTTCAGTCTTTCAATTTGACGTGTTGTAGACCCAAAGTTAGCTGATTTAGCAAATTTAATAGAAGATTCCGGTTCTACATTTTGCTTATATCCCAGATTCTCAAAATAATCTTCATCTATTTCTCTTTCGATATCTATAATATATGGTTCGACCAAATAACGCAGGCTGGCATCCTCAAAAATATGCTTGAGTCTCCTATAGGCACCCAGAGAGAGAATAACATGGACCCGTTTGTTCCTTTTTTCTCTCTTCTTAAGTTCAGCCAACAGGATCACTATTGACTCAAAATCTCGAATGTGATCAAGATGAGCATGACTAATTAATAATATATCTATGTCGTCAATACCAAACCCAGAGTGAAATAAATTGCGAACAAAATCAAATCCCGGGTCGATGGCAATACCAATGTCAACAGTCTCCCTATCATCTAGGTGATATAGGAAATATCCTCCTCCAACCGAATATCCTTTCGCAGGTGATGAGGAATTCCAACGTTGTAACCCCAAGAAATAGAAACCACCCCCCTGTTTCTCATGTATGGTCGGTTTTTTAAGATGATCGTAAAAATAATGGTGCCAGCGCTCCATTATGTTAATATAGTCCTTACTCAACAAATCATAGTCATCTTTCTCCCCGTCATCAGAATCGGGTCTGCCACACTTTAGAAGCTGAAATGCATCTTTATTCCGCACATCTTGCCAACATAGATTCTGTGCAGCAGTACGCTTTTCTTTTTTATTATTTCCCGTCAGCAATTCTTCTGTTTCATAGTATTTGTAACGTAAGTCCAAATCATTAATTCTGAGGTCTACCCTATCCTTTCGTTCAAGTCTGCCCAATCTCCTGAGGAAATATCTCTTGTCGTCCGCTATCTCTTTGCCCTTGCCTCCCCTCATACAAAAGTCAGATTTCAGAAAATCAAGCATGGCCGCCTTAAACCATGTAAAATGCTCTTCATCTATTCTTCTGAGGTCAATACCCTTGGGATCACAATATATGCATTTCTCAGGGCCAGTTCTCCAAGCATTATTTACATCGTTATCAGGCTCATTTTCAAGAATGGCATCCCGTAATGCTGATTCCCTTCTAAATTTATAATGATAAAGTTCAGTGGCTATCCGGCCGATTTGGCTGCTCGCTTGCTCCAGTTCCTCCTTGGGACACGTATTTGAGCTAATAGTAGCGGCAGCAGCAAGCCAGGACAGGTATTTAGCTAATTGTTGAAAGAATCCATCTCGATTGCCAGCATTGTATTCAATTTGTTTCCAGTAAACAATAAAAGCCTTTCGTAACCGGTCCAAATAAGGTTGAAATATTTTTGCCCAATACACGTATCTCTTGCAGATAGGGTCCTCATCAGAAACGGCAACTCGTCCATATTTGACGTAATGCCTAAGATCCTCGGCATCGCCGTTCTCTTCTTCACCCTCGAGGTAAAGCCACTGGAGGTGATCTTCAATAAGTATGTCTAAAAATCTTTCTGCTAACCCTGGAAATTTGGAGGTATCTTCTGGATAAATACAGTCTAATCGACCCTTAATATCTCCTCCACGGTCACCATCCATGAATAATCCTGAATAACTCTCGGCTAGCGCAGCCCAGCGCTCCTTCACCCTCCCAAATTGCTGAAATGCCTGAACCTTCATAAGATCAGCGCGTATCTTCTTATGAATACTTTTAACCTGCCTATTTTCGTCCTGGTTCTCTTTCGCAAGTTTCTCCAGTGATTGCAGACTATGGAAAGCGAGCTGCAATTTGAGCTGCACTTCTGCGCGATAGAGCCAGGCAGGGAGAAGTAGAAGCTGATGTCCTTTATGGTTATTGAAGAATGTCAGGTATTCTTGTTCATTATTCTCTGCACTACTATTCCATTTTTTTATCTGCCATATTATCTGATTGAATTCCAACACGGCTTTGCGATAATAACGTTGATGGAAATAAGCGACTCCTATGTTGTATCCAGCCCACAGCAAATAGAATTTATAGGGGGCAGTCGATCGATCGGCATCTCTTATAACACGTCGTGCACGTTCAGAAAATCCTAATGATTCCCAATCCAGAGCAGATGCCGATAATTCCAGAAGACATACTACTGATAGTCTGCTTTGCAAATCTATAATTTCAGGTTTGCAGTCTGTAATTGACGGAAGGTGTCGCTCAAGATAGATTATTACTTCATCTAGCCGATGAAGATAGCAATCATTTGAACTTCTCTGTTGTATTTTGGCTCTAATTAGCTTGGCAAAAAATAAATGGGACCAGACTTCACTAAATTGATCGCCATTATCTGTTAGTGATATATTCCAAGCTTTTATTACCGGTCGCCCTTGGTATTGTTCGTTAATGCTCTTGAAAAGTTTGTTCCAATCACCGTTGTTGGTGTGCTGCACGATCTCTTTTGGGAAGCATTTGTCCAGCAACGCGGCAATGGTTGGATTGATTTCTAACTCATTGGATCCAACCAAATTACCATAATTTTCCTCGTCAATATCCACGTCCATCTGGGCATTGTGAATTTCCAACTGGTTGAACTCATCCTCAGTCATTTCGCCCTCTACGCAAAATTTGTATGATACTCTAAGGAACTACAGGTTAAATAAAAACGGCATCATTGAAATAGGATTACCTGCAGCCGTGACAGGAAGAGCACTGCTTGCAGACAATCCTTTCGCCATTTGCCTCGAGTATTTGGGATGGGAATACCATTTTATTTTGTTTTGCGACGATGGGTTTTTGATACGGTATCTTCCTTTTTTGCATCAGCTTGCCTCCTGATAATCTTCTGCCTTATTAATTTGTTGATGAGTTGCTTTAGATCCTGGCTGCCTTCTTCCTCTGGTACTTCGAATATATTTAAAAAAGATCGCATTAAAGTACTGTATTCAACTCCGCCACTAATCTGTTCCAGAACCCAGTATGAAGTCCTATTCAATCTGAACTGGTCTCCCGAAGCGACATCGAAAGCGAAATACCATTGTTGGTCGGGAATGGAATGTAGCATAATCTGCGGTGTCAAAGCTAAAACAGTATCAGGTCTCAGTTCCAGCATTGGGGGTCCTCCGCTAAGTAATCCCCGGTCACAGCATACGCAACGGCTCTGCAGCCACGGCAATGAGTCATTAAATCACATCTACCACATTTGCCTTTGAGATTTGCAGGGTTTCTAATATCCCACAATACTTTGGACTGGTACCAGATTGAGAACAAACCGTCCTCAAGTATGTTGCCTATCGGTATTGGCAAACGCCTGCATGGGTAGACTGTCCCATCAGGCATTATTGTCAGTGCATTATTTCCAACCGAGCAGAGAGCACCATTGTGAATGTCATTAGGAGCTACCAGGCAGTAAAGCGGCCTGTATGTAAGTATCTTGGGGGTCTTGCTTTCTTGTTTTAATTTGTACAGCAGCTCAAATAGCTCTTTTACTTCCGACGGAGTGAGCAACTGGTCTTTTAATTGTTCGCCTTTGCCTTCCGGTACCAGGCGTTCCACTGAAAAAGTGTCCACACCTTCTTGCTTTAATAAATCGAGGATGTTCGATATATCCCGATAGTTCAGCCGGCTTATCGTGGTCATAACGCTTACAGTGAAACCGCATCGTTTCAGGCCCCTAATTGCTTTCATCGTCTCGGCAAAACTACCGCGCCCTCTAAGCAGATCATTTGTCGCTGGGGTAGAGCCTTCCAGGGAGACTTGGACTCGCCTTAATTTGCTGGCTTTCTTCAACGATATTAATAGTTCATCGTCGATTAGGGACCCGTTTGTCAGAATGTCATAGAAATCAAATTGCGCGCTCTTGTCCACTTTCTTCAGCAGGTCAAACAGCTCTGCACGGCGGATGAAAGGTTCACCCCCGGTGAAGGAGATTGATCCCCTGCGGTTCCACTTGGCGAGCGCCGTTTCCATAATTGTTAGGATTTTACCCAATTCGGGAGACGATAGTTCCTTTGTACATTGTGTACTCTGATAGCAGTGTCGGCATCGCCTGTTGCACCGCTCCGTCAAATGCCACTGGAAATAGAACTCATTCTCTGGAGAAAGTTCTTTTTTCGTTGATTGCCCCTCCTACTAGTGTGACACTTGCATTATAGACTATAATAAAATTAAATAATAATGTAATATTCTTTTTGCCTCGTATTTAAATTAGCTATAATTTGGAACTGAATAATTTTTAACTTTAATTAAACTTTGTATTAAGATAGGCGCTAAATTCATATAGTCTTACTGTGTACATCAAGCATTTTCAAAAGCGCTGTCCGCGGAATTAGAATCCTTCTTCCCCATCTTATGAAGGGTATTTGCCCCGTCTGCACGAGATTGTAAGCAGTGCCTCGACTAATGCCCATCACCTTGGCAGACTCTGAGACCGAATATGCTAATTTGTTAGGCTGGTCTTTTGGCCCCGCGACATCCAATGGAGATATAGCATCTGTGTTCCGATATAAATCTTGCGTGGCCTTTGCGTTTGAAAGTTCTTCGAAGACTTGACATACAATCATTTTGGCGAAGACCGCGGCAATCGTTCGCAACGCATTGACAGCTTCCATAGGATCCTCAGATTGTTTCGATGATAATAAGCGATCCATCAATTCCCTCCCATTAAAATTTAATTACTTCATTGACTTCGTCCGTGCGATTTGCTAAACCGGTTTGAGTACCAACTAAATATATCCAGGATATTCTACGCATAGTTTGGGGATTATTTTTTCCATAATTCAAACTTGTTTGCCATTCCAACAGACCGCAGCTATAATTGGGTTGATTGAGGGAGAGGATTAAGAGAGACCTTCTGACTCGGTAGGGGGTTGACCTTCTGACTCGGTCACCGGGATGACTTTCTAACTTGGTCAGTCTCGGGGTTAAAAAAGGCGGACGCGAGGATGGATTTGATCGTGGTAGGCCGTGCAGGAATCGAACCTGCGACCCACTGATTAAAAGTCAGTTGCTCTACCAACTGAGCTAACGGCCCGCGAAACAGCAAAAAGTTTACCATATTCTACGACCGATACCAAAGTACTGTATTTACAGGCGCCGGCTAAAGGCTCAAGCCCATGTTGTCCCGGAATATGCCGGTTACAGTATATTTCGGATTCGCCATCCACATTCTCATATCGATACACCGACTTATTAGTGAATTCAAAAACGGTCAATGGTAATCCGTAAAAAATGAATGGAGCGGGTGAAGGGATTCGAACCCTCGACGTCTTGCTTGGGAAGCAAGCACTCTACCGCTGAGTTACACCCGCATAAGCAGGTTTTATATTAGTTATATTGCCGCTGGACTGTCAAGTCAGCTTACTCTTTTTCGTGCGTAGAAAACACCGGCAATCAGGGCGCAAACGACTAATGCTATGCTCACATACAGAATGATATCGGGGCCAACAGACTCTTCTACTGAAAAGCTTCCCGCTGAGACACCGCCTACCTGAATTGCATAGGCGCCGGGTTCGTTACGGCTGACAGTAAATGATACCGGAACATTGGACCCGCTATTGACCGTAAGGCCGCGGCTGGATTCCTCCTGTCCATTCACATATAACTTCACAGAGGTCGTACCGTTAACAGTGCCTTTGTTGGCCACGACGGCATTAACCGTGACCGGCGTCCCGGGGGAGGCTTTCGACGCAGACAGGGAAGCTGAAACAACCTGGATACCGGGTAGGCTTACCGGCTGCATACCCTGTGGGCCTACCGAAGCTGGGCCGCCTGCCGTGGTGGATACTCCGGAGCTACCCGGGGAGTGTATCGGAGGAGGTATCAAGTCGACACTGTTTTGCTGTCCAAAAACACAATCCGCTTTGGCGCTGAAATAATTGGTGCCGAATGGCAACGTAACGACAGCTGAGAATCCCCCGGGGGCTGTCAGTGTTTGCACAGTGGTCTCGGTTGTATATATTCCGGGGTTAGTGCCGTATTGGAAACAGACACGGACAGGGTTTAGAGTTGAAGCGCCAGCGGTCAGGAAGCCGTTGAGAGTAACCGTATTCAGGTCATTGACCGTAGCATCAAGTGTGGAAACCGATAAGGGCACAAACTCATAGGCGCCTATGTCATAGACATCCGCCTGTGGCCTGGTGATACCGCGCTGGTCGGTGTCAGGTACCCCATGAATCTCGGCGGGCGGCCCGTCAAAAGGTGTCAGCGAGCTGCCCCGGTTATAGGCAGGGCTGTTTGAGCATATTGCTATGGTGGGTGTTGGGCCACCGTTATCCTGTAGAGGTCCGAGCAAAGGATTGGTATTGACCTGATCTGACGAGTCATCGAATCCGCAATTGTTCTGGCTATCAAGATTATTACCAAAAGACCAGATAGCGGATTCCTCGTCGTTATATCCGTTGTCCGGCACATTGTTGGCAACAATGGTGTTCTTATACAGCGCCCTGTTCTTCACAGGACTGCCCAACGGTTGAATACTATCGTTAGAGCATTGCAGGGGCACGTTGGCGATGCCGCCTCCATGCGAAGACGGAGTCGAGGGGACTGAGTTATTTGCTATAGTTACGTTCCAGAATTCGGCGTCCCCTCCGTTGAACACACCGCCGGCAAGTGAAAGCGCAGGCATTTGAAACAGTGTAGGTGCAGCCCCACCTTCACTAAGAG
>Ga0247841_10012860_pt1 | contig 10819 bp, 7 predicted proteins | sample LaCruzMarch2015__2_FD_192410 | JGI IMG/M metagenome (GOLD analysis project Ga0247841, IMG submission 192410) | Freshwater microbial communities from meromictic Lake La Cruz, Castile-La Mancha, Spain - LaCruzMarch2015_18m | ecosystem: Environmental > Aquatic > Freshwater > Lake | place: Spain...
ATCTTTCTATGTTAATAATATGGGACGAATTATAGAAATTTTCTGCGAAAATACTAGCCGCAAAAAGAAATATGAACTTGGTACATGTCTTTTTGATGTAATTAAGGATCAGAATATCAGGCTTGATTATCCCATTATAGGAGCAATGGTGAATAACCAGCTGAAAGAACTCAGCTACGAAATATTCAAACCAAAGACCATCCGGTTTTTCGACATTTCTTCTCCCATGGGTCTGAAAATGTACCTGCGTTCATTGTGTTTCGTACTTTACAAGGCAGTTAGTGATTTATATCCCGACAAACGATTATTGATTGAACATTCTATATCTGGTGGGTTGTACTGTGAAGTCAAAGGATTGAATATGGAATCTGAAAATGATTCCTGTGCGGTAGAAAAAATCCGTGACCGGATGAAAGAAATAATCGACGCGGATTACAAGATAATCAGGAAGGAAGTTCTTACTTCCGAAGCTATTGAGATATTCGAGAAAAACAACCTCAGGGAAAAGGCAAATTTACTGAAAGCAAGGGGCTTACTGTATACTTCAGTATATCACCTCGATAACATGGTAGATTATTTTTATGGTTGTCTTGTTCCATCAACTGGGTATCTTAAATTGTTCGGACTAATGAAATATCTTGAAGGAATGTTATTGATCACACCGGCAAAGTCGAATCCTTCGAGGTTGAATGATGTATTTCTCCAGACAAAGTTATTTGAGATATTCAGGGAACACAAGGAATGGGTTGAAATTCTGGAAATACCTGACATCGCAAGTCTGAACAGTGTTGTCAAAGATGGTAAAATAAGTGAATTTATAAAAATTGCGGAAGCTTTGCAGGAAAAGAAGCTTGCCCAGATTGCCGATCTGATACACCAGCGAAGACAAAATGTGAAAATAGTACTAATCTCCGGCCCGTCATCATCGGGTAAGACTACTTTTGCAAAACGTCTTCAGGTACAAATGCGCGTCCTGGGACATATGCCCATACAGTTATCGCTCGACAATTATTTTATTGACCGAAATAAAACGCCAAAAGACAAAAACGGACAATACGATTATGAGGCTTTTGAAGCCATTGATACGGATTTATTTAATCATAACCTTTTCGATCTGCTGAATGGCAAGGCTGTGCAATTACCAAAATTTTCATTTACCGATGGTACACGTTATTTTAATAATAGCAAACTTAAATTAAATGATAATAATATTCTTATCATTGAAGGGATTCATGCATTGAATCCCGGACTGGTAAAAGCAACTGACCCGCAACAGTCTTACAAGGTTTATGTATCAGCCCTTACTCAATTAGGTGTTGATTCTCATAACCGTATTCCAACAACCGATAACCGGTTGATTCGTCGTATTGTGCGTGATCACCGTTTTCGCGGGTATTCTGCCCTGGAAACATTACAACGATGGGAAAGTGTAAGAAGGGGAGAGGACAGGAACATTTTTCCCTATCAGGAAGAAGCAGACATTATGTTTAATACTGCACTGCTGTTCGAACTTGGTGTTCTAAAACGTTATGCCGATCCGCTGTTAAGCCAGGTTCATGAGATTTATCCGGAATATTATGAAGCCAGGCGTTTGTTGAAATTCCTCTCATATTTTCTTCCGATCCCTGAACGGGAAATACCGCCAACTTCAATATTGAGAGAGTTTTTCGGTGGAAGCAGTTTCGGTTATTGATATTTGTACAGATTACATTAAATCAGTTTTCAATATAAGTAACTTTAAAAACTCCTGCGCTGAGATTAATACTTGCTGATCCCTGCAATTCCATAGCATGGAAATTAAACGAACCTTCTATCCGGTTGATTGTTGTGTTATGCTTCGTAATAGTCAGGGTACCATCATATGAATACATATTTGTTAACGAATCGGGGTTATACTGGCCGTAGTAATTGTCTAACAATGTACCCAGGTGGTAGGTACCGCTAGTAATATTTCCGGGAACAACTATACTTACAAACTTTGTCCCGTCGTTGACGCTACCTTTAAGAGTAAGCCTGCTTTGCATTAAAAGATAACCTGAAATGATACCGGCATTCCATAATACTCCGTCGATATCAACATGAAATGAACTTACAAGAGGCATCTTAAAATGCAATTCGTTAAATTTCCCATCTGCAATTTGTTTTTCCCCTCCGATAGGACTTACACCAATAAACGAAAATGTGCCGCTCATTAATGAATCGTTATAATTAATGCCAGTGATATTTACCTGCCCGCTGGCATTTAGTCCGTAACTTGTGGTATAAGATGAAATACCATCTCCGGAATAATAACTTGCAGTATGTATTGAAGAATCATTCAATGTAAAAACACCTGTCCTTACCTGGTTCAGGTTTATCCATATCAGGCTGTTATCCTGTGATTTTCCGGATATGGTTATTGTCCCGTTTTGTATGGTGTCTGATATAATGGATGCCGACCAGGATGCCCCGTTAATCTTTGCTGTCATTGAACCGGTAGGGGTAACAGAATTATCTTTTTTACAACCGGAAGATAAAACAAGCATTGTGATAATTCCCGCAAAAAAGTATGTAAGCAATCTCATATTATCTATTTTCTGATTTTCTATAATTCGCAAACATACATAATTTTCAGTTTTTCTGTGCAATGCGATTATAATATTTGAAGTTTCAAGATTTTAATATTCGTTTAAAATATTATGATGCACTTTTAAACAATAAATAATAATGGTTTATTAGTTATAGACGATAATATAATTTATATAATCGCCAAGAAATTAAAAAATTATTGTACATATAATGATGAAATATACTTGAAAATGGTGCAACATAATATTAAAATATTTCGTTATAAATTCAAACTCAATTAAAGTCAAGTTAACAACAGGTTAACATAATCTGGAACTCCGGAGGAAGTATCCGTACAGGTTGTCAGGTGTTTAGGTTTTAGGCATTAAGAAAACCAGCCAATTTAGCTATTTTGAAATAATATTGATTTTACCACTGCCTTTTTTGACGAACTTACCAATGGTAACTGCTTCGATGCCTGAAGATTTCAGGCAGTATATGAATTTTTTTGCTTTTGCTTCCTGTATGGAAATTAACAATCCCCCTGAAGTTTGGGGATCACAGAGAATATTTTCAGCATACCGGGGAATATTGTCTTGCATTATTACATCGTCATTGACATATTCAATTATTTTTTGTGCTGAGACAGTACAGGGTATTATCTGAACCATTTTCAAAACAAGAGGGAATAAGGGAATCTTTTGAAAATTTATTTCTGCATCGGTTCCTGAATTTACGCTCATTTCTTTCAGATGTCCTAACAGGCCAAATCCGGAAACATCAGTACAGGCTGAAACAAAGTGATCCTTCATTATTCCGGCAGCAGTCCTGTTTAGCGTTATCATAGATTTTATTACCGGGTATATTTCTTCATAAGACACAAGACCGTTTTTCCAGGCTGAAAGCATAATCCCTGTACCGATTGGTTTGGTGATTACCAGCACATCACCTGGTTTTGCAGTTGAGTTTCTTATTATTCTTTCGGGATCGATAGTCCCTGTCACCGAAAGTCCAAACTTGACCTCATTGTCGTATACCGAATGGCCTCCTGTGATATTTATTCCGGCCTCCTTCGCAATAATGGCCGCTCCTTCAGTGATTTTTCCTAATATTCCAATTTCCAGGCTCTTATCGGGGAAACAAACTATACTAAGGGCAAACAATGGTTTTGCGCCCATTGCGTAAATATCACTCAGGGAATTTGCCGCAGCTATCATTCCAAAAGTAAGCGGATCATCAACAGGAGGTGTTATGAAGTCGATTGTCCCTGCAACTGCAATATCATTTGTTAATTTGTAAACTGCCGAATCATCAGATGTCGATGAGCTTACCAGAATATCAGGATCGTCATGTCCGGGAAGCGCTGAAATTATTTCCTGAAGGCGCTTTGGTCCGATTTTACAACCGCATCCCATATTTGAAGAAAGACCTGTTAGCTTTACATCCCGAAGTAAAATCCCGTCTGACAGGTTATTTGCTTGTAAAGGCATTTCTTCAGTGTGCACATTAGGTTCATCAAACATTAATCTATTACCGTCAGTTTTAATTCTTTCCTCACCCGTTTTTTCATTCTTTTTTAATAATGTGTATTGTTTAATGATGATTTGTATTGCACGTTCAATTTCATCGCTGGTGTTAAAAATCCCTGTAGAAAATCTTATTGCACCAATGGCATAATTCATGGTTAAATTCATTGCCCTCAGTACAGGTGATATCTTAATAAGGCCGGAATGACATGCGGCACCCGCCGAAGCTGAAATCCCATCCATTAACGATAACAGATGGTTAGCTTCAATCCCCGGGAAACTCATGTTCAAGGTATTTGGTAATCTCTTTTCATAATGACCATTAAGTCGAAGTTCGGGAAATCGGGAGATCAGGGCATCATAAAGTTTATCCCTCAGCGATTTAACATGAATAATGTAGCTGTTTTGATTTATCATTGCATGTTCACAGGCTTTGCCAAGGCCGACGATATAAGGTACGTTTTCTGTTCCTGCCCTGATATTCATTTCCTGTCCGGCGCCGTGAAGGAATTTCTCGGGGACAATACCTTTCCTGATGTATAATGCCCCTATTCCTTTGGGAGCATATATTTTATGACCTGCCAACGATAACAAATCAACTCCCATTTTTTTTATATCTGTGGCGATTTTCCCTGCCGACTGGGCAGCGTCGGTATGAAAAACGATTGAATATCTGCGGGCAATATCAGATATTTCCCCGACCGGTTGTATTGTACCGGTCTCATTATTTGCATGCATTACACTTATAAGGATAGTGCGATCGGTAATACTTTTTATTATTTCATCCACATCAGTTATTCCATCATTGTTTACCCCAACCACTGTGGTACGGAAACCATATTGTGTAAGATACCTGCATACTTCAATCACAGCCGGATGTTCAATTCCTGATATAATTATATGGTCTCCTTTGTTCCTGCTGGCAAAAGCTATTCCTTTTATTGCCATATTGTTTGATTCGGTACCACCACTTGTAAAATGAACTTCTGCAGTCTGGCAGTTCAGCAAACCTGCCACTTGTGCACGTGCCTTTTCTATTGCATTCTTTGTTTCAATGCCATAAAAATGACCACTTGAAGGATTTCCGAACTTTATTCCGAAGTACGGAATCATTTCACTGATAACTTCAGGAAGAACAGGTGTTGTTGCATTATAATCAAGATAAATGGGTTTCATTACTGAATTTGAATTTGGTTTACAATTCTTTAGCTTGAAATCATTTACAAAGTAAATAATTTATATCTTTGCACCGATAGATTGCACCAATGACGGTAATTACTTATATTAAATGGGAATAAAGCAAAAGTCTGATTCAAGGATTAAGAAAAAAATCTATAAAATCCTGTTAATCATTAATTACGTTCTTTTTATTGATTTTGTATTATCTACGGTTTATTACCTGGTTTATGGATTAATTACGCCGAAGGAGGGGATACATAGTGATAAAAAGGGCATAATAACCTGGATCGTTGCGGTTATCGTCACGTTAGTGCTAAGTTTTGTTTTTCGCAGTACTTCAGCAGCAATAAAAAAAGCACTGGAAACGAAATTTACCAGTAAAATCAGGCATGGGGTAATGAAAATAAACCATGATATTCGTTCATTACAATTAATTTCACTGATCATTGCCCTGATAATCATGGTTATTCTTCTATTAACTGTAAATATTTGATATACACTAATCTTAATATTTCTTCAGGTATTTTTATTATCAAGACAAAATAACACTACTTAAAATTGAAAAGCGGTCCGGAAAAATATTCACTTATTGCAAAAACTCTTCAGGGTCTTGAAAATGTTCTCGCTGATGAAGTTGCTTTAATAGGTGCTGAAGAAATACAGGTTCTGCGCAGGGCGGTAAAGTTTTGTGGCGGAAAGGAAATGATGTACAAGGCAAATATTCATCTTCGTACTGCCATAAAAGTCCTTCTTCCGGTTTACAGTTTCGTTGCTAAAAATGAAGACGACCTGTACAGGGAAGTAGGACAGGTTGACTGGTCACTATACATGGATACTTCTGATACTCTTGCCGTTGATGGTGTGGTATCTTCCCCATATTTTAAACATTCACTATATGTTGCACTTAAAACCAAAGATGCAATAGTTGATCAGTTCAGGAAAAACAGGGGAATACGCCCGTCGGTTGATCCGGATAATCCTTCATTGAAAATAAATATTCATATAAGTGAAGATAAATGCACAATATCACTTGATAGTTCAGGGGAACCATTGTACAAAAGGGGATACAGGAAAAACCGCAATATCGCCCCATTGAATGAAGTGCTTGCCGCGGGAATGATTATGCTTTCCGGATGGAATGGAAACTCCAACTTTGTCGATCCCATGTGTGGGTCAGGAACCCTGCCTATTGAAGCCGCCCTTATTGCATATAATATACCCCCGGGAATATACCGGAAGGAATTTGGTTTTGAGAAATGGAAAGATTTTGACCAGGAATTATTCAGGGATTTGCTTGATGAGGTAAATGAAAAAGCTGTTACCTCAAACTTAATTACCGGAACAGATATTTCAGGGGAATACATTAAATTTGCCGTGTCGAATGCTAAGAATGCAATGTTATCAAACAAGATAATATTTAACAGGCAGAGGATGGAAGATTTTGTACCACCGGAGGGTGGGGGTACTGTAATTATCAATCCCCCCTATGGTGAAAGAATGCACAGAAATAACCTTGGTCAGTTGTATTCAATGATAGGAGAACGCCTCAAACATAACTATGCGGGTTATGATGTCTGGATACTCAGTAGTAATGCCGATGCCATGAAAAATATCGGCCTCCACCCCACAAAGAGAATTTCACTTATCAATGGCGACCTTGAATGTAAATTTATGAAATTTTCAATTTACCAGGGCACCAAAAAAACATATAAGTCTGTAAATGATAAAATGGTTTCCAGTCAGGATAATAGAAAAATCGGGGAAAATATTGTTAAAGATAATGAGCCGGGTTTATAATCTATTGAATAACAAACTATAATATAAGTCATGAATCGTGCATATTTATGGTCAGTAGTAGTTTTTTTCATTTTGTTTGTTTCATGTGATAATATGTTTGTTGACTGTGAGAATTATGATTATTACGACTGCGATCAGAATGAACCTACACAGGGTGAATTATCCGTTGAACTCACAATTAACAGTGAAAATCCAGCGGTACCGGTAGTTATTTACCTTGGAAATTTTGAGGAGAGGGACACGGTACTTGATACTATCCTTACCACCAGTGAATTAAAATATAACCTGGATGTCGACCACCGTTATTCGGCAACTGCAACTTACCATTCAGGCGATAAAACAATAGTCGCGGTTGATGGGGATGATATGGAAAAGAAATCCTCCAAGGTATGTTCAGCAACCTGCTGGAAAGTGAAAGGGAATATATTGGATATACGACTTAAGAATTAAAATTCTGTTTATGAAAAAATTAACTCAGTTTTTATTTTTACTGTTTACAGTTGCTGCTTTAAGCAGTTGTTTCAATAATTGTATTGATGGCTCAGGGAAAGTCATTTCAGAAAAACGTACGGTTAAGCAGTTCACAGGCATTGAATTCAATGGCAGCGGAACCCTTTATATTACAAAGAGCCAGAGCTGTTCTGTTGATATCAATGCAGACGATAACATTCTTTCGTATATTGAAACTTCAGTCAGTGGTGATAAGTTAATTATTTTCGAACATAAGTGTTTCAAATCATTTGGACAATTCGAATATCATATCGGAATAAACCAGCTTGGCAGTATAACATTGTCAGGTTCAGGAACGATTTCAGGAAAAGACACCTTCAGGACAGAAGAAGCAAAAATTATTATTGATGGAAGCGGTACGGTCGATCTTGTTTTGATAGCCGATGAAATTTCGACCGATCTGTCAGGATCGGGAGTCATAAAACTTGCTGGAAAAGCACAGAATCAAAGAATTGATATCAGTGGTTCAGGCGAGGTCAGTTCTTTCGGGTTAATAACATCTGAAACGGATATCAATCTGTCAGGATCGGGAAAATGCCAGGTATTTGCGACCGATAAACTGTCAGCTTCACTCACAGGAAGCGGGGACATCGAGTATAAAGGCAGTCCGAAAAAAAGAAACACAAAAGCCAAAGGCTCAGGTACTATAAAGGAAATTACTGATTAATGTGACTGTCTTAATATAACTTCACACTATTGAAAAGATATTTATGGCGTAATTTAATTCAATAAGTAATGAACCTGCGCCATATATGCGCCACTTATTTGGAAACTCAGACGAGAGATATAAGATAGGATAGAGCCGATTTTAATAGAGAAAAATAATTACGAAAGTGGTTTAAATGGATTAACTATTTGAATAGCAACGATATAATAAAGGATTTTACTGCACAGGAGTTTGAAAAGGCAAAAGAACTTCTGTGGCTTGATAAGCTGCCGTGGGATGAAATGTTACAATACAGAAAACATCTCTAAGACCAAATTTACATGGCCAGTATGGTATATAAATGGAAGATTGAAGATGAAGATATAATCCGAAATGATGGAAAACAGCAGGTCATTGATGATACTGCAAAGAAATTACATGAGGCAGTAATCGAAGTCTCAATATTTTAAAAAAACAAACCGAATAAAACAGGATCAAATTGAAAAATTAAAATGACTCAGGTTATGATTATTGTATTTCAAAATAATTAAGTTATTATCCTGAAATACTACTTCAAAATTGTTCCTTGTAAAATCAGAATATGACAGATTATTAATTCCGAATTTATTAATAAATTCCTCCGATAGTATAATATAATCAATTCCATTCTTAATTGCCAATTTCAGTAGTCCCTCCTGATAAATTGTCTTATCACTTTTTTGCAGTTCACTGTAACATAATTCACTTTGGATAGATCTGAAGTTTAGTATTTCATTAAAAATAAATGTCATAGGAGCAATAACGGAAAGCTCGTCCGTTTCATTTCCAATATATGTTTTTACGAGATTCCTGTTTTCCGAAGCATTGAATTTTTCCGATGTAATATTTATATCATAGTAACTGTTTACGGCAATATATATCAATGTAAAAACAACGGTAAAATGCCTCATATACTTAACTAATGATTTCCCTGAATTAATGACGGATAATTCCCCGTTATCAAAAATATTTTTAAATGATAGTGTCATTAATGTTATCAGATAAGGAAGGTACAGGATAATATATTTTGAGGTTTTATGTACTGAAAAAAGTGCAAGAAAAACGACAAGTAAAATAGTATATCGTTGCAGGTTGATATGTGCATGCAAATGTTTATGTGCAAAAAACAAAGAAGTAATTAGCAGAACTGAAAAAGTGACTTCGGCAGGTCCGTGAAAAAACCTCATATGCTCATTGAGGATATTAATAATATACTTTCCTGCAAACGATGACCCGGTGAGGTGGTCAAGCGATGGAGATTGCTTAATCTGTTCAAGCCAGAAACTGAAATTATATTCTTGTGTAAAATCATAAAAATATACCAATATTCCTGCAAGAGCTGACAGGCCAAATATAAATGACTGCCTGAACTTTTTATTCCATAAAAGTAAAATATAACCGGCAATGAAAAATATAATACCATTCAGATGCGTCGAAAAACAAAGTCCTGCAAATAATCCGCTTAATGCAGAAAAATACAGTCTGTCATTTTTTAATGCTTTTTCGATAAACAGCCAGGATATAAACCCAAGGGTCATGACCGCTATTTCGGGACGATAAACAAATGAGAACTCAAATATCAGTGAGTTAGAAATCAGAAGCAGCAATGCAACCAGGAAATCCTGCCTGCTGAATATTTTTCGGGTAGTATTAAAGTAATACAGGCAGATGAAAATAACCAGATATACCAGGCTGACAGATTTTAGGGTGGAAAGTGAGTAGCCGAAAAAATTAATGAATAATGCACCATGCAAAGTGAATAATTTGTGATGGCATAATAACCTGTCTTCAACGCTGGTAATACCGTGCATCAGTTCCGATTTGACATAGCCAAGCTTTTCCTGCCAGAATGCATGCTCCCCGAGCCAGGCATCATCAACATTTGGTTTCCTGTTTATCAGGCTCAGGATGAATAATAAAAAAAAAGCTGTTATCAGGATTTTGATGATGAGCGATTTCACCATTATGTGTTGTTTTGCTTGGGCAACCGGTGTCAGCCTTTCGGGGCGAAGCACTGTTGTAAAGAACTGTTTAAAACGATTACCTGTCATGAAATCATTCCCAGTTTTTCAGCGTACCTGATTGCTTCACGTGTATTACCGGCATCTAACTTTTCAAGTATGCGCTGACGGTGAGTGTTAACAGTATTGACGCTTATGCAAAGCTTTCCGGCAATCTCTTTGCTGAGCAGTCCGTCTGAAAGTAATATTAAAATTTCTTTTTCCCTTATAGTAAGAGGGTCATTTGAAAGTAAGGAGGAAGTAATCGGAGGAAATGCATAAATTTCACCTGTCCTTAAATTTATTGCCCTGCTGCTGAATGGTTTATTGATGTCCTGGTCGGGCGAAATATCAATAATGCTTAAAGCAAGCCAGATATTGTTGTGCTTGTCATGTTCAAGCAGGCAATGTTGCTCAATAACATTAACATAATGCCCGTTGTAATGTTTAACCCTGTATTCGTTAACCAGCTTGAAGTTCCTTTTATCTTTATCAGGAATGGAAAAACCGACAGATAAAAAGTAAATACCGGCCTCGAGAAGCTTAATATAATCTTCAGTATGAATCTGTTTCAT
>Ga0247841_10012863_pt1 | contig 10818 bp, 10 predicted proteins | sample LaCruzMarch2015__2_FD_192410 | JGI IMG/M metagenome (GOLD analysis project Ga0247841, IMG submission 192410) | Freshwater microbial communities from meromictic Lake La Cruz, Castile-La Mancha, Spain - LaCruzMarch2015_18m | ecosystem: Environmental > Aquatic > Freshwater > Lake | place: Spain...
AGATAAATTTTACCGGACATCTCTTTAAGCGCTACAGCTCTTCTTCTGAAAGAATAATAAAAAATTACAGCAGACTTAGAAAATAATATTTGTGCTACCCGACAGCCAGACAATATTTGCAAGAATTTGGTTTTGCTTTACAGAAGTTTGCCTTGCTGCAAAAAAGGATCAAAGTTTTTTAGATAGCCATATAGCTCGGCCCACTGCTGCCAGATGGTTAATTTTATATCTCTGATTTTATAATGTATGTTCATTGGCATGCTTTTTGATACTGGCGAGGCTGATTGAAACTAATGTAATTATCGGTAAATTATTTTAAAGGGTTTTGCATATAATAAATAATCAGATAGGTAACCCATCCAAAAAACATAAAAAGGCCTGCCACAAGAGCTGTTTTTTTAGTTTTTAAGGGGATAATTTTTTTTATAGGCTGAAATTTTTCCTTTATTTCAAGAATTGTAATTATTGTCGTAATAAGAGCAATAGCTGCTGCAAAACCTGCAAATACGTCACTTGGCCAGTGAACTCCAAGATATAGTCTTGAAAAACCAAGAGATAAAATAAAAAATATCCCGGCTAAAAGGATGATGAATTTGGTATTATTTTCTTTAAGCAGGTCAAATACGAAATAAATGATCAGGCCATAAAAAGCAACAGCCATATAGCTGTGACCGCTCGGAAAGCTAAAATCTTTCAATGCAATTAATGCATTTTCTACCGGAGGACGCTGCCTTCCTATAATATTTTTTATCAATAATACAAAAACAGCAGAACTCGACATGGAAATTAAAAGTGAGTAAAGGTATCTGTATTTCTTTAATATTATCAGGAGGATTACAACAATTAAAAAAGAAATTGCAATTGCAAGTGAATTGCCCATATAAGTAATAAAGGCCATTATTTTATTTAGAAGAGGGGTCCTGATGCTTTCGATAATATTTATTACGTTTTTATCAAAAACAAGAACCGAAGATTGGTCAAAAATTTCTTCAATAAAGTTAAAGAATATAAAGAAAAAAACAGAAGAAACTGTGGCCCCAATGGTAAGATAAAGGCCATTTTTTTTATTTATATTAAATCTGCTTTTAATAAAGTTGCCAAATTTCATAATTTTCCGCCTGCCATCAAATTTTTTAAAAATTAATAAAAAAAATTGCCAGGTTTTTTAGATATTCAATCATTAACGTAGCATTGAGTCAAATAAATAGCTTTTAATTATGATTTATTTAAAATTTAACATAAATAGTATAAAATATTATTAAATTATTATATGGATGTCATAAATGCAGACGATACAATCTATAAATATAAGGAATTGGGACAAGATATAAAGATGTTTATTTTAGTCTGATAATGTAAAAACGGCTTTTAATTTTAAAAGGAGATAATATGCAAAAGAAGTTTGCGGCATTTTTTCTGTTTTTATCGTTATTTTTACTTGTCTTTATTGCTCCTGGCAACATTTTTGCCGCGGACTCAACTGAAACATCAGTAAACCTGCCTGAGGATGTAAAAAATTATGAGCTCAATGCTGCTGATAAAGTCCTTCTTGCGGAACCGGCAGTGTGTTTTGTGACCACAGTATTTTATGCGCGTGTCCTTGATCCTGTAGATAATACCTGGAGTGATTTCTATTATCAGGGGATATCCGGAACAGGTTTTGTTGTCAATCCCCAGACAGGCCATATAGTTACAGCCGGCCATATGGTTGATACAGATGCACAGCAGTTTAAAATGGATCTTGTCTACAGATATATGAATGACAATTATGACTGCAGCGCCTTCACCCAGGCGGACTGGGACGCGGCATACGGCAATATTAAAGTTGATGACGGTCAGGGTAATCCATACGCTGTTGAGGTTGCTGTCCAGTTTAATACTGCGATTGCTTCTCAACCCGACGGGCCAATAGGAAGCACTCCATTAAGAGCAGAAGTAGCGTCTAAAAGTACTTCTGACCAGAGAGATATCGCAATATTAAGGATTACTCCCACAACCGGCAGGATGCTTTCAAGCCTGATGCTTGGTGATTCCTCAACAATGGAAGTTCAGGGTCCGGTAACAATAATAGGTTATCCATGGTCTTCTGATATTGGTCAGAATAATGCATTAAATCCTACCGTGACAAACGGTAGTATGAGCGGATCAGTTCTTGTTAACGGTGTTGAAATGATACAGGTTCAGGGCAATGCAAGGCCAGGCAACAGCGGAGGACCAGTCCTCGACAGCACCGGAAGCGTTATAGGGCTTTTGTCAGCCGGAACAGACTCAACAAATGTTTATGTCAGACCAAGCAACGATATTAAGGGATTATTAGGTGCTGAAAACAAGCTTGGTAAAGTTGACGAAGAGTGGAAAACAGGCTTGATAATGTATCGGCTTTCTCATTTCAGTGAGGCACTGAAGCATTTTGATTCAGTACTAAACTTAAGCGGAGGTCATCTCCTTGCTCAGGAATATAAAGCAAAGGCACAGTCAAGTATGGGTCAGGATATCCCTCTCGGCCAGGCAGGTGAAATAGTCATAGATAATAGTAACAACAATAATAATTCTGCTGAAACCATGGCAGGAGGTTCAGGTAATCTGGATACTGACAAGATTTCCAAAAAAAATGCAGCTATGCCAGGATGGGTTTGGGGAATAATAGGTGCCGGAATAGTATTAATTGCCTTTATTATAGCTTTGCTTGTGGTAATGCTTGGCAAGAAAAACAAGGATCAGGCAGTCATGCAAAACATGTACTATCAGCAGCCTGTGCAGCAGCCGCTTCCCAATTCAGCAATGCCGCAGCAAAAATCAGTTGAAACAAAACCCAAAAATGATGTGAAAGTAAATTTTTGTCCAAAATGCGGATTAAGAATTGAAGAAGGACAGGCATTTTGCCCTAACTGCGGTAATAAAGTAAAATAAAAATAATTAACTGCTTTATTGATAATATGGGATCAGGTTTTATTTGAAAGTGCACTAACAGAGAGGAGTTTCCGTGAAGAATAAAAATATTTTTTTCCGTTCTGCCGCTGCAATATTTTTATTTATTTTTATTTTTGTTTTAACTTCCTGTCAAATAATAAAAGAAAGAACTGATGCAGGCGAAAATGAAAATGAAAAGACCATTGAGAATTCCAAAAAAACTTCCGGAGGAGTCATAAGTCTGTTTGACAGCATTGGAGTAGGGGATGTTTCTCTTTATCCCGGTTACTTTTATGACCAAGAGTTAAATTCACAACTTGGTGAGTTCAGAAACCAGTTAAACATTCCTTCTGAATTTATAAATGTCTTATATACTGTTATTGTAACAAATGATACTCCTGCTGAAGTAATAGAGTACTATAATTCAGAGATGAAAAAACTTGAATGGGAGAAAGACTTGTCCGTTACTAATGATAATGGCGGTTTTATGTCCTGGAAGAAAGTGTCCAATTACGGTAAAGATGTTACATATATCGCGGTAACCGGGAAAATACAATACGGAGACAGAGCTGAAATAGTAGTTTTAACGGGGGCTATTATTCCCGAAAGAGACGATGCTAATGATTACTATACGGAAACAACACTTGAGGGAAATGAAATTGGCCCCGGCAGCATATATTTTAAAAATCCTACTCCGCCCCAGGGCGAGGGCCTGCTAAACAGCAAGCCTGTTTCAATGGATATAAAGGAATGGGAATTGTGGCTGCAGGAGGGATCAAAATCCAAGGGCACAAATAAAGTTTCTTTAAAAGATGATTCAGTGTTTGGAAAAGTTGTGGAGTTTTATCGGACTTCAGACCCTGATGACGGAGGCGCGGCGGGTATTTATCAGAAAACAAACATAGATCCCGGCAAATTTTCTTCAGTTAAAGTATGGCTGGTTGGTAAAATTTTAAAAGAGAAAGGCGGCAATATTGCAAATGTTAATCCCGGCAATTTCCCTGAAGGGGCGGTAAATGTCAGAATAAAATATCTGACACAAAACAATGTCCAAAAGGAATGGTATCACGGTTTTTTTTATTCAAATATCATTTATTATGATAAACTGCACTACAGCCTGATTACAAAAGATGAGCAATTCTGGTACGTAAGCCCCAACCTTTTGGATTTGGAAGAAAAGCCGGTCAAAATAACAGAGATATGGGTTTATGGATTTGGCTGGGATTTTACAGGCCAGATTGCAGAAATAAACATAATAGGAGACTGATGCAGACAAATTGCATTATTGCAAAAGTAAGTACTTAATCAACTCCTAAAACTATTGCCAAATTGAAAATAATGTTATAATATGCTCGCTTGGTATTTTTTAATTTGCTTGATTAGTATTTGAAAACTAAATATTGCGATTAAATTGCCTTTCTGCTCAGCCAGAAGATGATTGAGCCTAATAAAAAAAGTTATTAGTCCATAGGAGGTATGTGTTTTGAGAAATTATGAAATCATGCTCATTTTTGACGCATCTCTAGAAGAAGATGCGATTGGAAAAGAGCTCAACAAAGTTACTTCAATTATTGAAAAAGGCCAGGGTTCTATTACGGATTCACAAAGATGGGGCGTAAGAAAACTTGCTTATCCAATCAAACATCAGGACAACGGTTACTATCATCTCATTAATTTTTCCAGTGATGAATTAGTTGTAAATGTGTTAGACAGAGTCAATAAAATCAATGACAAGCTTTTAAGATATCTTATTGTCAAAGAAGAAAAAAAATCTAAAGAATAATATTGTCTTCTACAAAACAAGAAGGTGAGTTATGGCTTCAAATCCATTTATTATGATTGTAAACGGAAATTTAACCAGAGATCCGGAGTTAAGATTTACTCCGTCTGGAAGCCCTGTGGCTACTTTTAATATCGCTGTTAATAAAAATTATCAGGATAAAAAAACATCCGAATGGATTGAAAACACTGAATTTTACAGAGTTACCTCCTGGAACAAACTTGCAGAAAATTGTGCTGAAAGTTTAAAAAAGGGAGACAGGGTTGTAGTATTTGGAACCAAGCTGGCTGCATCAGTTTACGAAAAAGATGGGCAAAAAAGAGCTACTCTTGAGATTACCGCAAGTATTGTAGCACCCAGTCTTGAATTTGCAGTCTGCGACATTAAAAGAAATCCAAAAACAGAGTTTGTCGGAGAATCAGGGTCACCCCGGGCTTCGCATGGTGAAGAGGATATTGAATTTTCAAGCGAAGATATTCCATTTTAATACGGGTGGAATGTTTTCATAACAGCGTTAAAGATTAAAGAGAGCATTAAAAATGCTTTTTAAACTATTTGAATTATATATTTTTTAAAATTTTTAAATTAATTTTATTTAAAGGAGTGAATGAGAATTGGGTAGAAAAAAGGGAAGCAGAGAAGAAAGAAATACAAAAGATCCAAAGCAGTCGCTTTTAAATCCTAAACTGAGAAAAAGATATTGTTTCTTTTGTAAAGAAAATATTGACTATATAGATTATAAGGATATATCCCTCCTTAGAAAATTTATATCGGATAAAGGCAAGATCAGACCAAAAAGATCATCAGGAAATTGCGTGCAGCATCAGAAGATAATTGCCAAGGCAATTAAAAGGGCAAGAGAAGTTGCATTAATGCCTTATTTTTCAAGATAATATAACTAAAAATAAATAAGATAAAATATGCCCTTTGATAATATAAATAATATTAATCAATCACGGAGTAATTTGTTCAGACTGATATTGTTTACAATATTTGCTTATATTATTCTTGCTTTAAGCATGTTTGTACCCTTTCTTGGAATATTCGGGCTTGCACTGATTACTATTCCTGTTGTGTCACTAATGCTTGAAGGAAGAATCCGAGACAGCATTATCTGTGCTGTAGTTGGAAGCCTGATTTTGATTTTTATTAGCTGGCCCCTGATTATTTTTTTCTGCATCATACTTCTGGGCACAGCACTTATTTATATGTTTTGTTTTAAAAATAATAAAAATCCATTTCAGATTATTGTATACAACAGCATTTTATTTATAGTATTAATTGTTTTATTTGTAGTAGTTTTTTCACTGATAAAGCAGCAGAATATCGCAGTGGGTTTTATAAACAATTACAATACGGTAATAAATAAATTACCCGATGAGCCATTTGTAAAGTCGTACATGCAGATAATGGCAATCAGCGATACACAGTTCAAAACTTTATTTGAACAAAGCAGGAGTGCATTTGCCATGCTTCCGTATCTTGTTCCGAGCTTGCTTCTGGTTTATGTTTTTATGGGTAGTCTCATAAATTACTACTGGTGCACGTCAATATTTAAAAAGCGAGGGCTTGTTTTAAAAAGTATGCCATTATTTAAAGCATGGGACGCACCATGGTATCTGGTCTCAGGCTTAATTATAGGGCTGGTTTTTGTAGTAATACCTCCTTTTAACGGAGCCTATGATTTCGCATTTGATGTTGTGGGCATTAACCTGCTTATAGTTTTTGGGTTATTATATATAGTTTTGGGGTTTTCAGTGCTGTGGAGTATCTTCGACAAGATGCATACTGCCACATTATGGAGAGTTCTAATAATTTTGCTGATAAGTTTCTTTTTAATATTAATTATAGTAATACCCATAATAGGAATAATTGATGTCTGGGCTAATTTTAGAAAATTAGATCGTCGTTAGCCGGTAATATTATGGTAAATACAGTTATAAAAATGAGGAGGATAAATTGAAAGTAATTCTAATAAAAGATATTGAAAAAGTTGGCAGCTTTGGCGAAGTCATAAGTGTTAAGGACGGATATGCCAAAAATTTTCTGATACCGACTGGTGTTGCAATTTTATCTACGCCTGGCAATATAAAGCAGGTAGATCTGATTAAAAAGTCAAAAGTTAAGGTTGAAGCCAAAAGCGTAAAGGAAGCCAACGATATTGCAGAACAGTTAAATGGTTTAAAACTGCTTTTCAAGGTTAAATCAAGCGCTGAAGGCAAAATGTATGGATCAATTACGAATAAAGATATTGCAGATAAAATTTTGTCTTTTAAAAAAATAGAAGTAGACAGAAAAAAAATAGATCTTGAAGAGAGCATCAAAGAAATAGGCAGCTACGAAGTAGTTATAAAGCTTTATAAAGATGTAAAATGCAATGTTATTATTTCAGTTGAACCTGATAAAAAACTGATTGAGACTGAAACTGAACAGGAAGCTATGCCTGAGGCAAGCGAAGCACCTGTCGAAGAATAAAAATTTATTTTTTAATTTATTAAATATAGTGGCAGCAAATATTAATCAGAGTTGCTTTGTGCAGCGTATTTTCTGAGTAGAATTTTGCCATAATGGGTTGTTATGCAGGATATATTAAAAAAAAACTTTTCCAAAGAAACTTTAAATACCCGAAAATTTGAAAGAGTTCCCCCATATAATCTGGAAGCAGAGGAGTCTTTGCTGGGCTCAATGATAATTTCAAAGGAAGCCATAAACAGTGTTCTTGAGATTGTAAGGGAAGATGATTTTTATCGAAAATCTAACAGCGATATATTTAAAGCTGTCAGGGAATTGTATTCTAAGGGCGAGCCAGTTGACTCCATAACCTTAGCAGATTATCTTAAGAAAATGGATTTGCTTGAAGAGATTGGCGGTAAAACATATATTCATTATCTGATATCAAGTATTCCTCTTGCATCAAATGCTGTTTATTATGCAGAAATAGTAAAGCATAATTCTATTTTGAGAAAGCTGATTTATGCTGCAACAGATATTGCAAAAATGGGTTATGAGATACCGGATGATCTTGAGGCTGCTGTCGACAAAGCGCAGCAGTTAATTTTTTTAATTTCACAGGATCTCAGCTATGGATCCAGAAACAGTACTTTTATTCAGATAAAGGAAGTTTTAACAGAAGTATACGACCAGACAGTTGCCCTTTCCGAAAAAAAAGCAAGCATTACAGGAGTAACCACCGGTTTTATTGATCTTGACAAGCTTACTTCAGGACTTCAGCAGTCTGACCTTATAATTCTTGCAGCAAGACCAAGTATGGGTAAAACATCTCTGGCACTCTGTATCCTTAAAAATGCGAGCAGCCTTGACAAAACTCCTGTTGCAATTTTTTCACTAGAAATGTCAAAACAGCAGATTGCTCAGAGACTGTTATGCTCTGAATCCAAAATTGATTTAAACAGAATAAGATCCGGCGATATCAGGGAGCACGAATGGCCAAAACTGGGTCATGCAATTGAAAAATTATCTGAAAATAATATATTCATAGATGATGCCCCTATCCTTACCGTAATGGAATTAAGAGCAAGAGCAAGGATGCTCGTAAGCAGTTTTGGAGTAAAACTAATAGTTATCGATTATCTTCAGCTCATGCAGTCAGGAACAAATTACAAAGAAAACAGAGTTCTTGAGATAACGGATATTTCAAGAAATCTTAAGAGCCTTGCACGAGAGCTAAAGATACCCGTTATTGCAGTATCCCAGCTCTCAAGAGAAGTAGAGAAGAGGCCCGACAAACGGCCTATTCTGGCCGATTTGAGAGAATCAGGAGCCATAGAGCAGGATGCTGATATTGTAATGTTTATTTACAGGGATGAATATTATGAACATGAAAACAGTAAGTCCCCAGGTACAGCTGAAGTTCATATTGCCAAGCACAGAAATGGTCCGACAGGAAAAATTGATTTGAAATTTTCAAAAGAGTATGCATTGTTTTTAAATCTGGACAAGACGCATACGCAAGAGAATAATAATTAACACTTTTTGTGGCAGGAAGTTGTAAATATTCATCAAGCTTATTGAAATTCAATTAATAAGTTTTAAGGCCACTAATGAGCTTGGGCAGGCTAATTTAGGAAGTTTTAAGTTTTATTTAAACCGAACAAATAACTGGCCAAAAACTGATTAATTGGTCAGGAATAAATAGGTCTGATGCTGCGAAAATAATAAAAGAATATTTTTGCAGCATTAATATTTGTCAAATTTTGTTATTATAAACAACAAGAGGAAACTAATTATGCCAAATATCGTTTTAGTCGGAGCCCAGTGGGGCGATGAAGGCAAGGGCAGAATAACTGATTTGCTTTCAGGTAAAGTAAATATGGTTGTAAGGTTTCAGGGCGGCGATAATGCCGGTCATACAGTAATACTGGAAGGCCGCGAATTTAAACTGCACCTCATACCTTCAGGTATTCTGTATCCTGATGTCACATGCGTTATCGGTAATGGCGTTGTAATAAATCCCGCTACGCTAATTGCTGAAATTGAAGACCTTGAAAGTAAAGGAATAAATACTCAAAACTTAAAAATAAGTTCTAACTGCCACGTAATAATGCCGTATCATATAGCACTTGACGGTGCTTCTGAAAACAAACTGGGATCATTAAAAATAGGAACAACAAAAAAGGGAATAGGTCCCGTTTATTCCGATAAGGCAAGCAGAGCAGGCATCAGAATTTGTGATATGCTGGATGCGGATCTGTTTTGGCAAAAGCTTAACGAAGCACTTGAATTTAAGAATGCGGTTTTGAGTAAAATATATGGAGTAGAAATATTTGAAGCAAAAGAAATTTTTGAAAAATATAATGAATACGCTCGAATACTTAAAAAATATGTGGTTGAGAGCACTTTTTTAATTAATAAAGCTCTTGATGAGAAAAGGAATATACTTTTTGAAGGTGCTCAGGGGACTCTGCTTGATATTGATCACGGAACATATCCTTACGTGACATCATCTTCTACAATTGCAGGCGGTGTTTTTTCTGGGGCAGGAATTGGTCCCGGACGAGTAGATGAAGTTATAGGAATAACTAAATCCTATTGCACCAGAGTTGGAGAAGGAGTTTTCCCAACCGAAGAAATCGGTAAAACCGGCGATTTTATAAGAGAAAAAGGTAAAGAATACGGCACTACTACCGGAAGACCAAGAAGATGCGGGTGGTTTGACTGTGTCATTATCAGATATGCCGGAATGGTAAATAACCTGACCAGCATTGCGGTTACCAAGCTCGATATTTTAAGCGGGATAGAAAAAATAAAAATCTGTACAAGTTATAAGGTCGAAGAAAATATTTATGACATTGTAACACCGAACTGCTTTACGCTTGACAGAAGTATTCCTCAGTATATTGAAGCCAATGGGTGGGATGAAGATATAACCAATGTACTTGAATTTAAAAATCTGCCCTATAATGCAAGAAAGTATATAAACACGCTAGAAGAACTGACAAAAATTCCTGTATCTATGATAAGTGTTGGTCCTGAAAGAAGCCAGATAATAATTAAGGATAAAAACCTTAAGAAAAATTATTTTTAAATTTTTAAAGATAAAGACAGATAAAAAATTTTTTTGAAATCAAAAAAGGATTTTTAAAATGAATATACTGATAATAGGGAGCGGAGCAAGAGAACATTGCCTTGTGTGGAAAATTTCTCAAAGCAAAGAAGTTGATAAAATTTTTGCAATTCCAGGAAACGCAGGCATTGCTCAAATTGCAAGTTGTGAGAATATCCCCCTTCTGAAAGAAAATTTCAAAAATATTGTGGAATTTATAAAAGAAAACGAAATAAATTTTACGATTGTAGGTCCTGAGGCACCGCTCGTAGACGGAATAGTAGATTATTTAACGGGATATGGTTGTCTTGTTTTCGGTCCAGATAAAGACAGCGCACAAATTGAAGGCAGTAAAGTTTTTACCAAAAAACTTTGCAGTAAATATGGCATCCCAACCGCAAATGCAGTATTTTTTAATAAATCTAACTATAATGATGCTGCTGCTTACATTAAAAGTCTCGATAAAAAAAATTTTCCTTATGTTATTAAAGCAGACGGGCTTGCTGCAGGCAAGGGTGTAATAATTGCAAAAAGCAAAACAGAACTTCTTGCTGGATTAAACAGG
>Ga0247841_10012864_pt1 | contig 10818 bp, 12 predicted proteins | sample LaCruzMarch2015__2_FD_192410 | JGI IMG/M metagenome (GOLD analysis project Ga0247841, IMG submission 192410) | Freshwater microbial communities from meromictic Lake La Cruz, Castile-La Mancha, Spain - LaCruzMarch2015_18m | ecosystem: Environmental > Aquatic > Freshwater > Lake | place: Spain...
GTATATTTCTGCGTCTCCGGGACTTTGAACCACAGCTTTCCTGTGGCGAACACGGCGGCTGCTTCAGTCGAGCCGATCCCTGTCGCGAATGCTCCAAGAGCTCCGTACGTGCATGTGTGCGAGTCAGCTCCGACGATGAGCCTGCCCGGGGCGACGAATCCTTCTTCGATCATGAGCTGGTGGCATACTCCTCCGCAGCCTACTTCGTAGTAGTTCTTTATGTTGTATTTTTTGGCAAAGTCTCTCATGGCTTTTGCCTGCGCCGCCGATGCTACATCTTTGTTTGGCACGTAGTGATCGGGGATGAGGACTATTTTGTCTCTTAGGGGCTCTGTCTTGAACTGCTCGAATACCTCGAATGCGGGGAGACCGGTTACGTCGTTAACCATCACATAGTCCACGTCTGCTTCCAATATTTCTCCTGGTTCGACCGGCTCTTCTTTGCCTGCTTTGGCTGCAAGGATCTTTTCGGATATGGTTGGCATTTTGCTTGTATTATTTTCGATTATCCGAATTTAAGCCGTTTTTAAGGGGATTATGAGATAATTAATCTAGGCACCCTATGGTTCTTGTTTCAGTTGTCGACTTCTTTAACCTAACAGGTACAGGTACTGTGCTATTGGTTACTGTTAAGGCTGGTGTTCTTCGGAAAGGGATGCGTTTGTCCTTGGGAGGGAATAATCTTGAGATTATCTCCATAGGTCTGAATTCGGAAATGCTGGATGAAGTGAAAGAAGGTGGCGTTGCCGGGATACATCTGAAAGTCGCTGGAAAAACCTCCAGCGTTAAGGAGAAGACCCCTTTTATGGAAAAATTTTTCAGGCCGGCTCCCGTTGTAATCGACTTGGTTCCGGCTCTTAAGAAGTTCGTTGGGCACAATATTGAATTTGTTTAGGGGCTTTCTATTCCCAGTTGGGCAGGACGGGCGCTATTATTATGTTTGCGTATTTCGTGCAAATAATTAAGGGCATCTCCATATTTTTGTTGATATGGATGGTGTATTCTCTTTTGTCCTTTTCCAGTGCCTTGGTCACCTTATGAAATAAATCATATCCAACAAGTGTTCCGCCGAGGACTCCTATGTATTTCTCCGCTCTTATGAGTTCTTCTTTTTTTATTTTTTTGAGTTTGGACCTGTAAGGCGGGAACGATCCCTCCGGAAGCACTCCTATCCTTTTGGTCCTTGAGAGGTAGCCCTGCTGTTTTTTTCCTATCAGGCCTGCCTTGAATTCTTCCCCTGTTGCCAGATGGAGCCTGTCGAGTATGTACAGCATATTCGGGTCTGATGGATCTGCGTTCTTTCCCTTTTTTAAGAATGCGAATAATTCCATGTTCTTGTTAACTCTATGTAGAATTCAGCGCATAAATCAGATATCTAAAGAGGACAGATCAGTCGGCACAAGTATGGGTGAGTAGATCTTTCCAGCTTCTTTTAGTTCTTTTCCGATGTCTTCTTTTATGCTGATGTGTATGACTGCAAGCTTCTTTGCTTTCGTTTCTTTCGCGAGTTTTGCGGAGTCCACGATTGAGGCGTGGTGATCGAAGCCAGCCTTGTACGATTCGGCTATGAGCAGGTCTGAATTCTGCATGATCTTCTTTGCATCGGGCGTGGGCTTGCCGTCTCCTGTGAAGGTCACTTTCTTTCCGTCTTTTTCTATTGACGCAGCGTTGCATGGCAGAGCGTGCTTCATGGGTGCGAATGCGAGTTTGTATCCTTCTATTGAGAAATCTTTAGCGTCATGCACTTTTACATCAAATCCAAAGACGTCGAGGCCTTTTTTGTGGGCGACTGCGAGAAGTTCTTTTGTGTATTGCTCTGCGCCGGAGGGTCCATAAATAACGAGCGGCCTGGTTCTCCCTTCCTTCTTGCAGACCGACAGCAGAGCCGGTATCCCGAAGGCGTGGTCCATGTGGAAATGGCTTATAGAGACCACCGATATTTTGCGTAGGTCTGTTTTCGCCTTCATCAACTGCTGCACGGTCGTGAGTCCGCAGTCTAACAGTATAGTCCCGTCTATGAGGATGCTGGTGTTTGCGCGATGGCTGAACGCATCGCCTGTGCCGAGGAATAATACTTTCATGCCGATTTGCAGACAAGTTTGCCGCAGGGCTCGGTTGCGCATTTGGCGGAAACAATTGTTCCGTTCATATCATATTCGCAGGATTCGTTATCCTTTTTTTCCGCACATGCTGAGAATGCATCTGCGGAGTAGCTGCATATCTTCTCTGGATTATGTTCGTGGGTAGTTGAAGTGAAAAGGTTCTCCGACGACGTGCTGGGCGCTTTTTCCTGCGTGGGCGTTTGTTCGATATTTTTGGATGTGCTTTCTTTCGCAGATTCTGTCTGCTCCTGGCTTGCGCACCCTGAGAAGAGCAGGACGCAAGCAACTATCATCCGCATGTATGTTTCTTTCATGTCTGTATCTACTCGGTTTGCGGGATTAAATTTTGGTTTTATTTCGTTGCCTGCTTCAATGCTCTGCTGAACTCTTCCAATTCCCGGAGCATCCTTTTTTTGTCCCCAAGATGTTCCTCTATGATCTTTTCGAACGCGCTTCCGACGATCGCTCCTTGCGCGCCCGCAGCTATGATTTCTTTAACGTGTCCGGGGTTGGAAATGCCGAAGCCTACTGCAAGAGGCAAGTCTCCTGACTGCTTTTTGATCCTCTTGACCAGCGGTTTTACTTGTGACGAGAGGTCTTTTCTTTCGCCTGTGACTCCCGCCACAGACACCACATAGAGAAAGCCGTCGGCCTGTTCGAGTATCCTTTTCAGACGTACGTTGGGGGTCGTCGGAGCCGCCAGCAGGATCAGCGAGATGTTGTGTTTTTTGCAGGCGTTCCTTAGGGGTTCGCATTCTTCGATCGGGAGGTCGGGTATCACCAGGCCTTCCATCTGCGTCTTTGCGCAGTCTGCGCAGAATTTGTCCAGGCCTCTTTGTAACACTATATTATAATATGTGAGCACCGCCTTAGGGACCTCTTTGATCTTTCCTGCTATCTCGAAGAATCTGTCCGGGTTCATTCCAGCTGACAGAGCCCTTTCTCCGGCCTTCTGTATAACTGGTCCGTCGGCCACAGGGTCAGAGAACGGGAGCCCTAGCTCGAGTATGTCTATTCCTCCTTTTATCATGGCCTGCGCTATTTCGATCGTATCCTCTGCGGTGGGGTCTCCTGCTGTTATGAATCCTATCAATGCGCCTTCTTTTTTCTTTTTTAGTTCAGCGAATTTTTCTTTTAGCTTCATAGTTTCACTCCGAGCGCTTCTGCGACTGTGAATACGTCTTTGTCTCCGCGGCCTGAGAGGTTCACTATTATAACTTGGTTCTTCTTCATTTTCGGCGCGGCTTTTATTGCTTGTGCCACTGCGTGAGCGGACTCAAGGGCCGGCATTATCCCTTCTGTTCTGCTGAGCGTTCTGAATGCATCCAGAGCTTCAGTGTCTGTAATAGAAACCGGTTTAACCCTTCCCTCGCCTGCCAGGTATGAGAGCTCTGGTCCTACTCCTGGGTAGTCTAGTCCGGCAGATATGGAGTATGAGACCTTTATCTGGCCGTATTTGTCTTGCAGGATCTTTGAGTGCATCCCATGCAGTACTCCGTTCGTCCCTGCGCAGAGTGCTGCTCCGTGCTCTCCTGTCTCTATTCCCTTACCTCCTGCTTCCACTCCGTAAAGTTCTATGCTGGCATCTTCTTTGAACGCGTTGAATATGCCCATGGCATTGCTTCCTCCTCCCACGCATGCCATGACTGCGTCAGGCAGTCTTCCTTCTTTTTCAAGGATCTGTTTCTTTGCTTCTTCTCCGATGATCTTCTGGAATTCCCGGACTATCATCGGGTACGGATGCGGTCCCATCACGCTTCCTATGAGATAGTATGTGTCCTCTATGTTAGCTATCCAGTCTCTGAATGCCTCATTGGTCGCGTCTTTTAACGTTTTAGACCCCGAGTTCACCGGGATTACTTTTGCGTCCATGAGGTTCATGCGGAAAACGTTCAGCTTCTGGCGCACAGTGTCTTCTGTCCCCATGTAAACCTCGCATTTGAGGCACATGGTGGCGGCAGCGATAGCCGTAGCGACTCCATGTTGTCCCGCCCCTGTTTCTGCGATGACTCTTTTCTTACCCATCTTCTTTGCGAGAAGGGCCTGTCCCAGGGTGCTGTTAAGCTTGTGCGCCCCGCCGTGCACGAGGTCTTCGCGCTTGAGGTAGATCTTCGCCCCTCCGAGTTTTTCCGAGAGGTTCTTTGCGTAATAGAGAGGCGTCGGCCTGCCTGCGAATTCGAGCAGGTAATACCTTAGCTCTTTTTGAAATTCCTTGTCCTTGACATATTTTTTGAATGCCGTCTCTAGTTCTTCCAGCGCCGGCATCAACACTTCTGGGGAAAAGCGCCCTCCGTATACTCCGAACTTTCCTCTGTTATCAGGTAATTCCATAAGTCCTCACCTTCCTGATGAATTCTTCCATCTTTTTTGTGTCCTTTATTCCTGGCGTTGTCTCTACGCCGCTTGCCACATCAACCGCATAGGGCGCAACCTTCGCGATAGCGTCTAACACATTTGCGGGGTTCAGGCCTCCTGCAAGTATTACTGGTTTCTTTGCGCGTGTAACTATCTCTCTGCTGACATTCCAATCGTGCACTACCCCCGTTCCTCCCATGCAGTCCTTTGCTTTGGTGTCCAGGAGTATCGCGTCCACGAGGCTTGCGTATAATTCCGCTTGTTCGATGCTTTCCTTGCCTGTTACTGCTAGCTGCATTATCAGCCTCATGCGTGTGTTCTCCCTGATCTCTTTGATGAACATGATATCTTCAACGGAATGCAATTGTAAGTAATCCGCCCCGCTTCTCTCGATTTCTTTTACCTCGCTCAGTCTCGTTGGAGAGGCCACCAGGACCCGGGAGACGAATGGAGGCATCGATCTGAATATATCTCTTGCGTCGGAGAGCTTAACACACCTCTTAGATTCTTTCACATTCACTATGCCGATCGCGTCCGCACCATTGTACGCTGCGAATAACGCGTCCTCTTTTCTGGTTAATCCGCATATCTTTGCTTTGATCATTTTCCTGTTAGTTCCGTTATTTTTTTCTCTATGGAAGGAGACGCCATTATGCTTGTCCCCACGAGGAATGCGCTCACGCGCACTTTTTGGAGGCGTCTGATGTCCTCTATGCTATTGATCCCGCTTTCTGCGACTATTATCCTGCCCCTTGGGATTTTGGGTGCAAGCTTTTCTGTAGTGCCTAAATCTACCTTCAGGGTTTTTAGGTCCCTATTGTTTATCCCTATGAGCCTGGCGCCTGAGGAGAGGGCATACTCTAGGTCCTCCTCCCCGTGGACCTCAACTAATGCCTCCATTCCCAGCTCATGTGCCTTGTCAACATATTCTGTCGTCTTACCCTTCAGAAGGGTAGCTATAAGTAGTACAGCGTTTGCGCCGTTCCCACGGCTTTCATATAATTGGAACATGTCAACAATAAAATCCTTGCGTAGAACCGGCAGTTTTACCGCTCCTTTGACCTGCCGAAGATAGCAGACCTTTCCTTCAAAATTTTTGTCTGTTAAAACCGATAAAGCGCAAGCACCTCCTTTTTCCATTGCGGCTGCGGCTTCTATTGCTTCTATTTCTCTTATTTTGCCTATTCTGGGGCTGGATTTTTTTACTTCAGCAATTATTGGTACTAATCCTGCCTTTTTAGCCTTTTCTATAGCTGCCATAAGCGACCTTTCTTCTTTTAAATCCTTTATCTCATCTATTTTTTCTTTCTCTATCTTATTTAAGTCAAAATTCATTTTCCACAGTATTTTATAAACTCTTGCAGCTTTTTCTCTGCTTTTCCATCATCTAAGACCTTTTCAGCTAATATTAGACCATCTTTTAGGCTTTCTGCCTTTCCTCCAATCACAATACCTGCGGCGGCGTTCAACAAGGTTATATCTCTTCTTGCTCCGGTATCTGAGCAGTTTAATATGCTTCTAAGTATTGTAGCGTTTTCATGTGGGGTCCCGCCTAATATGTCTGACATCGAAGCCTTTTGGAGGCCAAAATCCTCAGGCCTAACGTAGTATGTATTTACTTTCCCTTCTTTTAATTCTGATACCCTGGTATTCCCAACTGTTGACAGTTCATCCAGCCCTGGCTCTCCATGGACGACCATTGCGTTTTCAAGTCCGAGGATCCCGAAGACCTGCGCCAGTTTCTCGGTGAGACTTCGGTCATATACTCCCATGAGCTGAGCTTTGGCGCTCGCCGGATTCGTGAGCGGTCCGAGTATGTTGAAGATAGTTCTGTATCCGAGGGCTTTTCGTACAGGCATTACATGCTTTGTTGCTGAGTGATGCATTGGCGCGAACATAAAACCTATGCCGACTACTTCTATGGATCTGCGGATCTTTTGCAGATCAGTTGACAAGTCGATTCCCAGAGCTTCCAAGACATCAGCTGAGCCGCATTTAGATGTCATTGCCCGGTTCCCGTGCTTTGCTACTGGTATCCCGGCTCCGGCAACGATGAACATTGCAGTCGTCGATATATTGAATGTATTAGACTTGTCCCCTCCTGTTCCGCACATGTCAACCAGGTTGCCTGAGACTTTTGGCTCGATCCGAAGCGCGTATTCTCTCATGACTTTGGCGAAGGCCGCTATCTCCTCGGGTGTTTCCCCTTTTATCTTGAGGCCTGTTAGAAGAGCCGCTATCTCTATGTCGTTTGACTGTCCGCTCATTATTGTCTTTATCGCGTTCTCCGCATCTTCCCGTGACATGTTCTTTCCTGAAACAACTCCTGAAAGTATATCCTTCATTGTTGGCACCTCAATTCAAGGAAATTCTTTACTATGGCCATCCCCTCTTTTGTGAGTATAGACTCGGGGTGGAATTGCACTCCATAGATGGGGAATTTTTTATGGTTGACACCCATTATTTCATTGTCATTCAAACTCCTGGCGGATATCTCCAAGCAATCTGGAAGGGTTTTTTCATCTATTATAAGTGAGTGATACCTAGTCGCCTCAAACGGATTACATATGCCCTTGAATATATTCATTCTATTATGTTCTATCAAAGAAGTCTTTCCATGCCTTAGTTCTTTTGCCCTCTGGATCGTCCCGCCAAATACCTGGCCAATGCATTGGTGTCCCAGGCACACGCCCAAGGTTGGGATCTTTGGACCGTACTCTTTGATGATCTTATTGGATATCCCAGCCTCTTTTGGAGTCTTTGGGCCGGGGGATATGATTATGTGAGTGATCTTCTCTTTGGCAATGATCTTGTCAACCTCTTTTGCATCTGTAGTGTTCTGTAATACGATCGGGTTTCCACCCAGCACGCCCACATACTGCACGAGGTTGTAGACAAAAGAGTCGATGTTATCGATCATCAGTACTCTCGTGTTTTTCATTCTCCCGCCTCCTTCAGAGCTTTAAGCAGTCCATTAGCCTTATTAAGGCTTTCCTGGTACTCTGCTGCAGGGTCTGAATCGGCAACTATCCCTGCGCCAGCTTGTATATATGCCTTATCTTTCTCAAAAATTATCGTGCGGATAGAAATGGCCATGTCCATGTTATGGTTAAATGAAAAGTAGCCGACTGCGCCAGCATAAATCCCCCGTCTGGTATTTTCAAGCTCCTCTATTATCTCCATCGCCCGGATCTTTGGAGCGCCCGAAACAGTTCCGGCTGGAAATATGCTCTTGAACGCGTCGAATTCGTCCATGCCTGCCCGCAAGCGGCCAGTCACCTCTGAAACCATGTGCTGGACATGGGAATACTTCTCCACCCCCATGAATTTTGTAACTTTAACCGAGCCATATTCAGCAACCCGGCCAACATCGTTTCTACCCAGATCAACGAGCATAACGTGCTCTGCACGCTCCTTTGCATCTGTCAACATATCTTTTTCCAGCTGCTGATCTTCCTCCTGAGTCTTTCCCCTTGGCCTGGTACCGGCTATCGGGTACGTTACAACCGTCCTGCCCTCGACCTGTACCAGCATCTCAGGGCTGGAACCGACTATTTTCCGCTCTCCAAGGTCCAGACAGTACATATAAGGTGAGGGATTGATCTTCTTGAGGGTTTTATAAACTTCGGTTATGTCCCCCCTAAAAGGCGTTTCCAGTCTTTGTGACAGAACGACCTGGAATATGTCACCAGCCCTGATGTATTCCTTGGCCTTACGCACGTTTTCTTCGTATTCTGATTTGGTTAACTTGGAAGAAAATGTTGACAGATTATGTTGACAAGGAGTTATAAGAGTTTTCTCATTGGGCTTGTAAATGGCTTTTAAGAGCATCTCAGCGCTTTTATCCAGTTCTTCCTCTGCTTTCTTTTTGTTGACAGCATCTCCCTCTTTTGAGAATGTGTGGGAAACCAGGTAGCTCTTCCCCTGTATGTGGTCAAAAATGAGGTTATTGCCGGCTATTATGAATTCGCAGTCGGGCTCATTGAGGATGTCAACACTTTTATCGCCTAGTTTGATGTAATTTCTTATCATATCATACGAGATATAACCTACTAATCCACCGAAAAATCTCGCTAAAGCGTGGTTTTCCAGGTTAAATTGGCCCATAATAGCTCTAATACTTTCTAATGGCTCTATCTTAGGTATTTCAAGCGTTTTAATTGCTTTATTTTCAGTTTCAAGTATAAATAATCCTTCTTTTCCTATGATCTTTGCAACTGGATTAAAACCGATAAACGAGTATCTGGCGATCTTTTCCCCCCCTTCAGAAGACTCCAGGAGGTAAGTATCTCTACCTCTAACTCTCTCGTATGCCTCTTCTGGGTCTTTTAGGTCTATTTCTTTGTAAAATGGAGTGATATGTATCCTTGCCATGATAATATATAGCACTTATGTATATAAATATACATTTATGTACCTAAATATACATTTATCTGGCTATGTACTCTCACGAACTCTCAAATCAATCTCGTATAATGGCTTTATAGGCCTTAATGACATCCCTCTATTTTCATATAGCTCACGGAGCCATACTATACTGCCAGATTTGGTAAGACCTAAATCTCATTTCTATCTAAGAAAACTAAATGCTTTTATAGTCCTTTGCTGCATATTATTACTGTCAACATTTTCTGCCAACGTAAAAACAATGGCTTTATGTTGACAAATTAAGTTGACAATGTTGACAGAGAGTTGACAGGTATTGTTGACATTGTTGACACGTTTGGTTGACACAAAATGCAGCAACAGACACTAAAAGAAGCGCTTGGATGGGATAAGGGCAAAGATCCATTCACTCTAGAACTGGTTACAGACGTTGTGGTGGGTCATAAGAAGCTTTATAGCGACCTTTATGACAATATCAAGCACGGTAAGAGAATGATGCTTGTGACCGGTCCCTATGGTGCCGGGAAGTCTTTTTCCCTGACTTATTTGAGGACTAAACCCCCAAAAGACACTGTTTTTGTCTATCTGACTGGGGATTATAGTCGCGAGGAAGTGATAAAGAATATCGTTGTCACAGTCCACAACCTCAATCCGTATGTAATCAAAAAGAAATTCTTTGGATTGTTGACAGAAAAAATGCTTGTCAACGCTCCTGAAGTTACAGAGAATATGTTGCCTGATTATGTCAACAATAAACTCAAGGGAAAAAAATTGGTTTTTGTATGGGATGACATACAAAGGGTCAAGAATGCAGACCTTGTGGGCATCTGCGTCGTATTGTTCGAGCATACTGACTCATGTATCATATTATGCGGCTTAAAAGAAGGCATCACCTGGCTTGAGAACGAAGTCTCATTCCTCAATAGGGGTATGCAGGAGCTGGAGCCGGAGTTTCTGGCAAGTGATGACTTAAAGGAAATGATCAAAAAAAGGGTGGAGTGGGTTGGAGGTGTAGGTTATAAACCCTTCACGGAGGAGGCAGTTACCTATCTTGCCACGCGTTTTGGCGGGGCAAGGGACCTCCTCAATATATGCAGCGACGTATTCATACAGCTTCAAAAGGAGTATACTGCTGGGGGAAGCACCAAAATACCTGTTGCGGATATGGCTTATATTGAGAACTTATTCAAAGAAAGACTAGAGAAAGATGTAGTCAATACAGAAGCAATCAAAGGGGAAGATATCCGAAAGAAGCTCTCCGGTCTGGAGATGCAGATATTCGACTCCCTGATAAATAATGAGTCAAAAACGTCTCCCCAGCTTGTAGAAGACCTGAAAAAGGACCGCGGAACGATCGCAAAGACTATCGAGCGCATGATGACAAAATATCCCGGGATGATACTGATAGAAAAAGTTGAGGGTAAGAGGCGCCCTGAGAACTCCTACCGCATAGTCGAAGACATAAAAAGGGTTTATGCGAGCAGGTGAGACTTACTCGATATCAGATACTCCGCCTGCATCAAAGATCGCGTCCAGAGAAGCTAAGGTGAGGTCCTCTAATAATTTCTTCTCAGTTACTTTCTTTTTTATCTGAATGGTATACATGGCATCAGTAACGCCTGCTTCCCGTAGGATCTCTTCTACTTTTGCTCCTGCTTTTTCGGCTAATTTTTCGTCTATTTCCTCTGTTCCCATGAACGCAAGAGCTTTTAATCCCTCATCTAGAGCCGAGGGAATGAATGAGACTATAGCTGTTTTATCCCTGCTGGTGCCTCTTCCGGAACCTGATAAGGTGACGCCGGATTTCCTCCATTCCAAAACGTTTATGTTATTCACACCAAGAGCTTTAAGTGAATCCTTCACTTCATCAAGCCTGCCGCTCCGAACCTGCAGTGTTATCTCCCTCCCCACAAGGGACATCTGCAAGACCCCTGCTTTAGGCAGGCACTTTAATATTTTTTCTATATCTCCTCCG
>Ga0247841_10012865_pt1 | contig 10816 bp, 9 predicted proteins | sample LaCruzMarch2015__2_FD_192410 | JGI IMG/M metagenome (GOLD analysis project Ga0247841, IMG submission 192410) | Freshwater microbial communities from meromictic Lake La Cruz, Castile-La Mancha, Spain - LaCruzMarch2015_18m | ecosystem: Environmental > Aquatic > Freshwater > Lake | place: Spain...
CTTGTATGCAAATAATAGCATTCAATCAAAAAAACTTGAAAGGTACCAATCATCTGTCGACGCTTACGGTGTTCTGATAGATGCTTTTCCTCAAAGTAAATTTCAAAAGGAAGCGGAAATTGTAAATAAAAATTCATTAAAAGAAATTAACAAAATCAAGAATATAAAATCATAAGAACACATGGATTATAAAAAAATAAAAATCGAAACCAGCACCATTACACGTGAGATAACCGAATTTGTTGAACCAACTGGGAATATATACGAATCAGTTGTTGTTATTTCAAAACGCGCCAACCAAATCGGCATTGAAATTAAAGAAGAATTAAATAATAAACTTTCAGAATTTGTTACTACTACCGACAATCTGGAAGAAATATTTGAAAACAAGGAGCAGATTGAGATTGCAAAATACTATGAACATATACCCAAGCCAACACTTATTGCCATTCACGAATTTCTGAATGGACAAATCTATTTTAGAAATCCAAACAAGGAAGCCTTAAGTAAATAGTGCTTGTTCATAAAGTAAATACAAAATGTCATTGCGAGTTTGCCTACCGCAAGCAGGGAGGTACGACGGAGCAACTTAGCGAAGCCCCGCCTGAATGACACCCGCCCGAATGATTCGTTCAGGCGGGTTGTCGGGCTGGCAGTCGGGCAGGGATCTAACGAACACCTTATAAAAAAATAAATAATTGTGAGTAGTCTATTGACACACAATGACGACTTTATATACAATCACTAAATAGAACCATCCTTTATGTTGAAAGGAAAGCACATCATACTGGGCATCAGTGGCGGTATTGCAGCCTATAAGTCTGCTGTGCTGATAAGACTGCTAAAAAAGGCCGGCGCTGAAGTAAAAGTTGTTGCCACTTTGAATGCCCTTCAGTTTGTTACAAAAGTTACACTTGAAACCCTTTCACAAAACAAGTTGTATTGCGACCTTTTCAGTGAAGACAATGATTATACAACAGAACATGTTTCCCATTCAGATTGGGGAGATATTTGTATCGTAGCGCCGGCTACTGCAAATATTATTGGAAAATTTGCTGCCGGTATTGCCGACGATGCTCTTTCTACCTTACTTCTTGCGTTCAACAAAAAAATATTTTTAGCTCCATCCATGAACTGCGAAATGTATGAACGTTTTGTTGTTCAGAAAAATTTGAAATATCTGAAAGAAAACGGGATTGAAATTATTGAACCTTCAGAAGGTTTTCTTGCTTGTGGTTATCAGGGAAAAGGCCGTATGGAAGAGCCGGAAAATATTATTGCTTTTATTAAAAAAGAGTATCATAAAAAAGCAAAACTGGAAGGTAAAACCGCACTCGTTACTGCCGGACCAACTTATGAAGCGATTGACCCTGTCCGCTTTATCGGAAATCATTCATCAGGATTGATGGGCTTTTCTATTGCTGAAGAATTAGCAAATAATGGGGCAAAAGTGATCCTTATTGCAGGACCCACTAATTTGAATACTTCAAATTCCAATATCAAAAGGATTGATGTAATTTCATCAAACGATATGCTCCGTGCTTGTATCGCTGATTTTGCCAAAGCAGATGTAATGGTTATGGCAGCGGCAGTTGCTGATTATACTCCCGAAACACTTGCTCCGCAAAAAATAAAAAAAATAGGGGAGGGGCTTATATTAAAATTGAAACCTTCAAAAGATATACTTTTGGAATTAGGAAAGAGTAAACGCAAAGGGCAGGTGCTTGTTGGGTTTGCATTAGAAACAAACAATGAAATTGAACATGCCAAAAATAAACTGCAAAATAAAAATCTCGACTTCATCGTTCTTAATTCGTTAAAAGATAAAGGGGCAGGATTCAGGCACAGCACAAATAAAATATCTATTATTGACAGGAATAATAAAATCACTAAATTTGATCTGAAACATAAAACCGAAGTGGCAAAAGATATTGTTGACAGAATAATTGAACTGATACACTAATTTCAATAAACATCCATATATGAGCAAAATTGCACTTGTATTTTTATTTTTGATCGGATATGCATCAGGCAGCATAGCTCAGGAACTCAACTGTATTGTTTCGGTAGTAACTACGCCAACTGTGCAAGCGCAGAATAGCGACACAAAGATATATGAAACTTTGCAGGCTTCTATTTATGAATTTATGAATTCGAGAAAATGGACCAATTATATTTTTTCTCAGGAAGAAAAAATAGAATGTACCATACTGATTACAATATCAGATAGAAACAATGATGTTTTTTCAGGTAACATTCAGGTGCAATCGAGAAGGCCAATATATAAAAGTTCTTTCAATTCAGTTATGCTTAACCTTATTGACAAGGATTTGCAATTTACATATACCGAATATCTACCTCTTAATTATAGTGAAAATACATTTACATCTAATCTTACTTCTATTCTTGCATATTATGCATATCTGATAATAGGCATTGATTTCGATTCATACCAGTTAAAAGGAGGGACCACTTTATTCGACAAGGCTCAAACAATTATTACAAATGCTCAGAATGCACCGGAAAAAGGATGGAAGGCATTTGAAAACCAGAAAAACCGCTACTGGCTTATTGAAAACCTGCTTAATAACATATACAGCCCTATCAGGGAATGTATTTACAATTACCATAGAAAGGGACTTGATATGATGGTTGACAATGCAGCCACTGCCAAAACTCCTATTACTGCAGGGCTTGCTATGTTAAAAAAAGTTCATGAAGAAAAACCTGGCTCATACCTTATGCAGTTATTTTTTAATGCTAAGGCTGACGAAATTGTGAATATTTATTCCAATGCCAGTGTCATTGATAAAAAGAAAGTTGCCGATATCTGCAAAGAGATAGATCCTACAAATTCCAATAAATACAACCAGATTACGAAGTAAAAATCCAAAACACAAAACTCTAAATCCTAAATAAAATCAAATGATTCAAATACAAAATTCAAAACAAAAATGTATTGGATATTTGAGAATTGAAATTTTGAAATTGTTTAGAGTTTAGTATTTAGAAATTAGTATTTTGGTTTTCCCATTATCATCACTTCATTACATCTTAATATAAATTTCCTTAAATTCGCCTTCTGATATTTTGTGTTTTTTTGTCATGATTTGAGTTTCTCATACCAATTGAGGAAGACAGTATATGCTTATACATCTATCTATAAATAATTATGCATTAATTGATGAACTTGAAATTGATTTCAAGGAAGGCCTTACTATTATTACAGGAGAAACAGGCGCCGGAAAATCCATTCTGCTGGGCGCTCTTTCGCTCATTCTCGGACAGCGTGCCGATACCCGAGTATTGCTTGACAAATCTAAAAAATGTGTTGTGGAAGGTACCTTCAGAATTAACGATTACGGACTGATGGATTTTTTTTCTCAGAATGAACTCGATTATGATAATATAACTGTAATCCGAAGAGAAATAAGCCAAAACGGTAAATCCAGAGCCTTCATTAATGATTCGCCAGTTAATCTCGATCTATTAAAGGAAATAGGAGAAATGCTTATTGATGTTCACTCTCAGCACAAAATACTTACTATTCAGGATGCGAAATTTCAGTTAGCCTTTATTGACAGCTATATACAACACGATGAACTGTTATTAAATTTCAGAAAAGAGTATATTTATTATAACCGGTTAAACACTGAATTATCTGACCTTCTTGAAAAAGAAAAACAATCAAAAACCGATTATGATTATTATCAATTCCAGTTTGATGAGCTTAATACCGGACATTTAAGAGATGGGGAACAGGAAGAACTCGAAAAAGAATTAGAACTTCTGACCCATTCCGAAGAAATTAAGCTTAATTTGAATAAAGCTTCATCTTCATTGCTATCAGGAGATTTTAGCTTGTCATCAGGACTTAATGAAGTCAGCGCTATATTGAGTAAAATGGCTGCTTTGCATCCTGATTTATCTGAGATTTCCGCAAGGCTTGAAAGTTGCATGATTGAATTAAAAGACATTGCCCTGGAAATTGAATCAGTTGAACAGAAAATAACATTCAACCCTGAAAGAATCCGTTTAATAAACGAAAAGCTTGACTTTATTTATCACCTTCAGCAAAAACACAGAGTAAATACAATAAAGGAACTTATAGAAATTAAAGATGAAATTTCAAAAAAGATAGATTCATTGATATCCCTTGATCAGCAGATCGAACATATTAAAAAGCAGGTTGGAATTTCCGAAACACATCTTGCTGAATTTTCTTCTGAAATTACAAAGAACCGCAAAAGGTCCATTCCGAAAATTGAGAAAGGCATAATGGAAGTATTGAGAAAACTGGCAATGCCTGATGCCGAATTTAAAATTTCATATTCTGCATTACCGAAATATAATAATTACGGAAAAGACAAAGTATTGTTTTTGTTCAATGCGAATAAAGGCGGCGAATTAAAAGAGCTATCGAAAGTGGCGTCAGGCGGGGAACTCTCAAGGCTTATGTTAAGTATCAAATCATTGATATCAGTAAAGAAACTTCTTCCTACCATCATATTTGATGAGATTGATCAAGGTGTATCCGGCGAAATTGCTGACAAAGTTGGCGAAATCATAAAAAAAATGTCGGCTACTATGCAGGTAATTACCATCACGCATTTGCCACAAATAGCAGGAAAAGGTCTTCTACACGTCCTTGTCTACAAGGAAACAAATAATAATATTACTTATACAAAAATCAAGTCGCTTAACAAAACAGAGCGTATCACTGAGATTGCAAAAATGCTGAGTGGTAATGAACTAACAAATGCTGCATTGGAAAACGCAAAAATATTATTAAAGAGTTAATTCATGAAATCATATACAACTTATTGAAGGATAAAATGTTATTATTTTGGTGATCTGAACGAAAAATAGCTCGCAAGTATATGAAAGAACACATGAAGATGGGAAAGATTTTATACATTTGTTTTTAACCAGAATACTTGTACTTTTGCAATCCACATATAACCATAGCTGATGGAAAATAAAAAAATAAAAATATTAAAAGGCGGTGAATTTCTTGTCACAGAATCACAGGCTACAGATATTTTTATTCCCGAAGAGTTTGACGAAGAACAAAAAATGATATCAGATACGTGTCAGGGTTTTCTTGAAAAAGAAGTACTTCCTATTCTTGACAGAATTGACAATATGGAACCCGGACTTATGAGAAGTTTAGTCGCAAAATCAGGAGAATTAGGACTTCTTGGAATTTCGGTACCGGAAGAATATGGCGGGTTTGGACAATCTTTTGTAACTTCAATGCTTGCATCCGATATTATTGGCGCTGGTTATTCATTTGCAGTAGCTTATTCGGCACATACGGGTATAGGTACGCTGCCAATTCTTTATTATGGAACAGAAGAACAAAAACAAAAATATCTTCCAAAACTGTCTTCGGGTGAATATGCCGGCGCATACTGTCTTACTGAACCAAATGCAGGATCTGATGCTAATTCAGGAAAAACTAAAGCCACCCTTTCTGAAGACGGGAAATATTATATTCTGAATGGACAGAAAATGTGGATCACCAATGGTGGTTTTGCTGAAGTACTCACTGTTTTTGCTAAAATTGATAATGATAAAATATTAAGTGCATTCATCGTTGAACGCAATTTTCCGGGTATTTCATTTAACCCTGAAGAAAAAAAGATGGGGATCAAAGGATCTTCCACTGTTCAGATATTCTTCAACGACTGCAAAGTACCTGTTGAAAATCTTCTTGGAAAAAGGGGCGAAGGCTTTAGGATTGCTCTTGGCATTCTTCATATAGGTCGGATCAAACTTGGAGCAAATGTACTTGGCGCTGGCAGGAGAGCAATTATGCATTCTGTAAATTACGCTAACGAACGCAAACAATTTGGAACATTTATCTCAAATTTTGGAGCCATAAAATATAAGCTCGCCGAACAGGTTATAAGGCAATTTGCTGCCGAAGCTGCTGTTTATCGTACAAGCAAATATGTTGACGATACTATTAATATGCATATTGCAAATGGTATGGAAAAAATCAAGGCATACCTCGAAGCGATTAGCGAATATGCAATGGAAGCGGCTGTTTTGAAGGTTTTTGGATCAGAAGTACTGGATTATATTGTGGATGAGGCTTTGCAAATTCATGGAGGTATGGGCTTCTCAGCAGAAATGCCTACTGACAAGGCTTACCGCGACTCCAGGATCAACCGCATCTTTGAAGGAACCAATGAAATCAACCGTCTGGTGGCGACTGATATGTTTCTCAAATATGCAAAAAGAGCTGATTCTGAAATATTCAATATCGCTAAATCAATTTACAAAGAAATAGATGGACAAAAGAAAACTTCAACATCCATTTCTGATTTCTTTGGCAAGAAACATTTCTATATTAAAAATCTGAAAAACGCAGTTATTCTCATACTTGGCAAAGCTTATGAAACTGTTGGAAAACAATTCAACACCGAACAGGAAATCATGATGAATATTTGCGATATGGCAATTCAGCTTTATGTTGCCGAATCAGTCATTTTAAGAGTTGAAAAACTTCAGGGTTTTAAGAGCGCCGAAGAAACCAGTGTTTACAAGGATATTTGCGATGTGTTTGTTTACGAAGCGGCTTCACAAATTTACAAATCGGGGATGGATGCCGTTAATTCTTTTGCAGCAGGGGAGGAGTTCGCTAAATTACAGAAGGGATTAAGATATTTAACATCTGTAGAACCTGTAAATATTAAAGAAGCAAGAAGAAGAATTGCAGGGAAACTGATTGAAGACAATAATTATAAATTTTGATTTTTTTTTCAACAAGATATATATTCCCACCCACCATTTCGACACCCGATAAATCGGGTGCTCAATGTAACCATCGCGCTGGAGTTATACAGAGCCATCCGTCAGCTGGCGGATGGGTATGAAACCGGCCCTGACGGCAGTCAGTAGGTAAACTCGCAATAACGTTCTTATTGAGTTTTTAGAGATGCTCATAACATGAATTTTATAAATGAGCCAATGTCGTTTACTTCGCTGCAATTACGGAAATTTCTATATCTGCATTTTTAGGCAAGCGGGAGGCTTGCATGCATTCTCTTGCTGGCGGGTTTTCTTTAAAATAAGTACCGTACACTTCGTTTACCTTTCCAAAATTATTCATGTCTGACAGGAAAATTGAAGTTTTTACCACATTTGAAAAATTCATATCTGCCTCTTTCAATATGGCAAGGATGTTTACCATTATCTGTCTGGTTTGTTCCTGTATATCTCCTTTTAATAGTTCGTTTGTAGAAGGATTTATTGGTATCTGTCCTGAAACAAAGAGCATCCCATTCACCATTATTCCCTGGCTGTATGGACCCAAAGCTTTGGGGGCATTTGAAGTATTAATTACTTTTTTCATAAATAAATACTGTTTAAATGGTGATTTTTTAGCAACAATATTTGTACCCTTTGCTTCAACAACATCTTCATATTGACTTCCAATAATCAGTTTATACCATGAAGGTCCCTTAATAAAACCTACAATTACTAAAATAACCAAAGACAGTATGAGAAAGTTTTTAAGTCTAAAGTTGTCTTTAATCCAACTAATCATTTTCGTCCCTTCCTTTTTAATACCAATTCTTAATTCAAATTAGTCCAACGGTTAATTTGAATTATAGAATGGTTAATGCCGATCGACAATATGTTTAGTCTAACCTTTTTGGACTATTACATATTGCGTATCGGTATAAAATGCCCATAACGGTTTGGGTGTTTGCTTTTCGTGCCGAATTAATTGTACTTCTGTTTCACCCATAATTAATTTTCAAAAATACAAAATTAGTTTCATAGCTGTATTTTTTTGAGGAGGGGAATTTTTTATTTTTGATGGCAAAGGTAAAAGCTCTTTTGCAGCCAAATACTTTTGCCTTTGAAATAAAAGCTGCAAACCCGCTTGCTGCACGCCTGCCGGTAGGCAGGAGCCCGACGAAGGAGGGCGGCAATCTTATTTAGTATGCTTTAATATCAACGCTGCAGGGAGACCGGTAGCGTTTTTTTTTAATTGACAAATTATTTGGAATATTGAAAATTATGTATTTACTTTGTAATTACAAAATATTTAGTTATGGATATTTCAATAATACCGATAGGTAATTCAAAGGGGATACGGCTGAGTAAAACCCTGCTCGAAAAATACAGTATCAAAGACACTGTTGAATTGATACTGGAGAAAGGCTATATAATAATCAGGCCTAAAAGCTCGCCAAGAAAAGGTTGGGAAAAATCTTTTAAACGTATGCATGAGAATGGTGATGATAAACCATTAATGGCAGACATTTTTGAAGATGAAAATTTTGAAGAATGGAGCTAAATCAATATCATATCGTTTTAGTCAATCTCGACCCGACAATTGGGAGTGAGATAAAAAAAACACGACCTTGTGTAATAATTTCGCCGGACGAAATGAATAAATATTTGCAGACTGTCATAATTGCGCCAATGACAAGCCAATCTAAACATTATCCTACACGAATTGAAGTTAAACATAATAGTAAAAAAGGTTGGATTGTATTAGACCAACTACGAACTGTTGATAAGCAGCGAATATTAAAAGTGTTGGATAAATTGACAGATAAGGAAATTTTAAAACTGAAATCAACAATAAAAGAGACTTTTGTTGACTAGTTAGCGCCTCTAAAAACCTCATCGTCATTGCGAACCATGAGGAACGAAACCTGCCTGCCGGTAGGCAAGTGGGAAGCAATCTTATTTAGTATGCTTTAATATTAACGCTACAGGGAAACCTGTAGCGTTTTTTAGTTTATAACACTAATAAATTTTAATTTGTTTTAAAAATGCTTTACTTTTGTGAGTAAAGAAAAACAAAAGGTGAAGTGAGAAACAAGTTGGCTGCAACCCTATGACTACAAAGGAATATTTAACTAAAAAGAATGAAATAAGACTTTAAAATGGCAGTTCAGTTTATCAATATTACTAGAGATAAATTCTTAAAAGATTATAAAAGAGTTTACCGGTTTACAAATTTGGAAAGGTTTATAGAAACACTCCGTTCAAAAAAGTTTGCATTTGTTAACCCTTCCAAATGGGCTGACCCTTTTGAAAAGTTTTTTCTTGAAAGAGATTTTCAGATTGATAATAAAAAAGTAAATCTTCCAGCAAAGGATAACATTTTTTCAGTTTGTGTTTCAGGGACACTCAGTAGCGAAGCATATTGGAAGGTTTATGCACCGAAGGAAGATGGTATTAGATTAACATTTGGCACAGAAAAACTATTAACTACATTCTTGGACAACATTTCTGATTGTGATGTATATATTGGAAAGGTTAAATACCAGATTACAAAGGAATTTTACAAGATACGTTTTGACATTAAAAAGTTGATAAAAGAAATAGAAGACAAGAAAATTGGAGACCAGCAAATTCGTTTACTCTTGAAAAAGAGACAATCATTTCTTTATGAAAATGAAATAAGAATTATTGTAGTGCCTCATGGCAAACAAAAAGACCACACCACTTTCAAAATTAATACAGACATTAATGAGTTCACATCTGACTACACAATAGACCCACGATTAGGTAAAAATCATGTCAACGTTTTGAAAGAATATTTTTCACAACACTATGGTTTCAAAATTTCACATTCTAGTTTATATGCAGACATACCTCGTGAAACAATAATTCTAAAAAAATGATTGAAAATTATGAATACAGTGAGTCTTCGGTCAGATAAAAGGACAACAGGTAACACGTATAGCCATTACATAACTCCGCCAAGATTCAGTATAAAAAAAGTAAGGGCTTCACTCTATGCGAAGCCTTTATTTTTACAAGCAAGCACATAAATGGAAAATAAATCAAATAACCCAGGTCTCTCAAGAAAACTCGGACTGTTCACAGCCCTGATGGTTGTTATTTGTTCCATGATAGGTTCAGGGGTGTTCAAGAAGATTGCGCCAATGGCCGGAACGCTTTATTCTTCGGAATTAATTCTTTTCTGTTGGCTTCTTGCAGGTTTTATAACATTACTCGGAGCGATAAGTTATTCAGGATTATCGCGCATTAGCAAAGAAGCAGGAGGGCAGTATCAGTACCTGAAGATCATATACGGAAAATTCTTTTCTTTCTTATACGGGTGGACGGCCTTTTCAGTGATACAGTCGGCTTCAATTGCTTCAATAGCTTATGTGTTCAGCCAGTCGGTGAACAACATGGTTCATCTGCCAGAGTTTTCCGCCGACATAGCAAACATCAGCCTTTTAGGCTATATTTTTCCTTTCGATAATATCGGTGTGAAAACGATAGCTATTCTCGCCATAATTTTAATTACTGCCATCAATTATTTCGGAGTACAGTACGGGGGTTTTACAGTTAACTTTTTTACCATTGCCAAAATAATCGGTATCCTTTTACTGCTGGGAATTTGCTTTGGTTCCGGAATTGGCAGCAGCAGCAATTTTCACCAGCAGTCGCAACATATAAGCGAAATAAAAAACCTGAATTTCTGGGGATTTACAAGTATTGTTTTTGCTGCAATGCTGAGCGCTTTCTGGGCATTCGATGGCTGGGCAAACATTACATTTCTTGCCGGTGAAGTCAAAAATCCGCGAAGAAACTTGCCCGTTTCAATCATTGGCGGAGTATTGATCGTTACGGCATTTTACATTATTGTAAATTACGCCTACCTGTACGTAATGCCCGTAGATTCTTACGTTGGAATGGTTCAAAATCAAAACAGCATAGCGGCTGCCGAAGTTACAAAAACTGTTATGGGTCCTGCCGGTTTTATTATTATTTCCGTTTTGATTCTCGTTTCCACGTTCGGCACCACTAACAGCAGTGTAATGTCGTC
>Ga0247841_10012866_pt1 | contig 10815 bp, 9 predicted proteins | sample LaCruzMarch2015__2_FD_192410 | JGI IMG/M metagenome (GOLD analysis project Ga0247841, IMG submission 192410) | Freshwater microbial communities from meromictic Lake La Cruz, Castile-La Mancha, Spain - LaCruzMarch2015_18m | ecosystem: Environmental > Aquatic > Freshwater > Lake | place: Spain...
CAAGCTTTGAAATTTCACCTGCGCTCAGCTGCGAAAGGTACATTTTCTTGGCAATGCAGCCCTTCACCACTCCGCCTGTTATTTCGTGCGCGGTTCTGAAAGGAACGCCCTTTTTCGCCAATAAATCGGCAAGCTCGGTGGTGCACGCATACCCTTCTTCCAGCTCCAAAGCGATTTTTTCCTTGTCAAACTTGAGAAGGGGAATTATTTTTGCCAGTATTGAAAATACCGCCAAGGCAGTATCCACGCCCGACATTGCCGCGTACTTGCTTTCCTGGCTCTCTTTTGCATAGCCGGTCGGCAGCCCCTTGAGAAGCGAAGCTGCGTGCACGTAAAGCCCGAGCATTCTTGACGCCTTGCCCCGGATAAGCTCGAGCGGATCGGGATTTTTCTTCTGAGGCATCATGGACGAGCCGGTGGAATATTCGTCGGGCAATATGATGAGCCGTTTGTTTGAAAGCAGTATGATGTCTTCTGCAATTCTGCTGCAGTGGTTTGCCGCGCACACTAAGACAGAGAGAAGCTCCGCCTCCATCTCGCCCCTGTTTGAAACCGTTTCCATCGGGTTTGCAGTAGGCGCGGAAAAGCCAAGCAGCTTGCTCGTGTACGCTCTGTCAATGTTCCAAGTGGTGCCCGCCACTGCGCCGGAGCCGAGCGGGTTGAAGTTCACTCTCGCGTAAAGCTCGGAGAGTTTTTGCAGGTCCCGCTCGCATTCCTGCCAGTGCGCGTGCGCCCAGAAGGAAACCGAAACCGGCTGCGCGACCTGGAAGTGCGTGTAAGAGGGGAAAACGCAGTCATTTTTTGAAAGTTGTACAAGCGAGGATTGCAAGGAGAGCAAGCCCGCGGACAGCTCGTTTATCGCATCCCGCAGGTACATTCTCGTGTCAAGCGAGACCTGGTCGTTTCTTGAGCGGGCAGTGTGCATCTTTTTTCCATTTGGCGTGATTTTTGTCACCGCGCCTTCCACATTCGTGTGAACGTCCTCGAGCTTGGGATCCACGTAGAACTTGCCTTCCTGCGCCTGCTTGTGGAGCTTCAAAAGTGCCGCCAGTATTTCCGCAGCCTCCTTCTTTTCCAATATTTTCTGATTTGTTAGCATGGCAACATGGGCAAGGCTGCCCTCGATGTCGCATACTGCCAATTTCTGGTCAAGCGCGGCGTCCTCTGCCGAGAGGAAGTCGAACAGCTCGTCCGCAGGGGGCTTGTCGAACCGCCCGCCCCAAAGTTTGTCGGATGCCATGATATCAACCCCTATTTTGCCCGAAGGTGCTTAAAAGCTGATGTTTTATATGGAACATTTTGTTGCATACTGCCTTTCATCTGCTTGCGGCATTTGCCGAACAACGCATAATGTCAAGCGCATAGCTTAAAATATAAACCCGAGATTTCCATCCGATTCCATGAGCGAATGGTGGGGCGGAAAAAAAGCCAGCTTGGATCACTGCATGTACTATTGGATAGTGAAAACAGAAAGAAACAAAGTATGCATGATAGAAAAAAACCGCGAGTGGCCGCCCCGCTCGGTTTTGGCAGAAGGCCCGATGCTCCCTCAGCGAAGGGCGGCCTGACAAGAAAAAGGCGGCGGCGCACGCCCAATCTGAAAACAGGAGCAGCGCGCACGCTGACTATTTCCAATTGGCGCTCAGCACTCAAGATCCAGTGGTTGCGACCACTGCCTCTCGAGCGCTTTCGCTCACTTCACTTCGTTCGCTCAGCACTCAAGATCGTCCTCATGCGCACGGGTCTCTGAGGCCCGCACTCATCAATACCTCGATGTCATCACAGCAAGGCTAGCTGTGAAAAAAGAGAATAATAAGCCTGCCTGTTTGGAGGACCTCATTCCCCGAAAATTGAGCCAAATCCGACTTCCGCGTTGCTTTCTTCCTGCTCTATTGCCTTTGCAACCGCGTCGCGCGCTTCGGGCTTTGCCTCAGCCCCCTTGCCCTTGAGCTTTTCCTTTGCGAATATTGCGAACTCGTCGCTCGCCTTCATGTAAAGATAGCCTTTTTCCTTGTCAAGCCCGACCTGCATGCCTTCCTTTATCTTGTAGCCGTTGCGCATGAAACTCGGCTTGCCGTACGGGTCGGAATCGAGAAACGCGACGAGCTTTGCCTTTTCAGCGATTGGAAACTCAAAAACAAGTATCATGTTATCCCCTCACTCCTTCAGCCACGGCAAAAACATTGTGAAGCCGAGCAGAATTATTATTATCGGACCCATCGGTATCGACGTCTGTATCCAGCCGATTTCCGCCGCAAGCCACATGCAGCCGAGCGCAGAGATGAAAATCCCGTATGCCAGCCTCTCCTTTGCGTGGTGCGAGCCAACGTGCACTTTTTTCCCTGCCTTTGCCATGGTATCATCTTTTTCCGCGCATTTATAATCCTTAAGCCCCCGACGAGATTTGAACTCGTGACATCCAGTTTACGAAACTGGCGCTCTACCGCTGAGCTACAGGGGCACCGCAAACTGCGAAGCAGTTTGGGGGACAGCGGAACGGCGAACCGTTCCGCTGGATGGACATTTCGACGCATCGAAATGTCATGGTGATTATGCTGGTTATAGGCTTTAAAAAATGAAGACCCGCCGCCCATCAGAGGAGGAAGCCCCAGGAGTTTTCCATGTTGCCCACGCCTTTTTCAAGCGTTATCTCCTCTCCGCTTTTCAGGCGCACCACCAAGCGCGAAAGCACTGCGGGATACTCGTTGTAGGTGAAAACGGAGCGCGCGGGAAGCGGGCCTATCTGCTTCTCAAACACCCAGCTTGAGTGCGCGTAGCCTTCAGCCTCTGCTGAAATTTCAAACTCTTTCCCGCCGCCTGAAAGCGCGTGCTTCCAAAGCCCGCCTTCAAGCTTGGAAGGAGTGAGCGAAAGATTATGCCCCTCGAAAAACCTGCCTGTGGGCGCGTGGTAGAAAAATATGTCCGAGCTTAGCGGCGCAGAGGGCTTTTTGAGCATTGTGTTCAGCCCGGACTTGTGGGCAATAAGCGCCCTGCCCATGTATGTCTGCATGTAAGTGAAATAGCTGCCATCAGTAAAGTGGTAAATTCCCCAGTACCATTGCGGCGGAGGGATGGCAAGCAATATTTTCTGGAAGTAGGCGGTTCCGTGGATTGTTTTTGCTTCATTTCCTTGCTTTTCAGTCCCTGTAAGCTCGAGCACCTCTATGCGCGTGCCTTCCACGCCAAAGCCAAACGGAAGCTTGGTTTGCCCGCTGTGAGGCCCGACGGCAGAATGCTTGTCCACCTGCCTTGCGTGGAACTCGAACTCGGTTTCGCCGGATTTTATCTTCGTTATGTATTCCCCGCCCTTCTCAAAAAATTCGCTCGGCGTTTTGCCGGGCGCGGAAATTTTCCTGTTGTGCGGGTCTAGCAGCATATTGGACTTTTCAAGGACAAAGTTGTCGTGCATTTCCTTTCTGTCAAAATACCATGCCGCGGCTGCGCCTGAAAGCGCCCAGCCTTGTCCATCCGGCAAAGCGTCTATCTGCTTGGGCACGCAGATGTCAAGCCCGTTGCAGCTTATTTTCCGGTCGTTTTTCACGGACCAGAGTATCATGAGCTGCCTGCACTTGCCGGTCTTTTCGGTATTTTCGTCATGTATGAAAAAGAGCCAGAACCACCAGAGCCACGCCCCTGGCGCAAGCTTTTCGCTCCGCACCTTCCATATGCTGGAAAGCGCCCCATCCTTATCCTCGCTGGATTGCTTTTTGACCGTCATATTGTTTTTTAAAGCCGAACAAGTTTTATATGCCGCTCTGTTTTGAGGGCGCGTGCGTATTATGGATAAGACGGAAAATGGAGAAGCGGCATACGATGCGATAGTGGTGGGCGCAGGGCCTGCAGGTTCATCAGCCGCGCTTTTCCTTGCCAAAAAAAACAGGCGCGTGCTTCTTTTGGACAAAGCGCAGTTCCCCCGCGAAAAGGTTTGCGGAGACGCGTTCAGCGGAAAATCGCTAGGCGTGGCGCGCGATCTTGGGCTGCTCGCTGAAATAGAACGCCACCCCCACGGCATTGTGCGCGGGCTTCTTATGGTCGCGCCAAACGGCAAAAAAGTTTCCGTTCCCTTCCCGAATGCCACCGGGCTTGATTTCTCAGGCTACACCATTGAGCGCAAGCACACGGACAACATATTCTTTTCAGCTGCGCTTATGGATAAGCATATTACTGTGCGCCAGAATTTTTCCGTGACCGGGCTTTTGAGAGGGGAAAACGGAAGCGTGTGCGGCGTTTCGGGCAAGGATGTGCTCACCAACGAAGAACGCTCATTCTCATCACGAGTGGTGGTGGGCGCAGACGGCGCTGCCTCGCCAGTTTCCCGCCTGCTCGGGTTTCCCAATTCGCCAGTTGAGCATGTTTACTCGGCAATACGCGGCTATTGGAGCGGCGTGACTGGCTTGAGCGAGAACATCGAGCTTTACTTCATAGACGGCGTGCTGCCCGGCTATCTCTGGGTTTTTCCCATGGAAAACGGAAGGGCGAATGTGGGCTTGGGAATACTCTCATCAGATATTAACAAGGGAAAAAAGCACCCGAACGCCATATTGCTAGAGGCAATTGCGCGCCATCCGCAGCTCGCGCCGCGCTTTGCATCCGCAAAACAGGAGGGCAGGATAGGCGCCTGGGCAATACCGAACGGCTCGTACGTGAAGAAGAATTTCGGCAGCGGATGGGTGCTTGTAGGTGACGCTGCCTCGCTTGTGGACCCGTTCTCAGGCGAGGGTGTGGGCAACGCGCTCTCTTCTGGAAAATTCGCCGCGCAATCAATTGATGCCGCGCTTGAGAAATTCCATGGCAGCGAACCGTTGCCTGCAGATTCGCTTTCTCCATATTCACAGAGAGTGGATGAGGAGCTGCGCCCTGAGATGGTCGATTCCTACCGGCTACAGCGGCTGTCGCGCTTCCGCTTCCTTTTGAACATGTTCATCGGCAAGGCGGCTGACAAGCCGGAAATGCGCCAGATGGTAATAAACATGATAGGCTCGGACGAGGAGAAAAAGAAGACCGCGTCGCCGCTGTTCTACCTCAGGCTTCTTCTCCCATGATGGCTGAAAATCCGAAGGCATTCTTCCGCCACTAAAACATTCTTCCCCCAACCCTAAAAGTTAATTAATCATGGCTGCGCATCCGCACACATGAAGATGCACGTGCCTGCGAAGATTTCCAAAATAATCGGCGTATCCGGCTGGAAGGGGAAGTACGCGCAGCTGCGCAGGAAGTACAGGAAGTTTTCCGCCCTTTTCCGCTCGAAAAGCTATGCCTCGCCGGACGAGCTTTTCTTTTCGGTGGAGGATTTGCCGCCGCTTGGCAAGGAATACTGGTTTTTGCATTTCTCCGCCCCGCCGGAAAAATCGCAGGTGATACTCACGCTCGGAAGGTCGGCCGAGGCTGTGAGAGTGAATTCTTCCCCGTTGGAAGGCGTTATGGAAAAGGGAGGAAAGGGCAGCATCCGCTGCGCGGCGGTGGGCTGGCTCTACTCCGGCTCAAAACGGGTGCTGATGGACTCGCACGCCGATGTGACGATACAGAAGGGCAGGAAGGAAAGCGCGCTTGAGGCGAAAGGCAGAGACAGCAGGGTGGAAGTGCGGGGCACTTACCCGAATTTTGATGTCAGCTTTTCAAAAGGGGGAACGGAGATATTCGCCGCAAAGGCATTTGCCCCGAAAAGCGGGCTGCCCTACGAGATGCTGTATATTCTCGATAACCCGCTTGTGCCCAAGCTCTCGACCGTGCTTGTGAACTATTATTTTGATTTCAAGGGGGCGCTCTATGGGAAGCCCATAACCGGCAAGGCTTACCTCCAGAAAGTCATTGCGGTCATGCCGCTTGCCCCTTGGAACTGGGTAAGGATAAATTTCGCATCCGGCGCGGTGATTGACTTTTTCACAGGCAAGCCGTTTGGCGACAAGTCGGAAGTCAGGTTCGCAGGCAATGCCTATTTCGAGCACGAGGGCAGGCGGGTGAAGCTGGACGGCAGGCTTTTGCTTTCAAGCTGCATGGATGGGGAGAGCCGGATTTGGCTCTTGACCGGGAAGAATCTTTTCCTTTCCATGAGAACCTACTCGCTCCAGCCGTTTGTCATGAAACAGCGGACCGTTTTCCGCTACGACGAATACCTTGTGAAGGTGACCGACTTTGCGTATAGGGAAGGCGGAAACGAGCACTCGCTGACCACGCTCGGGGGCGGAACCGGCATAGTGGAGGAAGCGAGCGGATACCTGCTCTGATTGCCGCGGAAGGCAAGCCATGCCGCGGAATTCCATAGGCCGGGCTTTGCGGCGCCTGATTCATCTGCCTTTTTATACCTTTTTATTATCATATAGGCGACCAGCCCGAACTGAACAATGGCTTAGTGTAATTGCGCAATCGGGCTGATAGGAGCACAAACTGAAGCAAATGCCCGCTGTTAAGAAAAGCTGCGGGCGAAAAAACGGCAAAAAGGCGACAAATTAAGCTATCATAACCTCAGTCCAAGGGAGGGGAAGCCAAACCCGCCCCGGATGGCATGAGGAAAAAGGTGAAACCATGGAAGTCAAAATGATACCTGAAAATACGGTCAAGAAGCCATCCGAAACCCTGGATTCGAAGCGAATGCCTACGCAGAAAGGCAACACGCCATTCTTCAATAAGGGAACCCTTAGTGACGGTGAACCCGGGAAAAGCCCCTATTCAGGCGGGCATGGAATGGGCTTCCAGCTCAAGGAAAAAGGAGAGAATGAGAAAAAACCTGCGCGGGAAGGATACCATGACAGCATGCTTGAGACCGTCGGGATGATCAGCAGGCTCCCGCCTGAACAGCAGTCCGACCCCGAAATCATGAAGCTTGCGAAAAACCTGCTCGAGAAGATGGAACTCGTTCTTGAGGCAAAGCAGCCCAGAAAAATATAAGAAGGCGGAAGAACAGGGGAAACGCGGAGCTTTGCTACTGATTTTGCCCGGGGCAAGCAGTAGCGGCAATTTTTGGAACGAAGTGAAAAAAAACGCCGACGAGGAGATAAGTTCGACCACGCCACGTTTTCCGTGGACGCTTTTCGATGCGTCGAAAAGGGTCCTTGAACTCCTAAGCCCCGAGGGGCACTAGATTCCTTGTCGGCAGATTCCAGCTTCGATCTCGAGTCTAGCGCGATACCGGATTCTGCCACGTCGGCACTGTGGTGATTAGAGCGGCAATTGATTAAAAAGGTTAATTGCCGAGTTTTCACCATGAAACCAATCATTGCGCTCAATTTGAAAGTGTACAAAGAGTCGTTGGGCAAGCCCGGAATGGAGCTTTGCCAAATCGCATCAGAAGTTTCTCTACTTACTGGAGTGAGAATAATCGTTGCGCCGCAGGTTGTTGATTTGCGCGAGGCTGTGCAGGTGTGCGGCGATGTATTCGCGCAGCACGTGGATGCCGCCCCTCAGGGCGCTTACACAGGCACACTGACAGTGGAGGCGCTGAAAGAGACAGGCGCAAAAGGCTCGCTCGTGAACCATTCGGAGCACAGGCTGCCTGAAGAGATGATTGCAAAAACAATCGCGCGCCTGAAGGAAGCAGGCTTGGAAAGCATGCTTTGCACCAAAGACGCGGATGAATCCGCGCGGCTGGCAAAATATGAGCCCACCTACATAGCCGTAGAGCCGCCTGAGTTAATAGGAAGCGGAATTTCCGTTTCCACTGCAAAGCCCGAGGTAGTGAGCGGCACAGTGGAAGCTGTTGCAAAAGTGAACAAGACGCCGGTCCTATGCGGCGCGGGCGTGAGCAACGGAAAGGACGTGAAGAAGGCGATTGAGCTTGGCGCTTCTGGCGTGCTTCTTGCAAGCGCGTTTGTAAAGTCATCTGACCCGAAAAAACTTCTTACGCAAATGGCGGAAGCCATACAGTAAAACACGGAAAGATGCGGCGGAAAAATCTCAATAGGGTACTTAATGGCTTTTTTGATAGCTCTAACGCTAAGCGAAGAAAAAAATAAAAAAAGAAAAGAAAAAAACTGGGAAAACGCTTACTTTTTCCCGACAAGCTCCTTGAGGTTGAATGCCAGCACCACAAACAGCATGCCATAGAAGATGAAGAAGACGCCGAGCGCCATCAACAGCCCCATGCCCGCTGCAAGCGGGTGGAAGAGCATGAACAGCCCGAGAAGGACAAGCACCGCCCCGAGAACTATCGAGATCATCTTGCCTTTCTTTGCCGTAAGCCCGTGGTAAATCTGCCCCAACCCGCTTACAAATGCCAAAAGCGCGAGCATGAACGCGAGCATTCCGAAAGTCAGGAAGATGCCCGCAGTGATTACTTCGGGCATGGTAAGAATCAGCAAACCCACCAAGAACGAAATCAGCCCTCCTGCGGCAAGCGCACCTGAGACCTTGGCGCCCTTGACAACGAACAGCGCCTCGAAGAGGTTGAGAATTCCGCCGATGAAGAGAACCAGGCCGAGAACGACCACAATTGACTCAACGGTCGCGGCAGGGCTTATCAGAAGCCACAGCCCGAACAAGAACATTATCAAGCCCGAAAGCCCGAGAAACCAGCCGATTCTCTTCACAAGGTTCATTTCAAATCCCTCCGTTTAGCTCTTGATGTATCATCGGATGCATCAAATATAAACATTTTGCCGAGCACGGGAAAATTGGCATTTGCCGCATTTTGTCCCAAATAAAACAAAGCCTTTTTAAAAGTGAGAAATGGCAAGACTGAATGCAAATCCATTAGTGTGGAGGTTATTTCATGGGTGACGAAGCAGAAGGCGAGGAAATTGACGTTTCAAAGAATGGCAACAACAAGGTGGTGCTTGCCTACTCGGGCGGGCTTGACACCTCGGTAATACTCAAATGGCTCATTGACAAGGGATACGACGTAATCTGCTACATGGCAGACGTCGGGCAGAAGGAGGACTTCAAGGCGGCTGAGGAAAAAGCGATGAAAATAGGCGCAAAAAAAGTCATCATCAAAGACCTGAAAAAGGAGTTTGTCACTGACTATATTTTCCCTGCCATAAGGGCGGATGCCATTTACGAAAGCAGGTACCTTCTCGGCACCTCGCTTGCGCGGCCGATTATTGCAAAGTACCAGATAGAAGTGGCGGAACAGGAAGACGCGGCATACGTTGCGCACGGCGCCACCGGGAAGGGAAATGACCAGGTGAGATTCGAGCTTGCTTACTATGCGCTGAAACCGGACATAAAGATAATTTCGCCCTGGAAGATGCAGGAGTACCTGGACCAGTTCAAGGGCAGGGATGACATGATAGCGTACGCGAAGAAGCACGGCATCCCGATTTCAGCCACCAAGAAAAAGCCCTACTCGGAAGACGAGAATCTGATGCACATATCGCACGAGGCAGGAATATTGGAAAAGCCGGAGTATGTGCCGGACGACTCTGTTTACTCAAGGACCGTATCGCCCCAGAAGGCGCCGGACAAGATAACAACGATAGTGGTGCACTTCAAGGACGGCACGCCCGTAAAGATAGAGAACAAGGAAACGGGCGTGGTGAAAACGGACCCGCTTGAGCTTTTCCTTTATGCAAACCAGGTGGGCGCGGAAAACGGCGTGGGAAGAATGGACATGGTGGAGAACAGGTTTGTCGGCATCAAGTCAAGAGGGCTTTATGAAACGCCGGGCGGCACCATACTGATGGCTGCGCACAGGGACATAGAAGCAATTGCCATGGACAGGGAAGTCATGGGCCTGAAAGACATGCTCTCGCCATACTATGCCGAGATAATTTACAACGGATTCTGGTTCTCGCCCGAGATGGACTTCTTAACTGCGGCCATAAACAAGAGCCAGGAGTACATTGACGGGAAGGTAACGCTGCAGCTTTACAAGGGAAATGTGATGACAGTGGCACGGGACTCGCCTACCTCGCTTTACAATGAGGATTTGGGCTCCATGCACAAGGCGGGCGGCTTTGACCAGAAGGATTCGGCGGGCTTCATCAGGATAAACGCGATAAGGCTGATGGCGCACAAGGCAATCCTTGACAAAATAGCGGGGAAGAAAAAGGGTAAGAAGTAGCAGAGCAGCTAAACTGCCCTTTCTCCAATCTCTTTTTTCACTTTTTCTATGAACGCACCCAGTGGAACGTTTTCTGCTACGGCTCCGTCCCTTGTCCTCACTGCGAGCGCACCGGACTCTTTCTCTTTCTGACCGACAACGAGCATGTACGGTATCTTCTCCATCTGCGCCGTGCGTATCTTCGCGCCTATTGTTTCCTGCCTGCAGTTCGCCTCTGCGCGTATCCCCGCCTCGCGCATCTTTTGCGCGAGCGACTCGGTAAACTCGTTGTAAGGGTCGGAAACAGAAAGCAGGGTGACTTGTACGGGCGAAAGCCACACAGGGAACTTGCCCGCATAGTGCTCGGTTATCACGCCCATGAAGCGCTCAATGCTGCCCAAGAGGGCGCGGTGCAGCATGACTGCCGTGTGCTTTTTCCCGTCAGCGCCCTCATACTCGCACTTGAAGCGGAATGGCATCTGGAAGTCCACCTGTATGGTGGCAAGCTGCCAGCTCCGCCCAAGCGCGTCCTTGATATGGAAATCTATTTTCGGCCCGTAAAACGCGCCGTCCCCTGCGTTTATCTCATACGGTATTTTGTTTTTCTTGAGCGCGTCCTCGAGGTGCTTTTCAGCAGTGTCCCACTGGGAAATTTCGCCCATGTATTTTTCGGGGCGGGTGGAAAGCTTTGCCTTGTAATCCAGCCTGAAGGTATCGGCGTAGATGAACTTCACGAAATCCAGCATGCCGTCTATTTCCGGGCCAATCTGCCCGGGTGTGCAGTATATGTGCGCGTCATCCATGCAGAATTTCCTCACGCGCGTCATACCGCCAAGCGC
>Ga0247841_10012868_pt1 | contig 10814 bp, 10 predicted proteins | sample LaCruzMarch2015__2_FD_192410 | JGI IMG/M metagenome (GOLD analysis project Ga0247841, IMG submission 192410) | Freshwater microbial communities from meromictic Lake La Cruz, Castile-La Mancha, Spain - LaCruzMarch2015_18m | ecosystem: Environmental > Aquatic > Freshwater > Lake | place: Spain...
CTATTTTGTAATCATTGCTCATGCCCATTGACAATATTTCCAGATTTGTTTTCTTAAATAAGCTATATAATTCTTTAAAATAAGGCCGTGTCTTTTCTATCATGCCAGGCTCAAAAAATGGAGCCATGCACATTAATCCTTTGACTTTGATATTATCAAGCTGACCTGTAAGTTCCAGAAAAGAAAAAACCTCTTCCGGCTTTATTCCGTATTTTTGTTTTTCTCCAGAAATATTAATCTCTATCAGAACAGGCATTATCTTGTTTATTTTTTTACATTGCCTGTCGATTTCTTTCGCCAGCTTAAAAGAATCAACGCTCTGAATCATACCGAATATTCTAACTGCTTCCTTTACTTTATTGGTCTGCAGATGCCCTATCATGTGCCATTTTACATTTTTTCTCAGGTTTTCTTCCAGAAGGTTGTATTTCTCAAGCAATTCAATCTTCTCAAATGCTTCCTCAACCCTGTTTTCCCCTATATCAGTTATTCCTGAATTTATTGCTTCTATAACTTTCTCTATCGGCTGTGTTTTTGTAACAACAACAAGAGTTGCAGTTTTGATTTCTTTTTTTATCTTTCCTATATTTTCAGCTATTGTCATAAGCATTGGAAATGAATACACATATATGTATTTTTGTAACCATTGCACCATAAGTATAGATAAAATTTAAATAAAGCAACAATAAATCAGAAACAACAGGCAGGTGATTAAATGAACATAGCAATAGATGTTGATGATGTAATATCTCTTACAGCTGATGCAATAGTGGAAAAAGCGAATCAAAAATATAATCTGGATGTAAAAAGAAAAGATTTAAAATCATTTAACTGGTGGGAATGCACTCCGATAACTGAGGAGATGTTCTGGAATTGCATAAAAGAAATGGATGAGGAAAAGGCGCTTTTGAATCTTGAAATTGAGAAAGGCGCTGATAAAGTCATAAATAAGCTATACAAGAACAAGAAGAACAGTATTTATTTTATCACAGCAAGAGGAGTTTTCTGGGATAATCACAGAGAGGATACAATAGAGTGGTTTGACAAGAAGAAAATAAAATATGATGCTCAAAAAATGATATTCAGCCAGGAAAAACAGGACTTTGTTGAGAGGTTTAATCTCGAATATTTTATAGAAGACAACCCAAAGAGGGCATTATTGATAGCTGAAAAGAAAATAAATGTGCTGTTGATGAACAGGCCATGGAACCAGCATATTTCGGAAAGCAGGTACATAAAAAGAATATATACTTGGAAAGAAATAGACGAAATTTTCAGGAAAGACAATATTTATTAGAAATAAAAAAGTATTAATTATATTTTCAGATTATGCTTATCTTTTAATTCTGCAAATCTGTTATATTCAGGCATAAAAGACTTTTCAAGAGGACGGTCTGTCAAATTTACCCATTTTCCGTAACGTTTTTCAGGATCATAAAGGAAAATAATTGACCCCCTTACGCTGCTTGTTTTTCCGATTGCATCGACATATTTCATCCACGGCTCTTTGCCGTTGGCAGAATTAAAGAATGTTCCATCTGCAAATCCTCCTCCGCCATGATGCAGGTCAAAGAAAACAGCAATATATGCATCTATATTTGCATTTAACATCTGCTGCATTGCCCCAATAACTTCATCAACTCCCTTGAACGGCTTATGGGCAGAATAAAGTTTTTTTCCGTTCTCCAGTCTTATTGTTCCTGAACCATATTGCTCGCCTATTCCGGATGCAATAAGCAATTGATTATTTTCCTTGTATTTTTCATCATCAGGAATTACCATTGCAAGCATCTCTGCCTCATCATATTTTGGATTTGTTTTATTATTGTGATTTCCGCTTACAAGGAAAACTTTTCCTCCTTTATCAAGCACTTCCTTAAAATAAGGAATAACAAGCCTTTTTGCCTCCTTTAATTGTAAATCAAGTCTTGGCAAGGGTATTCTTGATTGTATATTTTCTGCAATTCGGGATATTAAATCAGATTTCTCATCAGAAGGAATATTCATTCCTTTTATTTTATTTAAAAGATCTATATTCTCTGATGGAACATCTGCAAAATATTGCGTATCGCTGTCAAAGCCCCTTTTCAAAGAACCGTGTAAATATTCGCTTGCTACAAGGAGATCAGGTAGTCCGTTTTGCCTTTGATATCTCTGAGTTGCTCTCTCAAAGTCATAATTGGTTGGTCTTCCAGGTTCATTTGAAGAACCGATATGAACATCACCTGAGATTTCAATTGATTTTGTATTTATTTTTATTTTATTCTTCAATTGCTCTATTTCATTCCTTATTGTATCTTTTGTTTCTTCCTTTAAATTTTTCCAGCTTAGTTTTTTCTCTTTTGCTTCTATTTCCAGCTCAAGCTCACCCATTTTTATCAATTCTGATGTATCTATATATTCAAGCTCTTCAACATAATCGCTCCTTAGACTATGTATAACAGCACCGCTGGCATAAAGCCCCTCTGAAAATCTTTTAACAGAAGCAACATTTAGCCCTTTCTCTTTTAGATTTATTAATTTCTCATAAGACAATAAAGTCGGCAATGAAATGTGTGTTATTGACTCAGGAGTTTTTCTTTCTTCGCCAATAACTGTATTTTCAGTATATTTCTGCTGCTGCTGGAATCTGAAACCGCCTATGCCATTTCCGCTGATAATTGCATCAGGCAAAACATTTTCATTATAAAGTCCCTGCATTTTGTTTAAAAGATGAGCATATAATTTCTGCTGTTTCAAGGTCATTCTATTTGGAACAGACGATTTTGTGTTTAAATTATAAGCCAGCAATAGTTTATAGCCTTCAGGGTAGTATGAATCAATCAAAGGACTGTAAATCATGTCGCTGCCTTTTGATTTTGAGCCGTCTTTTCCTGAAATAACCAATGCTTTTAATATGCTTGAATGAATATGGAAATTTGGCCTGAACTTTAAGGGTGAAACTTCATAAAGAAGCTCGTTATATTCCTGCTTTACTTCCCTAAAAACAAGTTCCTGTGTAATTGGAGTTACAGGAACTTTTTTAACAAGCCTGTAAAAGCTGGTCTTCTTAACTCTTGCTCTTGCATCGATTGTAAGCTCCAAATCTCTTTTCTCTTTTTCCGCATGCTTCAATTCTTTTGAATATTTTTTTGCTTCGGATTTTATCAAGTCATATTCAGAAACAAGTTTTTCAATTGAATCCAAAGCAACAAGCTCAGTTTTTATTTTCTCAATATATTCTGGTTTTGATGCTGCAAAATCTCTTTTATCTTTTACTTTCAGGAATAACGAAGAAATATAATCAGATATTTCTTTCTGAGTTTTTGATTTCAATTCTTCAGATTTTCCGTTTCTTGTATAAGAAATCAGATTTTTCATGAAATCTTTCTTAAAGCCGGAATATTCAGCTATAGGCAACATATCGCTTATCTCTTTTTCAATAGAATTGATGTTTGCAATAATTTTTTCCTCATCTTTTTTCTGCATTTTTGCATTTGCTATTTTTATGAATCTTAATTCAGCCATATTGTTTATATCTTCGGTTCCATGAACATAATGAAATGCAACATCCTCATTTAGAACCTTTTCAAGTTTCTTAAACTCAGCCTTATTAACCTCTATTACTTCATGATAAGATTTAATCTTTTGTTTTACATTATTTTCAAAATTTGCCTCATCAGAAGCTTTCTGCTCTGGGTTTTCTTTTGGCTTTATGAAAAGATAATAGTCATCTTTTGATTCAGGAGTTTTGAGCGGGTCATTTCCAAGATACATCTGGTCTTTGTCATTTCTTTTGCTTGTATACTCCCACATATGGGGGAATAAACCTCCCTCAATTATGACTGAATTCAGCTTAATATCATTATATTTGATAAAAGCAGCCAGACCGGTCATTATTCTTGGATCAGACGCTCTTGTTGAAAAGCCGGGGTCTGACAATAACATATTTTTGAATAGAATTTGATAATTTTTGTTCTCTTCCTGTTTTAAAAGTTCTGTGTCCGAAACAAGCTGGTCAAGATTTTTTACATTCTCAGAAACTAATTCCTGAACCTGAGCATTAGAAGAAGAATCCCCATTTAAAGAACCATCACTATTTTCCCCGCCCATCTTAATATGTGGTGAGTATCTGCATTTATAAAAGTTTTTATTATACAAAGGTAACATTTTAAACTATATATTTGAATATATTAAAACAGACAATATAATTTATAAATAATGTAAAATTTTCTAGCTATATGGACTTTTATCAGGAGTTAATAAAAATAATAAAGGAAACGAATCCCAGCAAGGAGCAGCTGAATAAGATAAAGATTAAACTCTGCAAGAAATATGGAGTTAAAAAAATACCGACAGATATTCAAATATACAGTAATTCAATGGATTCTGACAAATTAAAGATAATCACCAAGCCGACAAGGACAATTTCAGGAGTTGCAATAATCGCAATAATGACTTCTCCCAAAAAATGTCCTCACGGAAAATGCATTTACTGTCCTGGCGGCCCTAAATCTGAATTTGGCGATGTCCCGCAGAGCTATACTGGAAAAGAACCGGCAACAATGAGAGCCCGGAGAAATAAATTTGACCCTTATCTGCAGATATTCAACAGGCTGGAGCAATATATTCTACTTGGACAGATGCCTGAAAAAATAGAGCTCATTGTAATGGGTGGTACATTCCCAAGTTTTGAAAAAAAATACAAGGAAGATTTTATTTATTGTTCATTCAAGGCAATGAATGACTTCTCGGATATGTTTTTTAAAAACATAAGAAACAAAAATGAAAAAGAAAGTTTTGACTTTGAAAAATTCAAGAAGTTTTTTGAATTACCTTGCAAGGATATAGGGGATAAAAAAAGATTAAATAGATTGCATAAAAAAATATTGCAGCTGAAGAAGAAAGGCAAAACTGCTCTTGAAGAAGAGCAGGAAAAAAATGAGAAGTCTGTGATTAAATGCGTTGGATTGACTATAGAAACAAGGCCTGATTACGGAATGCTTAAAGAAGGAAACGAAATATTATCATATGGCTGCACCAGAGTTGAATTGGGAGTGCAGACAACAGATGAAAAAATACTGAAGTTTATTGAAAGAGGGCATTTGGTCCGGGATTCGATCAAGTCGACACAGATACTCAAAGATTTGGGATTCAAGATAAACTATCATTTAATGCCCGGGCTTCCTGGAAGCAGTTTAAAAAAAGACTTGAAAATGATGAAAGAGATTTTTTCAAATCCTGAGTTCAGGCCTGATATGCTGAAAATATATCCGTGCATGGTTGTGAAAGGAACAAAACTTTATGATTTGTATAAAAAAGGAAAGTTCAGGCCAATAACAACAAAACAGGCTGCTGAACTGATTGCTGAATTCAAAAAGTATGTTCCTAGATACTGCAGGATAATGAGAGTTCAGAGAGATATCCCAAGCTATGTTATTTCATCCGGAGTTGACAGGACTAACCTAAGGCAGTATATTGACAGAATTATGATTGAGAAGAAAATAAAATGCAACTGCATAAGATGCAGAGAGGCGGGGATAATCTCAGAAAAATACAATATAGAACCCAACAAATTAGAAATTAATATTGAAAAATATGAAGCAAGCAAAGGTACTGAGTATTTTATTTCAATAGAAGACAAAAAACAAAACATATTGCTGGGTTTCTGCAGATTAAGGTTTCCTTATGAATTCCTGAGAAAAGAAATAATTAAAGAGTCTGCTTTAATCAGGGAACTTCATGTTTACGGCGAGATGGCAGGAATAGGAAAGAAAGGAAAAATACAGCACAGAGGATTGGGAAAAGAACTGCTAATAAAAGCAGAAGAAATTGCAAGAAAAAATGGAAAGAAAAAAATTGTTGTTATTTCTGGCGTTGGTGTAAGAAACTATTACAGAAAACTTGGCTATGAAAGAGAAGGAGTTTATATGATAAAGATTCTGAAATAGAATTAGACAAATATTTATATATCGCAAATTCATATTTAACTTATAATGGTTTTTTTTCTTAAAGAATGGATTGAAAGAGCAAAGAGCTACAATAGGATAGCAAACATTGGCAAGATTGCCAGAAGATATTTTGCCATGAATTCATTCGACGGGGTTTTGACTATTCTGGGTATTTTGGTCGGCTGCTATTTTGGCCACATAACAGAATCAAGAAGTGTGATAAGCGCTGCAATTGGAGCAAGCATTGCCATGATGATCAGCGGAATATGGGGGACATATCTTACAGAGCATGCAGAAAGGCAGAAGAGCCTCAGGGAACTTGAAAGGTCAACACTTACAAAATTGGGCCATACAAGAATTGGAGATGCATCAAGATTTGCAACCTATGTTGTCGCAATGATAGATGGGTTGTCTCCGATAACTGCAGCATTGATTGTCATAATTCCTTTTTTTATTTTTAAAACAGCAACAAACATAGTATACTATTATTCTGCCGGAATTGCATTTGTGATTTTGTTTAGCTTGGGAATCTTCCTGGGCAAAATATCAAAAGAAAATGTTGTAGCCTCGGGATTAAAGATGATTCTTGCAGGAATTGTCTGCGCTGTTATCGGCTGGTTCTTCCTGAAATAGAAAACCTTTTTATAACAGATTTCTTTTTTTCTGATTATGGCAAAAGATATTGAAAGAAGAGAGATAGAAAGAATACCCAACACAGAAAATATAGAGATAAAGGATGCTTTTGAAGCAAGGTATAAAGAATTACTGGGAGACAGGTATGAAGAATTCATTAATTATTCATTGTCCTTTTCGAGAAGAAGCATAAGAACCAATACATTGAAGATTTCAGTAAATGAAATAAAAGAAAGACTGAAAGAAAACTGGACTTTAACCCAAGTACCCTGGTGCAGGGAAGGCTTCTGGATTAAAGGCGAAAGAAGGGATATTGGAAATCTGAAAGAACATTTGTTGGGATATTTTTATGTTCAGGAATCTGCATCAATGATACCTCCGATTGTTCTGGAGCCAAAAGAAAATGAAACTGTTCTTGACATGTGCGCTGCTCCTGGCTCAAAAACAACACAAATAGGAATGTACATGAAAAACACAGGAGTTTTGATTGCAAATGATTACAAAGGAATGAGAATAAAACCCTTGGGAATTAATATCCAGAAAGCCGGCCTGACCAATGTAATAATAACATTAATGGAAGGGCAAAGATTCAGGGGAATGGAATTTGACAGGATTCTTGTGGATGCTCCCTGCTCCGGAACAGGCACAATAAGAAAATCTCTGAAAACATTAATGATGTGGAACCCGAATATGATAAAAAGACTGGCCGGAACCCAGAAATCATTGATAGAAACAGCTTTCATGAATTTAAAAGCAGGAGGAACAATGGTTTATTCAACCTGTTCTTTAGAGCCGGAAGAAAATGAGGGAGTTGTTTCATCTTTGCTGAGCAAATATGATAATGCAAAAATCCAGGATATTGATTTGGAAATAAAGAGAAGCTCTCCTGTTTTGGAATTCAAAGGCAAGGAATACAATAAAGAAGTGAAGAAAGCACTGAGAATATGGCCGCAGGACAATAATACAGAAGGTTTTTTTGTTGCCAAGATTAAAAAGATATAAATAAAGCAACAAACAAAACTCAAGGAACGAAGTGACAGAGATTCTTTGTCTGCAAGATAAAGAAAATTTGAAAAAAGTTATGAAAAATGAAATTGTTGAAAGTAATAAAAAACAAGGATGTTGGCTTTCCAAATAAGAAAGTAAAATATAGAATCAGGAAGGCAGCAAGAGCAGTTCTTTTTGATAAGAATAAAATAGCTCTTCTGTTTGCATCAAAACTTAAATATCACAAACTTCCCGGCGGAGGAGTTAAAAAAAAAGAGAACATCAAAAAGGCTCTTGCGAGAGAAATAATGGAAGAGACAGGATGCACTGCAAAGATTAAAGGAGAAATTGGAAAAATAATTGAATACAGGGCTAAGTTCAAACTAAAACAGATTTCTTATTGTTTCATTGCAGAAGTAATTAAAAAGAGCAGCAAACCAAATTTTACAAAAAATGAGAAATCAGAAGGATCCAAAATATTATGGGTTCCATTAAATAATGCAATAGAACGTATAGAAAAAGAGAAGCCAAAAACTTACGATGGAAAATTCAAAGTTGTTAGGGAGCTTATATTTTTGAGAAAAGCAGAAGAAATAATAAAATAAGCACTTATTTTATAAAAATGAAACACAACCTTATTTTAATTGCTTTAATCCACAGGAATAATTACAAGGAGCTTCTTTTGGTTAAAAGAAAAAGAGAGCCAGAAATCAACAAATGGTCTTTGCCAGGAGGTGTTGGAGCCTTAGAAAAGGAAAAAGACCCATTCAAAGCAATAAAAATAGAGATTCATTCTGACTTTCTTGTTGATTATGATTGCAATAACTTTTATAACTTGAAATCTATTGAAGAAAAAGAACCTACATTATATCTTTATTTTGAAGGAAAAACAAAAGGAGAGCCAAAACTAAGAAAGGATTCTAAAACTGACAAAGAAATAAAATGGTTCAAGGTTGATGACATCATAAAAATGAAAATTGGTTTTGAGAATAGAGATAAACCAGTAATTAAAAAATTCAAAAAAGATTATTCTGGAAAACAGAAAACTTTTTAAACCTCCACAATAATGAATTGAATAAAATGGTTGACATACTTGGTTTTATTAACAGATTATTCAATGGCTGGTTCAGGCAGAAAAAACACATTAAGATGGGCTTGTACGGGCCTCCAAACGGAGGAAAAACAACTTTAGCCAACAGAATATGCCTGGATTGGCTGGGTGAAGAATTAGGAAAAGCATCTCATATTCCTCATGAAACAAGAGAGATACAAATCAAGGAACAGATTTCTATAAAAAACAAGGGAAAAGAATTGACTTTCAATTTGGTTGATACTCCCGGAATTGCAACAAGAATTGATTTTGAGGATTTCATGAAATTTGGAATGAAGGAAAAAGAAGCAAAAGAAAGAGCAAAAGAAGCAACAAGGGGCGTTATAGATTCAATAAAATGGCTTGACGACATGGATGTTGTTATAATTGTCCTGGATTCAATAAAAGACCCTTATACTCAGGTTAATATCACAATCATTGGAAATTTGGAAGCAAGAAAAATTCCAGTGCTTATCGTTGCAAATAAGATTGATTTGAAAAAAGCGAACATGAAAAAAATAGAAGATGCTTTCCCGCAGTATCATATTGTTGGAATATCAGCAAAATACGGAACAAACATTGACGGATTTTATGAAGCTCTATTCAAGATAGCAAACAAAAAAAGGTAAATGAAAAATGATAACCCTAGAATTCATACCTTACTCTGAAATTGAAAATCTGACTTCAAATAAAAGAATAAACAAATTATTAAAATTAGTCAAAGACGAGAAAATTGTTCTGATGGAAGGAAGACTTAAAAAAGAAGAAGAAACTGATTTAATAAAGAGAACAATGGAAGAGATAAACAGCAAATTCAAAGGCATAGAGTTGGCTGTGATTTATCCTGAAGATATTGAAGAAGCCAATTTTATAAAAAAATTAAAGAAAATTTTCTATAATTTAGTACTGGGAGAAAGAAGAGGTTTTACTGTTATAGGCCCTGCAACGATTGTTAAAGAAGTAAAAAAGGACCCAAATAAAATACAGCTCCTGACACAGGAATCAAAAAAGAAGAGAAAATAAAATGCCTCATCAATGCGTAAGATGCAACACTTTCTATGATGATGGTGCGAATGAAATACTTAATGGATGCAAGTGCGGCGCCAGATTATTTTTTTATATAAAGAAAGAGAAGCTTGAACAGCTGAAAAATGTTGCTGTAAACCTCACAAAAGAAGAAAAACATCAGATAGAGAAGGATGTATTCGACTTGGTTGGCTCTGAAATTGATGAAGAAAAGCCTGTTGTTCTTGATATCGAATCAATAAGAATATTAAAGCCGGGAAAATACGAGCTTGATTTGGTTCATCTGTTCAAGAAAGACCCGATAGTAATAAAGGTTGGCGACGGGAAATATATGATTGATTTGCCTGCGACAATCAAAAATATAAAGGAAGCAAAAGAGGAAGAAGATACAGGAAATAAGAACTAATTTAAACAAGAACTTTTTCTTTAGAACTATGATAATTGTTGATGTTCATGCGCATTTGGATCATCATTTGATTTATCCGGAAAAAATTGATGAAGTTATTGAAAATTCCAGAAAAAATAATATCAAGGTTATAATAACAAACGGAATAAACCCGGAAACCAACAGGCTTACTCTCGAACTTGCTGAGAAATACAGGGATATTGTTAAGCCCGCTCTTGGAATCTATCCTATAGATGCATTAAAGACAGAAATGAAAAGAGGAGATTATCCTTTAAAGACAAATGATTTTGACTTTGATGAAGAACTCGATTTTATCGAGAAAAATAGAAACAAGATAGTTGCTGTCGGTGAAATAGGATTAGATTATTGCTGGGATTCCACGCAGCATGAACAGCAGAAAGAAAATTTTAGAAAGCTTTTGGAACTTGCTGAAAAGATAAAAAAACCTGTTATAGTCCATTCGAGAAAAGCAGAAGCAGACACTGTTGATATTCTTGAGCAGTATAAAATGAAAAAAGTTGTCATGCATTGCTTCAGCGGAAATTCTGCACTGGTTAAAAGAATTCAGGATAATAACTGGCATTTTTCCATTCCATGCAATATTGTAAGAAGCGAGCAGCTGCAGAAGATTGTAAAGACAACAAATATCAGTAGATTATTGACTGAAACAGATGCTCCTTTTTTGAGCCCATTCAAAGACAGGATGAACGAGCCATCTTTCATAATAGAAACAATAAAGAAG
>Ga0247841_10012869_pt1 | contig 10813 bp, 10 predicted proteins | sample LaCruzMarch2015__2_FD_192410 | JGI IMG/M metagenome (GOLD analysis project Ga0247841, IMG submission 192410) | Freshwater microbial communities from meromictic Lake La Cruz, Castile-La Mancha, Spain - LaCruzMarch2015_18m | ecosystem: Environmental > Aquatic > Freshwater > Lake | place: Spain...
TTCCTCAGATCTTCTCTGAGGATATCTTGGCAAACGTCGCGGTGAAGATCCCGGGCATCGACCGGATCTCATCCATCACTTCCCCGGGCACCTCACTGTCTACGTTTAAGACCATGAGCGCTTTCTCGCCGGGGTTGATGCGTCCGACCTGCATACCGGCAATGTTGATGTTGCACCTGCCGAGGATCGTCGATGCCCTGCCGATCACGCCGGGTTTGTCAAGGTGCCGCGAAACGATCACGTACCCTTCCGGGATCATGTCCATCGTATAACCCCCAACCGCCACAATCCGGCTCCTGCCCTTGAAAAAGACCGTGCCGCTGATCGTCTCTTCGGTTGTGTCGGTCTTGATCCGGATCGTGATCAGGTTCTTGAAACCGGCGGACTCCTGCGTCACCGTCTCAGAGACAGCGATGCCGCGCTCCTTCGCGATAAACTCCGCGTTAACAATGTTAACAGGTTGCTGGAGGATTGGATCGAGAAGTCCCTTCAAGGCTAGCCGGGTGACAAACTTCATGCTGCCGGCAAACGCCGAGAGTTCCCCACCGTAGATGCACTCGACGGATGCCAGCCTGCCCTGCACGAGCTGGATGGCAAACCGTCCCATCTTTTCTGCGAGCTGCGCGAACGGTTCGAGCACTTCCGCCTGCTCTGGCGGGATCATCGGTGCATTCACGACATACTTCGCGGAACCACCCTGGAGCACCGCGATGCATTGCTTTGCCACCGAGATGGCAACGTTCTGCTGCGCCTCAACCGTGCTCGCCCCGAGATGCGGGGTGACGATGACCTGGTCAAGCGTGAGGAGCGGGGATTCGAACGGAGGTTCGGCTTCAAACACATCGAGCGCCGCGCCCGCCACCTTGCCGCTCTTGATCGCATCATAGAGCGCCTTCTCATCAATGATCCCTCCACGGGCGCAGTTGATGATCCGCACGCCATCTTTCATCGTCGCAATGCTCTTTGCGTTGATAACGTGCTTTGTCTCCTTGATTAGGGGTGTGTGCACCGTAATCACATCAGCGACCTTGAAGAGGTCGTCAAGGGTCATCACCTCAACACCCAGCTGTGCCGCACGCTCCTTGGAGATGAACGGATCATACGCGACGCAGTGCATATCGAGCGCGTTCGCCCGTTTCGCCACCTCGCGCCCAATCCGCCCGAACCCGACAATACCGAGCGTCTTGTCGTTCAGTTCGACGCCCATGAACTTCGAGCGCTTCCACTCTTTCTTCTTGAGGCTCGCCGTCGCCTGCGGAATGTTCCGGGCTAACGAGAGCATCATCGCCATCGTGTGCTCGGTGGCGGCAAGCGTGTTGCCCTCCGGTGCGTTTGCGACGATGATCCCGCGTCTGGTCGCTGCTTCCGTATTGATATTGTCCACACCGGCACCGGCACGCCCGATGAACTTCAACCGTTTTGCCGCCTCGATCACCTTTGCCGTCACTTCTGTCCCGCTCCGTACAAGGAGGGCGTCGTAATCCCCGATGATCGTGCAGAGCTCGTCCTCTTTCAAGTCGGTTTTGACATCGACATCGAATACTTTTTTGAGGATTTCGAGCCCTTCCTCTGCCAGCGGATCGCTGACGAGAACTCTCGCGTTTGCCATAAAAAACCCATACAATATATGCCGCATACCTAATCAGGGTTATTCTTTCCTGCGCGACAGGACCGGGCAAACGCATAGATGTCCGCTGCACAACAAGGGTAAAAAGGGCATGTGGCAATGTCCTGTGACCGGGGGTTGGGGAAAACTGGGGTGCCATTACGTGCTTTGATGCGTATTCAGGCAGGATCCGAAGGCTAAATTAAAGAAAAATTGCCACAACACGATGAACCACGTGATGATAATTATTAAACACGGTGGCGATGAGATCATAGTGGTGCGAGCATGAAAAATGTGCCCAATATACTTTGGCTCGAAGAGATCCGTAAGGAGGATATCATCTCTGTTGGCGGCAAGGGGGCATCCCTTGGCGAGATGGCGTCACTGGGGCTTCCGGTGCCCCGGGCGTTTGTGGTAACCGCCCAGGCATTCCGCAAGTTCCTTGTGGAGACCGATCTGGAAGAGAAGATCTTTTCCTCTGCCGGGGAACTCGATGTGGAGAACAATGCAGCGCTTGAAGCAGCAGCTGAAAAGGCAAAAAAACTGGTGATGTCGGCAAAGATGCCGACAGTCATCAAAAATGAGATAAAAAAAGCCTATAAGAAGATGTCAAAGGCTGACCTCATTGTTGCCGTCCGGTCAAGTGCCACGGCGGAAGACCTGCCGGATGCGAGTTTCGCCGGTCAGCAGGATACTTTTCTCAATATCAAAGGCGAAGCGGCACTCCTCGCAGCGGTCCAGAAATGCTGGGCATCGCTATACGGTGCACGGGCGATCTATTACCGGGCAAAGCAGGGTTTTGATGACCGCACGGTGAATATCGCCGTTGTTGTCCAGCAGCTGGTGCATTCCGAGAAGGCGGGGGTCATGTTCACCTCCCACCCGACCACAGGGGAAAAGCAGACAATTATCGAAGGCTCGTGGGGACTTGGCGAAGCGGTCGTATCCGGCTCGGTCTCTCCCGACAACTACGTCTTTGACCAGCGGACAGAGAAAGTCATCAGCCGGAACATCGCGAACAAAAAGATTGAGATCATCGCCAATGGAAACCATGGCACGAAAATCGTAGATGTCGACAGCGCACGCCAGGATGCGCAGGTACTCTCGGATGACGAGGTCGCCAAACTTGCCATGTACGGCAAGATCTCAGAAGACCACTACGGTGTTCCGCAGGACGTGGAATGGGGCATCGTAGCCGGGACGATCTATATTCTCCAGTCCCGACCTATCACTACAATCGGAAACAAGAAAGAGGCTCAGGGCATGTCTGGACAGAAACAGGACGCTAAAATCATTTTGCAGGGATTGGGTGCAGCACCCGGGATCGCTTCCGGAAAGGTTGTCATCATCCGGGACGTGAAGGACACGGGCGCGGTCAAGGAGGGCGACATCCTTGTCACCCGGATGACGAACCCGGACATGGTCCCGGCGATGCGCAAGGTCGCCGGTATTGTGACCGATGAAGGCGGGATGACCTGCCACGCGGCAATCGTGAGCAGGGAACTGGGCACCCCTGCAATCGTCGGAACAAAGACGGCGACGCAAATCCTGAAAACCGGGCAACTCGTCACGGTTGATGGTGAGCGCGGGCTCATCTACGAAGGGATCTTCGTGAGTGCCGCCCCGGCAAAAGCAGCGACCCAGGTACAGGGCGCTGCACAAATCATCACGGCAACGAGCGTGAAGGTGAACGTCTCGATTCCCGAAGCTGCGACGCGGGCGGCAGCCACCGGTGCCGATGGTGTCGGACTGCTCCGGATCGAGCACCTCATCCTGGGCTTGAACAAGACCCCCGGCTGGTTTATCTCAAACCACAAGGAAGAGGAGTTTGTCAAGGAACTCCATGACGGCATCAAGATCGTGCTCGATGCATTCCCGGGAAAGAGTGTCTGGGTGCGGACGCTCGATGCCCCGACCGATGAGTTCCGGAATATGGCAGGCGGGGAATCTGAGCCGCACGAGCACAACCCGATGCTCGGCTGGCGAGGGATCCGGCGCGATCTCCAGAGCCCGGACCAGTTCAAACTTCAGGTAGAGGCGTTCCGTCGCCTCTGGAAGGAGGGCTACGACAACCTCGGGGTCATGTTCCCTATGGTCTCCCACCCGGACCAGTTTACCGCTGCAAAAGCGATGATGCGCAGCTGGGGCGTGGACGTGGAGAACGTCACCCTTGGTATCATGATCGAGATCCCGTCAAGTGCGATCATGGTGGAGGATTTCATCAATGCGGGGATCAACTTTGCCTCGTTCGGGACCAATGATCTCGTCCAGTACACGCTTGCCATCGACCGGAACAACGAGAACGTAGCGGACATGTATGCCCCGCAGCACCCGGCAGTGCTCTCCCTGATCCACAACGCGATCCAGACCTGCCGGGCGTACAACATTGAATGCTCGATCTGCGGTCAGGCAGGCTCTGACCCGAAGATGGCTGCCTGGCTCGTCGAACATGGGATCACGAGCGTCTCAGCAAACATCGACGCGATCGCAAAGATCCGCGAGGCTGTCGCCCGCACGGAGAAACGTATCATCCTCGAATCTGCGAGAACCCGCGATGTTGAGTAAGGGGTGTACAGAAGACGACCTCTTCTCTTTTCTCTCCCGAAAAAAACAAGAGGATCTGGATCACGCATTCATTTTGAGCTCCATGTGCACGCTGCCCCACCCGGTGGCGGTGCGGGCGCACAACCTGTTTATGGAGACGAACCTTGGCGATCCGGGTCTGTTTCCCGGATCGTCGTCGCTGGAAAAACTGTTGATCAGCCGGTTCGGCACCCTCTTTCACCACCGGGAAGCAGGAGGGTATGCCACCTCAGGTGGCACCGAGTCAAATCTTCAGGCACTCCGGCTCGCGAAGGTATTAAAACACGTCACATGCCCGAACGTGGTTGTACCGGAGTCCGCCCATTTTTCATTCAAGAAAGCGTGCGACATCCTCTGTATCGAGCAGCGCTCAGTGCCGCTCGACAAGAACTGGCGGATGGATGCGGGATCCGCTGCTGAACTGATCGATAAAAACACCATCTGCCTCGTCGGTGTCGCGGGTACCACCGAGTACGGGATGATAGACCCCATCGCGGATCTCGCACGGATCGCTGTGCAGCACGACATCTTCCTGCATGTCGATGCCGCGTTCGGGGGTATGGTGATCCCGTTTCTCCGTGATCCAACCCCCTTTGACTTCGCGTTGCCCGGCGTGACGACAATCGCGGTCGACCCGCACAAGATGGGCATGAGCACGATCCCCGCCGGTTGTCTTTTGACCCGTGAACCGGATATGTTGAATGCCCTTAACATCGACACGCCATACCTTTCGGTGAAACAGGAGTACACGCTTGCAGGTACCCGCCCGGGTGCGCCGGTTGCCGGAGCGCTTGCAGTGCTCGATTATCTCGGAGTCGAAGGCATGACGGCGATTGTTGCCGGCTGCATGAAGAATACCGAACGCTTAATCGCCGGTATGGAGACGTTCGGCATCCCCCGTGCAGCGACGCCGGATGTCAATGTGGCGACGTTTTATTGTCCAAAAGTCCCCGAACGCTGGAAGGTCTCATGGACGCGGCAAGGGCACCTGCGGATTGTCTGCATGCCCCACGTGCACCGGGACCGGATCGAGGCGTTCCTGCGGGATGTTGGTGATCTGAATGCTTGACAGGTTGGTAGAATCACTGGAAACCTGCCCCATGGTGAGGAGGGGCGAATATAATTACTTCATCCACCCGATCACGGATGGTGTGCCGGTTGTTGAACCCGCGTTGCTCCGCGACGTGGCATGCGCGATGATCAAGATGCTGGACTTAAATGCCATCGACAAGATCGTTGTTGTCGAAGCGATGGGCATCCATATCGGCGCCGTCCTCTCGGTGATGACGGATATCCCGATGACCGTGATGCGCAAACGCGAATACAAGATGCCCGGGGAAGTTGCCGTCCACCAGACGACCGGGTATTCAAAGGGAGAACTCTATATCAACGGTATAAAAAAAGGGGAGCGTGTCGTGATCATCGATGACGTCGTGAGTACCGGCGGCACGATGCGGGCGCTCCTCAAAGCTCTTGAGATCGCCGGTGCCGATGTTGTCGATGTCTGCATCGCCATCCAGCGCGGAAGACCGGATATCGGTCGCCCGTATAAATCGCTTGTCAGGATCGATGTCACCGAAAAGGTGCATGTGGTTGAACGATACCTCTGATCTGGTTGCAGAATTAAAAAAACGGGGGGTGCAGAAGGTCGCCCTCCAGTTTCCCGAAGGTCTGAAGAGGCAGGCGGCGGCATATGCCACGGCACTCAAAACTGCCGGGTTTGACGTGATCGTGAGCGGTGATCCCTGCTACGGTGCCTGCGACCTCGCCCTTGATACCCTCGCGTTCGCGGATGTGCTCGTCCACTTCGGGCATGCGCCGGTAGACGACCGGGAAAAGGTCATCTTCGAACCCTACCGGGTCGATTTTGCACCGGAGGTACTCGCACATGCCCTCCCATTCCTGCTTGGGAAAACGGTCTGCCTTGTCACGACCGTCCAGCACGCCCACTGCATACCGGAGATGGAGAGATTTTTTGCATCGAACGGGATCACGGTTCATGTCAGGGAAGGGAGTACCCGCACGCCGTACCGGGGACAGGTGCTGGGATGCAGTTTTCATGCGGCACGGGTGCCGGGTGCGGACACCGTGCTCTTTGTCGGCACCGGGGTCTTCCATGCGATCGGGTGCGCGATTGCCACCCGCAGGCAGGTCGTCGCACTCGATCCCCTCACCGGCATCGCGCAGGAAGTGAACGGGGATCCCCTCCTGCGCCGCAGGTTCGCGGTGATGGAGAAGGCACGGACGGCGCAGGATGTTGGCATCATCGTCTCGACAAAGAGCGGTCAGCAACGCTTGGCACTGGCACACCACCTGCGCTCGCTCTCGCCCCGTGCCACGCTCATCACGATGCGGGAGGTGAGCCCGGACGAACTGTTGAACCTCGGGTTTGACTGCTATGTCAACACCGCCTGCCCCCGGCTCGCCTATGACGATCAGGTCCGGTTCCCGGTCCCCGTCCTCTCGCCGCAGGAGTTCGAGATCGTGTGTGGTGTGCGGACATGGGATGACTACACCATTGACGAGATCCCATGAAACTCAAACACCTCGAGATGACGTTGCAGCAGCTCGATGGGTTTGTCAAACCCCGCCCGTCACTCGAACAGTACCAGACCCCCGCACCGCTTGCCGCCCGGCTCCTCTACCACGCGTTCATGCGGGGCGACATCGCGGGGAAAACAGTCTGCGACCTGGGATGCGGGACGGGAATGCTCGCGATCGGGGCATCGCTCCTTGGCGCTCACCGTGTGATCGGTGTTGAGATTGATCCAAAAGCGCTGGACGTCGCACGCAAAAACACTGCCCGTGTCGGTGCCGTGGTGGAATATCTTGAAGCAGATATACAGAAAGAGCCGATCCCGAACGGTCCCGTATCCTGCGACACTGTCATCATGAACCCGCCATTCGGCGCCCAGAAAGCTCACGCCGATCGCCCGTTCATCGATTGCGCTCTCCGGCTGGCTCCTGTCACATACGGTATTTTTAATGCGGGATCTATGCAATTTATCACCGCATATATACAGGGCAGGGCAACCATCGACGAGAAGGTTGCCGGTGCCCTGTCCATCAGACGGACTTTCTCTTTCCACACGCGGGACGTGCAGGAGATCGAGGTCGAGATCTTACGACTGGTAAAACCCAAATAACGCCCCAGAAAAACACGGGCAATACGATCACCGGACTTGCCGTGGCGCACCTCGTCACCGACATCTACATGCCGGTGCTTCCGGCAATCCTCCCGCTCCTCATCGCCAACAACGGGTACTCCTACCTCACCGCAGGGCTCCTTGTCACCGCGTATAACCTCACCTCGTCATTCACCCAGCCCATTTTCGGCTGGCTCTCGGACACAAAAGGGTTTGCCATCAGTATCAGCACCAGCCTCTTTATCAGCGCTTTCTTCGTCGCGCTCATGGGCATCACCCAGGACTACTACCTGCTCATGCTCTTTGCCATTCTAGCCGCGCTCGGGCATGCCCTCTTTCACCCGGCAGCATTGAGCCTCGTCAGCCGGTTATGCACCAGTGCGAACCGTGGCAGGATCACCTCGTATTTCGTTGTTGGTGGCAACTTCGGGTACGCAATCGGACCCGTTATTACCGGTGCCCTCGTCTTCTGGCTGGGTCTTCCGGGGCTTGTGTTCCTTATCATCCCGGCGGTTCTGATGGTCTTCGGGTTGCGACGCCTTCTGCCGGGAGGTATAGCCGGCGCCTGTGAAGGGCATCCGGCACCAGAGCGTTTTAGCGGAAACGCACCATCAAAAAAGCCCTTCATTCTCCTTATGATCGCCTCCATCCTGCGTGCATGGGCGGTCTTTGCCGCAATGACGTATCTCCCGATGTATCTTGTCACGCAGGGTTACACCCTCGTCACCGCAACGACGATTGTCACCCTGATGCTCCTCTGCGGGGTGGGCGGGCAGGTGGTCGGCGGACATATCTCTGACCGTATCGGGAGAAAGGAGTTCATGGTCTTTGCACTGGTCTGTGCAATCCCGGCGTTCTACCTCTTCTTTATGAGCTCCGGGCTTGTCGCGATCATCGCGATACTCCTCTTCGGGTTCTTCCTCTGGTCAACCTTTGCCGTAGCGGTTGCAATGTCGCACGAGCTGTTGCCGCAGAACATCGGACTCGCATCCGGCATCATGCTCGGGCTCGCGATCGGATTCGGCGGGCTCGGCGTTGCCGTCAACGGTATGATTGCCGACCATTACTCGCTTGCAATGGCACTTGGCACGATCCCGATCCCGCTCGCCGGGGCAACTGTGCTGCTCCTTTTCCTGCCGTACCCGTGGAAACTGCTGAAACGCTGGTACCCCGGCTCGTCAGGCACCTGAACTGACAATACCCTTATAAGGTCTTATTTGAAAATGGATCTGGTTGAGGTTCTAACATGGATAAGACAGGAATTATTGCTTTAATCGCAGGAATCGTGCTGTTAATCATCGGCGGATACGGGATTTGGGTATTTTTGCCCGATGTGATCGTTGCCGTGAAAGGGCTCATCGGTATCGTTGTGCTCCTTGCAGGGCTGATGCTCCTTATCTTCGGCATCCTGATTGTAAAAGAATGAAGAAAAATCCGGTCGGCACGTATCGTGCCTAAAAAATAACTCTTTTTACCCGTTTCTGCATTTTACGACAATGCACTGGGAACCTGCCGTCTCGACCACCGGTTCCGGCTTGTCCGCGAAGAACTCATCGACCGCCCGCCGCACTCCCGGCACCGTGATATAATCGTGTGAGATGATGATGCCCCCCGGGTTCATCCGGGGATAGAAGAACTCAAGGCACTTCTTCGTGCTGTCGTAGGTATCGACATCGAAGTTGACAAGCGAGAAGTGACGGTCTTTGACGGGTCCTGACGTGGCGGGGAAAATGCCCTTGTACAAAAAGACATTTTTTTCCACTGCGAGGTATGCCTGCACACTCTCAAGGGATGCAGCGAACTTTCCCTCGTAGAACTGCCAGATCATGTCAGCCTCGTCCACTTTTGGCAATCCGGAGAACGTGTCGAAGAGGTGGAGGTTTTTGTCACCTTTTGCCGAACAGATGATCTTTGCCGAGCCACCTTTATACACCCCGACTTCCGCGATGTCGCCCGGCACCTTCTGCGTCCGTTTTACTGCCATGTAAATATGGTAGGCTTCGATATCCTCGAGCAGCAGTTCGGTATCAGACCGGATCTTCCTGAGTGCTGATGCAAACTGTTTCCGGTCAGTACAGCCATAATGAGACAGTCGTCCCCGGTTTGCGAGGTCATACCCGACGAAGGGTTCAAAGACCGCTAATTTTCTGAATTTTGTGAGATATTTTCTGGGTGCAATTGAATCGAAGAGCCAGATAAACTCTTTTTTGGGGAGTAAACTCATGTCCAGAAGTATAGGTTGTCCGGGAATTTATACCGTACAGACTGGCAGTACCGGTACTTTCCTGCAGGGTCAGCATCGATCGCACAGAAAAGAGGTGGTGCGACGGTGTCACAGGGGTTGTGGCACATTCACCTGCGGGGGTTCTGCATCCACATCCAGTTCATCTAAAAAGGGCATAAGTCCGGTCACGAAAGGAACCGGGTCACTGCCGGGTGCCGGTTGCGTTTCACCAGTTGCTACAACCTCGATCATGAGCGGGAAGTCACGGAGTGTCTGTTCAAACGAGGGATCGTTCTCCTGTGTGAACGTGAGGAACCGGTCGACACGGACATACGGACGCTCAAACTCCGGGACTGCTTTGTACTGTTCCTGTACCTGTTCGAGGGTTTGCGTGCGGACAAGGTCTTTTTCAAAGAACAGAAAGATATCGATGCCGTACGTCCGGCTCTTCTCGTCCAGTTCCCGGACGTCAATGATCCTGCCCCGCACAATGCCAAGCGAGGCGCACTTTTCTTTGGGGGTGGTTCCGGGGAGGTAACTCCACGCGGTTGTAATCTCCATACAAAGGGTGGGCTTTTTTTGGTTGTATAGATATGGATGTGGCTAACCCCAATACTCCGTGCAGTGAGATTGACCCGAAACAGTTTGTTTCCAATACTCATGATCCATCCTACCAGGCGAAACTCATCCTGCATCAGTTCCAATAAAGCCGGGTTTTACCCTTGGAGGTATGCAGATCAGGAATTCCTGATCGCAAAATACTACGGGTGTCTGAAGGATGGGGGGGGTTCTTCTTGCCGGGGATATGCCTCGCGGTTCTCACAATCCCTTTCGACTGTGGGGGGACGATTGGAATTTCTTGATCACAGGTGACCCCCCGCCCCCACTCCGACTCCAACCACACCAGGGGATGGGTACCCATGTGCCGGAACGGGGGGTATCCCGGCACACGACCCTGAACGGCAATTCACTATTGCGACGTTCAAGTCTGGGGGATCATCTGCGGTTGCGCTCCCGTGAATGGTATGCCGATGCAATGACGGGGACGATACACAGCGCGACAAGCCCGCCAAGAAGGGTGAAGCCCGGAGATTTTGTGGGTGAAGGGGTTGTCGGGGTCGTCCTGGCAGGGGTAACCGGGGGAATGGTCGGGATTGCCTGTGTGGTTGTCGGGACTGTGGTCGACTGGGTGATCGTGATCACGCTGCCGGGAACGATGCTGCCGTTGTTGTCCAGTTCTTCTGCCTGTATGAC
>Ga0247841_10012870_pt1 | contig 10813 bp, 8 predicted proteins | sample LaCruzMarch2015__2_FD_192410 | JGI IMG/M metagenome (GOLD analysis project Ga0247841, IMG submission 192410) | Freshwater microbial communities from meromictic Lake La Cruz, Castile-La Mancha, Spain - LaCruzMarch2015_18m | ecosystem: Environmental > Aquatic > Freshwater > Lake | place: Spain...
CATGGCTTCGAGATTGAGTTTGATGGAAGGGGAAAAACAGAGCGAGCAGATCAGCCCGTGCGGGATGTTGTAAAGAACCCCCAGGGGGTGCGCGAGGCCGTGGATCACGCCGAGGCGCGAATGTGAAAAAGCGAGCCCGGAGAAAAAACTTCCCAGCATGAGGCCGCTCAGGTCCTCGTCGCGTCCTGCGTTCAAGGCCGGGACCAAATGGCGACTGATCAGTTGAATAGCCTTAAGGGCAAAATTCTCGCTGAACCAGGTTGAATTTTTAGAAATGAACGATTCATAGGCCTGGACCCACGCATCCATTCCGGAGTGGCACATAACATGAAAGGGGAGCCCCTTCAAGAGATCCGGGTCGAGGAGGACTTTGCGTGCAAGAAAATCCTTGTGGCGAATGGAAAGCTTCACCTTTTTTTCAGGATTAATAATAACAGCATTGGGCGATGCTTCCGAACCGCTGCCGGCGGTCGTGGGGACCGCGAGAAAGGGGATCCCCGGTTCTTCGAGCAGACCGCCTTCTTGATAAAAGGCAGGTTTTTCTTTAGCGTGGAAAAGACCGGCCGCTGCCTTGGCAAGGTCCAGCACGCTCCCGCCGCCGATCCCGAGGATCCATCGGATCTTTAAGCGGCGCCCTTGGTTGATCACTAAAAGAATCTCGCCCAGGGTGGGTTCTCCTTGAGGGCGACAGAAAAATTCTGCGGTAAGGCCTGCTTTCTTTAAATCTTCGGAGATCTTTTCTTTCAGGCCGTTTTTCTCAAGCGATGAGCCGTGAACAATGAGCCCGCAGGTTCCGAACTCTGCGGTTTCCTTTGCGAGGTCCGAAAGGGCGCCTTTTTTAAAGAGGATCCTGGCGGGAAGAAAAGTTTCCTGCGGGAAGAGAGCGCTCACAGGGACGGTTCTCCTTTACCGCTTGCGGCGCAGCAAGTTATGAGAGATGTGTCCCTTTTTCGGGAACAATCATTTGAGTAAAAACTTGGATGGATGAAAAGGGACGAACCTTTAGCAACTCGTTGCGAATAAATAGGTTGGGGAGAACCGTCCCTGAGGGGGTGCATCAGTATTTGATGATGACGGCCGTGACCACAAGGTCCTCCGCCCCGGTGTTCTTAATGGAATGGGAAGCCCCCTGACCTGTGAGGATGGCGTCGCCTACTGCGACCTGGAATTCCTTACCTCCGTCGGTCATAAGGCCTTGGCCTTTCTGGATCAGATAGATCTCATCTTCTTCCACATGGGCATGCGGGCCGATGCTTGCGCCAGGAGGGAGGATGAGTTCTGAGCAAAGCCGCGTGCGGGCCTTGATCTCTTCGGGCTTGAGATAATGACGGACCGTGATCGTCCCCGTGCCCCCGCGCATGTTTTCGCGCTGCTCGATCTCTTGGGTGTTCTTTTTTTTGATCATTTCGAAAATCCGTTTCTCGGGGAATGGACGACGTCAAAGCCTTTTCGTTCCCCGCGCCGCCAGGCGAAACAGGGATTGCCGTTACTCTTTAAATAAAAAATTCTTAAAGCACCATGGATTTTTTTTGTCCATGTGCGAGCTCTGGTTTTCCTGGAAGAAGACCTGATAATTCTTGAAAGGAGTCCAGTCGTAAGGCTCGGAGACCATCGTGCCGAGATAAGGTTTCGCGGTGGCGAGGATCTCTTTATGCGGGAGATCGTCCGGGACGCAAACACCCTTATTGGGATGCTCGATCATCCACATCGCGGCCGCGACCACACCGATTGCGACCTGGATCGTGGTGGCGTTCTGATGCGGGACAAGTTTGCGCGCTTCGTCGATCGTGAGGATGCTTCCGGTCCACCAGGAATTGTACTTGTGACCCATGATCAAGGACCCCAGGATGTCCGCGCCTTTAATGATCTCATCCGACATGATGCGGCATTTGGGTTGGAGCTCGTAATTGCGGCAGCGGAGCTCGTGGACCGAGGCCAGGGTTTCATTGCACGGCATATAGACGTAATGGACCGTCGGCCGATAGATGGGCTTCCCATTCTTCCAAACCGTGAGTTTTTCGGAAATACTGAACGCTTCACCATGCCGGATGACCATGCCGACGATCTCATAATTCGGGACCCAGGAACGCACCCAGGTGTTCATGCCCATTTGCGAAAGAAAGATCTGATTCTGAGGACCATAGTCCGGGATCGTGGTCAAGGGAGGCAATTCTTTTTCATGCGTGCCCCAGCCGATCTCCGAGGGGGAGATGGCTTCTTCCCGAAGACCTTCGATCGACCAGGTGCCGACGAATTCGTCGACTTCCTTGGGCTGGTCCGTGATCTGAGTGTCGCGTTCACTGACATGGATCGTTTTCACGCCAAGCTTCATGGCCAAGCGGTGAAACTTTTCGTCGCGGATCAGATGTTCCAGGGTTTTGCGGTCTTTTTTCGAAGTGGTTTTGTCATGCGTTGCTTTTTCTGCAATGTCGAGAAGCCCTTGTTTTGTGAAGTGGCTGATGAGTCCGGGGTTGGCGCCATGGTCCAGCACCGCGGTCGTGGAGTCATCCGTCCACTTCGCCGTCATCTTACGCAGGCCCATCTGTTTGAAATAAAGCGATTTCTCAAGCGGGGTCTTTTTTTCGATATTCGCGTACGGGTCCCATTCCTCGACAGAGGTATTCACGTAGAGGACCTTATTTTCATGGCACCAAGAAAGCATGTCGAGGGAATCGATGTTCCAGGACAGATCGATGATCATGCCGCCGGGGGAGACATACTTGGAAAGCGTCCGCGCGACGTTGACAGGATTCAGTTTTTCCTGGGAGTAGCGGATCCCTTTTTTGATCCAAGGTGCGAGTTCCTTGCGTTTGTCCGCAAAGTCGAGCACCGTGATATTCTTATAAGGAATACGGATATGTTCGAGGAGGATCGGTAGGGCGCATTTTCCGACCGAGCCGAAACCGATGCAAAGGACTTTCTGTTTAAATTCCATCATGGCTCGTATCTCCCGTGAGAAAAATGATTGGGAGGATTATAGAGACTCAGGCGCGCTCCGGTCAACTTTTTCCTCATCTCAGGCAGTCCTTTTTATTCGATCAGGCGCGCCGGGGATCCCTGAGGGATGACGAGGCTCGAGCCCGAAGCATTCGTTTGGGGCAGCGCGCGAAGTCAAAATAAGATGTTCTTTTTTCGGAGGGCGTCGAAAGTGACGATTTGAAGCGGGATGCGGTGCTGATTCTTTGAACGCGAAGAGGTGTTACGGCTTTTTGGCGTGGACGTCTTTTTCGCGGAGGCGTTCAAAGAAGGTGATGTGAAGGCGGCTGACGAAAACCCGCTCCAGCGCCAGGATGAGCACCACGAGGACCGTCGCGACGATCAACCCTGTTTCCTGGGCCAGGGGTTCTTTGGCGATAAAGAGCTCATCGTAAAGATGGATCAGCATGGCCATGAGGGCGATCCCCAGGACCGTGATGTACTCGTGATGTTTGATGATGCGGCTCCAGAGAAAGGAATCTTTTTCAGGCGCCGCATAGGGGGTCAGCCTCGGGAGAAAGGAAGGGACGTTTTTGCAATAATCCTCATAAGATTTTCCGAACATTGCCCGCAGATGTTTTTCCTCGCCGCGAATGGTCCCCGTATAGATCCCCAGGAAGCCCGCGAGAAAAAGAACCATGATGATCCAGTTCGAGACGATCACGGCAACGCCGAGGCCTAAAAAGAAATTGCCGACATAAAGGGGATTGCGCACGAAGGCATAGGGACCGCTCATGGCGAGTTTCTGACCTTTTTTTTCCACGAACCCGAGTGCCCAAAAACGGATCAATTCGCCAACGATCAAGAGAACGATGCCCCAGCGGAAGGTGCTGTCGTTCATGTTGGAGCAAAGGAGTAGAACCGGGATTGAGCCCCAGGCCAGCAGGAGCCTTATTTTTTTGAACTGGAACCATCCGCTCAGTGCCATAATTCTCCTCGATTTAAAATGAAGAGGCGCATGATGACTGCCCGCGATGCCTTTGAGAAAAAGAAAACAAAGGCCTGGGCGCCATGACACCTCCCTTGATAAGGACCGAGATTATACCGTAGCTTTCCCCGAAGATGCAGGGATTTTTATAAAAATAAAAAATTCTTGGAAAAGTGTAAATTTTGCCTCAATATAGACGTTACTTAGGTGAATTCTTTTTTAATCCTGTTTTGCAACGAGGGAACCATGGAAAAAGCGCCCGCGGGACTTGTTAGAAAGCGCCAGGGATACGCCACCGAGCCCTTCAGGCAACTGGTCCTTTTTTTTACTCCGCTTCGTACGATCCAAATCCTGGGATTTGTTCTGGTCTTTGCACTTGTCCTCAGTTTTTCTGGGACCCCGATCTTTCGTTCGCTCGATAATGGCTTCTACGATCAGTTCCTCAAATACCAGCCTGCCCCGAAGGTCGATCCGGCGGTCGTCTATATCGGGATCGACAGGAACAGCTTGCAGTCCATACGGCCTTTCCCGTGGCCCAAGCGCTATTACGCGGCGATCACGCGCATTTTGAGGGAATGGGGCGCCAAGGCGATTGTGTTCAATCTTTTCTTTACGCAGGCGGCGGACACGCCCGAAGACGATCAGGCGCTTCTTGAGGAATTCAAAAAAACACCTAATTTTTATCTGCCGGTCTCTTTTGAGTCGGAAGGATTCAAGAACTATTATTACGTGAACCAATCCTCCCAAGCTTATAGCGCCGCGGCTCGGGGGATCGGTCATATCAATTACAGCCAGGATCCCGATAATGTGATCCGCCGCGTGTATCCTTTTGTGAAGTTCAACAAAGAGCTGGTGCCGCATCTCGGGATCCGGGTCGCTTACGACTTTCTTGGGAAACCGGTGCCGACCATGCAGCAGTGCGATTTTCCGCGCGATGATCAGAATAACCTTCTCATTCATTGGGCGAAGCGGTGGAATGCCTCCTCCGGTTATTATCCGTTCGTGGATGTATTGAATAGCTACGCTCTGGCCTCCAAGGGGACGGCCACGCCGATCACCGCCAAGGATTTTCAAGGAAAGATCTGCCTTATCGGGATGACCGCTTCTGATTACAAAACGACGCCGCTTGAGTCCGCGAGCCCCGGTATCGGAGCTCTGGGGAATATCATTAATACTCTTCTGACCGGGCAGTACATCCGCGTGGTTTCACCCCACGTCTTCGCGGGGATCCTTTTGGGGGTCGCTTTTTTGGCCGGACTTGTCCTGATCCCTTTCCGGAGCGTCTTCTCGACTCTCTCGGCATTGGCGATCGGGGGCCTTTGGATCCTGGCTTCCTTTGCGCTCTTCTCATGGGCCGGGATCTGGACAGGAGTTGCAGCGCCGCTCCTTTTGGTGGCGGTCTATTTTCTGATCTCCTTTGCGATCGTGAGGATCCAGGAATACAAGGAACGGCTCTATTTCCTGAGTCTGGCGGTACGCGATGAGCTGACCGGGCTTTTTGTCATGCGCTATGTGAACACCTTTCTGTCTCAGGCCCTCAACTATTCCCGGACTTTCCGGAAACCTTTCGCCGTGATCCTCCTGGATATCGACGACTTTAAGAAGTTCAACGAGGAGCACGGTTGCAAAATGGCGGATACCGTCCTCAAGCAGGTTGCCGCGGTGATCCAGGATGCGATCCGCACCAAAGGCCGTGCTATGCCGGATATCGCGGGTCGCTATGGCGAGGATGTCTTCATTATACTGCTTGTGGGCTACAGTCTGGCGACGGCGACTTTCGGCGTGGCCGAGAGGATCCGCAGGACCGTTGAGAGAACGACCTTTCCGAACGGAGACAAGACCCTTTCTGTGAAAGTTAGCGCCGGGGTTTCGGTGTTGAGCCTCGATGAAAAGAACCCTCAGAAGGTCGTTGAACGCGCCCAAGAAGCCCTCCTCAAAGCGAAATCCTCCGGCAAAAACCAGACCTGCATTCTGAACGATTGATCCTGATCCTCAGGTTGTAGCCCCTAGGCTATTTCAAAGCGGGGCTCTTTCTTTCGGAAGGCGGCGGGTGCGGATCACGTGAACGGATGGACCGAGGCCTGGCCCCGGCTCTTGGCGCTTCCGCTGGATTGTTCTGAATAAAATAACTCCGGCCTGAAGTCAGTCTTTAGGAAGATGACACTGGGGTTTCTGGCCGGTCTTTTCAAAATACTGCTGGTGATAATCCTCGGCCCTGTAGAATTCTTTGGCAGGTACGATCTCCGTCACGATCGGGCGCTTGAACTTCCCGGACTTTTCAAGTTTTCCCTCTAAATCTTTGGCCTCTTTTTCCTGTTCCGGGGAATTGCAAAAGACCGCCGAGCGGTAATTGCTTCCGACATCCGGCCCCTGGCGGTTTACGGTGGTCGGATCATGGATCGCCCAAAAGGTTTCCAGAAGTTTTTGATAAGAGACCTTCGCTGGATCAAACTCGATTTGTACCGCTTCGGCGTGTCCCGTGGTATGCGAACAAACCTCTTTGTAAGTTGGGTTCTTCGTGTGGCCTCCCGTGTAACCTACTGTGGTTTTTAATACGCCCGGGATCTTTCGGAACGCATATTCCACACCCCAGAAGCAGCCTGCCGCGAAAGTTGCGACTTGCGTTGTTCCCGCAGGAAGAGCGATGACTTCCTTCGTCTTTTGGCTAAACAACGGTAAATATTGGCCATACCCTTCTTTTTCCATACTTTCCAGAGGTACGAACCGGAGCGAAGCGGAATTGATGCAGTAACGAAGGCCGGTGGGTTGCGGACCGTCCGGAAAGATATGGCCGAGATGCGAATTACCTTTTTGGGAGCGGGCCTCGACGCGGGGCATGCCGAAGCTCACATCGCTTTTTTCGAGGATGGCCGATTTATCAATGGGCCGTGTGAAGCTCGGCCAGCCTGTCCCGGAATCAAATTTATCGGACGAGCTGAAAAGCGCCTCGCCCGTGATCCGATCGACGTAGAGGCCTGGCTTGTGATTGTTCCAGTATTCGTTCTTAAACGGCGTCTCGGTGCCGTTCTTGCGCATGACCGCATATTGTTCAGGGCTGAGGAGTTTTTTCAGTTCGGCGTCGCTCGGAGGAAGGGTGCATTGAGTCCCGGAAGATGACTTAGGTTTTTCTTTTTTAGCCATGCCCTGGCCTTCATTTTCTTTCGATGAAAGGTTGCCAGGGCTAGTCCCATTGGCCGTTGAATCTTTTGATGGAGAATTGGACATGGCGTAACCCCTCGGAGAGACTTGGATTCCAAACCCGATGATGATGCAACTGATCCAGATGCCGAAAAGAACTTTTCGCATAGGGATATTATATCACCATGAAAGGCCCCTAGCTTATAACTCACAGACTTTAGATATAGGCTGTTCGCGAGAGCCTTTAGGCGAGGACAGTCTTTGAGACTTCTCTTTTCATCGCGAAGAAAAAAGGAAGTGACAAGAGCTCAAGTGCCGCAACCCCGGTCATAAGCGTGGGGAGCGAACGGTCATAGAGGAAGCCCATCACGACTCCGCCGGCAAGCATCGCAAGACCATAGGCCACATTCAGGATGCCGTAGCCGGTGCCTCTCTTTCTAAGAGGTGTGATGTCCGCGATCGCGGATTTCATGATGGTCTCATGCCCGGCCATGACAATGCCCCAAAGAATAATGCTGACGATCACGATCCAGGGGACTGTCGTGAAGCAAAGGAAAGGGATCACGGCCGAGAGGACCGGGATCATGAGAAGCGTTCCGATACCGGCCCACTCATGTTTTTGTTTTTCTTTCATCCGGTCGTAAAGTTTTCCGATCACCAGCGCTGCGACACCATCGACGGCCATAGCCACTGCATAAAAAAGAGGGATTTGCGCGTCCGAAAGTATATGCCGGGTCTTGAAATGATAGGCCATCAGGACAAAGCTGACGAAGCCGGCGGTGGCAAAAAAGCTGAAGGCTGTATAAAGCCAGAAGATCTTGGGGAGTTTTTCGGCCTCATCCTTCTTGATCGAGGTTTCGAGTATTTCCGGATTTGGAGTTTTCCACCAGGCAAAAAGGACGCAAGCCATCAAAAAAAAGAATGGCAACCAAAGAAGATGGTAACCCGCCTGATAATCCCGAAGGCCTTTTTCGGCCTGAGTGGTCCCCATAAACGCGACCGTAAAAAGAAGCGGACCGATGATGGCACCGATCTGGTCCATGGCTTCATTAAGGCCGAATCCGAATCCTGTTCCGACTTGTTTAGTTGCCTGGGAGAGAATGGTATCTTTGGCAGGGCTTCGAATGGCCTTCCCAATGCGCTCCATCACGATCAGAAGTGCTGCGATCTTCCAAAAACCTGTGAGCGCCAAAAGCGGGACGCTGATGAGCATCCCGTAACCTGCAATCGTGAAGAACCAGTAGGACTTGGTCTTATCCGAAAAATATCCCGATAAAAGACGGATCCCGTAGCCCATGAATTCTCCGAGTCCCGCGATAAATCCGACCGCGAGGGCATTCGCCCCGAGGACTTTGAGATATGGGCCATTGACGCTTCGCGCCCCTTCGTAAATGATGTCCCCAAAGAGACTTACGAGACCGAAGAGAAGGATAAGCTAAAAAGCTTTTCTTTTATTTGCGTCCATGGTTACAAGCTACTTGTTTTCAATTAGAAAATCAAACACAATACCGTGTCGTGCGTACGGCGTACGGAGCACAGGGTTTGGTTTTTCGCCCTACGCCTTGCGCCGCACTTCTTACGAAACAGAATTCTTGAATCAGAAGAGGGAGCGCGGTAAAGTAAGACAGCGACACGGTTCATCTTTACATAGGAGGCAAACATGAGATTTTGGGTAAAAATCCTTATCGTTTTTACAAGCTTCGCTTTTTTGATCTCCTCAAGCGCTTACGCCGGGAAAGTGGAGCTGACCACTTATTATCCGTCACCGAACGGAGAGTACAGCAGTTTACAAGCGACCACGACGCTCAAAGTGCCGGTCGTGACGTCCACGTCGACCCCCAAAACGGTTGCCACCACCACGGTAGGAGAGATCTGGGTTGAAACAACCCCCTAACGCAAGTATGCGCCTTCGCATTGTTTTTTTAGCGTTTCTGGTTTTTCTCGGTCTTTGCAGCCATGCGCGGGCGGAGGATTGCGGGATTCGTGGGAATGACGGCGGAACGGATGTCGTACAGCTCGATTGCCAAGATGCCGCTACCTTTGCGACTTCACCCAGCCCACTAAAAATTCGAACTCCCTCGGGAATTCGCGGACTCACACTCGTAAATCCCGAAGACATTGGCGCCTCAAAGTTCAGGGTGCGCTATACGGATGGCTCTGGAGACCATATTAAAGCGATAGGCTTTGTTTCTTCAGGCGCTGCCGGTATGACCCCCTGCGAGACATTACAAATGATTGGTTATCATCCGGATCCGAAATATGCTTTGAGTGGAACCTATTCAATGGGGGACGACATCGATTGTTCCGCGACGAATCCTGCCAACACAGCAAGCATTAATTGTTCCACGGCATCGACTACCCCAGGGAGTCTCTGGAAGTGTGGTTATGCCAAGAGGTTCAATAGCATGGGAGTGGATGGCAATCCGGATGTGTCGGGCAATCCGCTTAATGACGACAGTATCCCTGCATTAGAAGGCCTTGAGACCGGCGGGTTCAAACCGATCGGAAATTCAACGACAAAATTTACGGGAACATTTAACGGTCAAGGCCATAAGGTCCAAGGGCTTTATATTGCGCGGCCCACAGAGGATTACGCAGGACTTTTTGGTTACACAAGCGGTGCCACGATCAGCAATGTCGGTATTACGGATGGCAGCAGCGTGAGCGGCGCCAATTATCCTGGAGGGTTGGTCGGAGCGATTTCGAAAAGCTCCAGCGTCATAAATTGTTATTCAAGGGCTAGCGTGACTAGCTCGAATTATGGGGCCGGCGGCCTTGTGGGTAATAACAATGCTTCAACCATCACCCGTTCCTATGCCTCGGGCAGTGTGACCGCCGTGTCGGGTGGCGGCGGTTTTGTCGGTCATGTCAGTTCCAGCAGCGGCTTGTTCACGTGCGGGTCGTTCGGTACTGTTAGCCAATGCTATTCCACAGGCACTGTGACTTTTACGAGCGCCACAAGTGCTGGCTCTGCCGGAGGTTTTGTCGGGAGCATGAGCGGAGGGAAGATCTCGGATAGTTATGCCGCAGGCAATGTGAATGGGACCGCTTTATATGCCGGGGGTTTTATTGGAAGCAGTAGTAAGAGTTTATTTTGCGGGTCATTCATTGACAGGAGCTATGCCTCGGGTTTTGTGGCAGGTCGTTTAATCGTGGGGGGGTTCTTAGGATATAACGGTAGCGTTACCGGCTTGACCAATGGCGCGGTGATTTCCAACTCTTTTTCTACAGGACCTGTGGCAGGATCGGTGAAAGGTGGTTTCTTGGGAGAAAATATTTCGAGCATTAAAGTTATTAATAATTGCGCGTGGGTCAAAGGCTCTCTTCGGGCGCTTGGATGTAACATCGTAGAATCCACTTATGGACTCTGTGGCAGTTATTGGGACCCGGACGTGTCCTTGCTTAGCAGTAACGGTTGGGGCACAGACTCCGCCAGCCTCAGCGCATTTCATTCCACAAGCCATCCGGTTTATTCCGGCTGGGAGTTCACGAGTGTTTGGCGTTCTAGAACGGCCAACCTTCCATGTTTGCGTTGGGATACGAACTGCGCTTAGCCTTTCATGAGTAGATGTGGTCGAAATGGGAAAGCTGAGTTCTTGAATTGACAGAGCCGTTACTATAGATGCATGCGGTACGCAGGGTCGTTTTTAAATAGGAGGCAAACATGAGATTCTGGGTAAAAATCCTTATCGTTTTTGCAAGCTTCGCTTTTTTGATCTCCTCAAGCGCTTACGCCGGGAAAGTGGAGCTGACCACTTATTATCCCTCGCC
>Ga0247841_10012871_pt1 | contig 10812 bp, 12 predicted proteins | sample LaCruzMarch2015__2_FD_192410 | JGI IMG/M metagenome (GOLD analysis project Ga0247841, IMG submission 192410) | Freshwater microbial communities from meromictic Lake La Cruz, Castile-La Mancha, Spain - LaCruzMarch2015_18m | ecosystem: Environmental > Aquatic > Freshwater > Lake | place: Spain...
CATCCTGGGGCTGGAGAAGGTCCCAAGGGTTTGGCTGTTCGCCAATTAAAGCGGTACGCGAGCTGGGTTCAAAACGTCGTGAGACAGTTTGGTCCTTATCCGCTGTGGGCGTAGGAGATTTGAGGAAAACATTCCTTAGTACGAGAGGACCGGGAATGACGTACCTCTGGTGTTCCAGTTGTTCCATCCAAGGAGCATCGCTGGGTAGCTATGTACGGAAAGGATAAGCGCTGAAAGCATCTAAGCGCCAAGCCTCTTCCAAGATTGGATCTCCCATTCGCAAGAATCTAAAGGCAGGTTGTAGACTACGACCTTGATAGGCTGGAGGTGTAAGGCCCGTGAGGGTTTCAGCTGACCAGTACTAATCAGCCGTGCGGCTTGACTTTTTTTGACTTTACCTTTGACGTGAGCTGTTTCTTTATCCATCTCTATTTTTACTTTGTCGGATTTTTCCGGTGACCATGGCGAGAAGGTAACACCCGTTCCCATACCGAACACGGAAGTGAAGGGTCTCAGCGGCGATGGTACTTCGGCTTTGGCCGTGGGAGAGTAGCACGTTGCCGGATTTTTTTTCAGGGCTTGTGAGCAATCACAAGCCCTCTTTTTTTTGACACGGTTGATTTCTCTCCCTGAATTTAGTTTGATGGATGGGATCAACGGATATTATGAATTCACACCCATGGCATGATCTCCGCCGCATGGCGGACGAGGAGCTGAACCGGCTTCTGACCGTCCTGCCCCGCGATATCGGCGCCAAACTGGCGGCGATACCGGTTCTTTTCGAGAAGATCCCCAGTCCTGAACTGATCCGGGACGGTCTCGAGCCGGATTTATTGGGTTTATTCGTTGGAAATGACTGCGTCCGCGAGGGGCTTGACCCCATGCCTCCCGAAATTCTCCTCTTTCTTGGCAATATCTGGGATGAGGCGGAAGGAAATGAAGAACGCTACCGCGAGGAGGTCCGGAAAACATTGCTCCATGAAATCGGCCATTACCTGGGACTGAGTGAGGATGAATTATGGGAGCGGGATCTCGATTGAGGAGCTGTGATTTTCTAGGTGAGGTGTGCCGGGTCGTGTTATTCTCTTCTGGAGGGCGAAGCTTGCTGAGCCGGCTTCCCGGGAGACGGCTGAGCAAGCTTCGCCCTCCAGAAGAGAATGTAAGCATGCGGAATGTTGGAATAAGCGATAGCGTTTGGACGCAGGAGCAACTCAGAACTCTCCTTTTCCGTCACGCCGGAAAACCTGTTCATATCACCATCACCCGGAATCGGGTTTCAATGGTCTCGGTTAAGTTTGACTTTCTGGGTAGGCCTCGACTCCGTGTCAATCAGGTGTTTCTGCACGCCCCTGAAGCCGTAATCGCCTCCTTGGGCCATTATCTCCAGACACGCTCGCGGGTGGCCTGGAAACAGGTAAGTGACTTTGTCGCTTCTCGGAATCCCGAAACCAGCCCGGTCCGGCCCGTGATCGTGCAGACCAAGGGGCGCGTGTTTGATCTCGCCATGATTCGGGACAGGATCAATCTCCTTTATTTCAACGACAGTCTGGATTGCCGCATTGGCTGGGCGAAGGCGGGACAACAACGGCGAAATGCCCGGACGCGCACCATCCGCTACGGGACTTACAACAAGGCCCTCAATCTGATCCGAATCAACCCGATCCTGGACAATTCGCGTGTCCCGGCCGAATTCATGGATTATATCGTGTTTCATGAGCTGCTGCATGCCGCCGTGCCTTCGGAACGCGGCCGCGGCCACTGGCGCCATCATCATGGCAGTTACCGGATTCAGGAACGGCGTTTTCCTGATCACGCCCGTATGCAGAAGCTCGCCGCGGATCTCGTCATGATCCTGGTAACTCCGCGAGCTCGATAAGCTGAAGGTGGACGCCGACCTCCGGGCGGCGTTAGGCGCATAAGACGATCATGAATTGATCAAACCGCGCCCGGAGGTCGCGGTCCACCTTGGAAATGAATAGTCCAAAACTCGGCCTCCCATTTCAGCTTGTGTTGTTGTTGTTGGGTGTTAGATTTGATTCTGAATATTGGGGAAATGTATGATTCAAAAGGTAAAACTGGAGTTTGGCACAGGGCCGCTAGTGGTGGGAACCATCACCCGGCGCGACTGGCTGCCATCGGGGGGGCACAAGATTGATTATACCTGTGATATTGTCGAAATCAGGCTTGATCAGATAGGCCTTGAGACGTCAGGGTGGCGTGATGATATCAAGGTGATCGAAGAGGCCGGGATTCCCGTGCTTGTCACGCTCAGGCTGGTAGCGGAGGGTGGTGCCTGGGCGAGGCCGGACCTGGAGCGGCTGCCCTTTCTGGCGTCCGCCTTGGAGGAGGCCTCCTGTATTGATGTCGAATACTTGAGCGAAACGAGAATCCCCCTCTGCGCCATGGCGAAAGGGCTCGGCAAGCCGGTTATCGTCTCCTATCACAACTTCGAGCGAACCCCAGCGCTGTCTGAATTGGAGGATATTCTGGGCCAAATCAGGGAGTCCTCCTCTGTCGCCATACCCAAGATCACGACAATGGTCCTTCGGCCTGAGGATGTTGTGACCCTGGAAAATCTTCTGGGGCGGAATCAGCGGGCTCCCTTGTGTGTAATGGGGATGGGGGATTTAGGGACTCAAACCAGGGTCTTGTTTCCTTCTCTTGGGTCATGCCTGACGTATGGCTATCTGGACGCTCCCAGCGCCCCCGGGCAACTCCCTGCCGCCAGGCTGAAGGAGTTGATTGCAGGTGGACCGCGACCTCCGGGCGCGGTTTGATGCCTCAGGTGACGGCCCCTCCCACATTGAGGAGGAAGTCCTTGGCAGTTGGCACCCGTGCCTGAAAAAAACGGGATGAGCTATTGACGGTCTTGGGGAGATGGTATAGCCTTGTCATAGTTTATTTGAATGAACGAAGGTCACTAAAAGGAGTTCAGAAATGAGCAAAATGACGCGCAAGGTTCGGGGTTTTACGCTGATTGAGTTGCTGGTCGTAATCGCGATTATCGGCATCCTGGCAGGCCTTTTGTTTCCTGCGGTTGCGGGCGCATTATCAAAGGCAAAAGCCGCTAAACTGGGCAGTAATGGTCGGCAGCTTGCCATGATGCTTTACGATGAAAATATCTCACGGGAGGCACGTTCCGACGCTATGGTCTGGCCATATGCGACAAATTGCGCTACGGCAACAGAATATTTTAAATTCTGGGGTAATATGGGCGCAATTAAGGGTACGCCCGATCAGGTTTCTGGTCCTGAGATGCCGGTATGTGCAACAACAAACTGGACTGATTTGACCGCGGCGCAGGTGGCGTGGAAAATTGTTGTCGACCCCCAGAATCGTGACGAAATGCCGTTGTTTATTTCCAGAAATGTGACGGATCCAACAGCAGCGTCTTGGGTGCTTGATAAAGATATTAAGCCATTTGGGGATAAATTTGCGGTTGTCATAACGCATCAAGGCAAAACGTCGATTCTTGAGCCTGACAAGCAGACTGGGAAAGTCGAAATTAAATTCTCCCTTACAGGGCTTACAATTAAAAAAGATTAATTAAGTGATATGTTTTTCAAACCCGGAAGCCAAAAGCTTCCGGGTTTTTGCTTTTAGGGAAGTCCCTCTGTCTGCACACTAGCTTATGATCGCCAAAGTTGTAGTTGATGTCGCCGTTGACAAGGAGTTCGACTACCGGATCCCCGATACTCTTATTCGCCATGTGAAACTCGGGTCACGGGTGAATGTGTCCTTTGGCTCCCGCAAAACACAACGATATCCCGATGTGCGCACCTTGCCTGCGATTACGAAATACATAACTCGCATTATTGACTCCAGTGTCTTTAATGAGTATTATGATTTCCGTGAAGACAATTTTGCATTCCATTGCCTGCATCGAGCAGTTCCACCTTCTATTCCTGGACCAGTTGGGGCGGAAGCTGGATAAGCGGCATTATGCGCTTAAAGGTGGGTGTAACCTTCGCTTCTACCTCAAAAGCATTCGATACTCGGAGGATATCGACCTGGATGTGCAGTTGATTCCTTTGGAAACACTTCAAGATCGTGTTAACCAGATACTCAAGGGGGCTTCCTTGGCGCGGATTCTGCAGGCGCGGGGCTTGGCCATTTCATCGTGTTCTGCCCCCAAGCAAACGGACACGACTCAACGCTGGAAATTGGCGCTCACCGTGAAGGGGACAGAATTGCCGCTCCATACGAAAATTGAATTTTCAAGACGGGGAATGAGTGAACCTGTCGTTTTTGAGCCGGTCGACAGTTTGCTCATGCGGGAGTATCAACTCACCCCGATTCTTGCCAGTCATTATCCTGCGGAGGCCGCCTTCCGTCAAAAAATCAATGCCTTGATCCATCGTTCTCAAACCCAGGCGCGTGATGTTTTTGACCTCGATCATTTGCTCCGTTCCGGCGTTTCAACAAAAGGGATGGTGTTGCCACCGCAATGGCGGGAGGCGCAGCAGAATGCCCTGTCCATCTCGTATGATGCTTTTAAAAGTCAGGTGTTGGCCTATTTGGCCCCAGACTATCAGGTCCAGTATGATGACCGGGAGATGTGGGACGAACTGGTGCTCCGCGTGGTGGAGGCACTGAAGGGAGCGGCGTCGTGAAGCTGGTGGATGCGCTGTCCCTGCTTTTGCGTCTGGATCAACCCGTTTTCGAAACGGCGGATGCAGCGGTTCTCCTGGGCGTCGAAAAAGCCCATGCCAGCAAAATGATCACCCGTCTGGCTTCGGCGGGTCATCTTCTGGCATTACGACGGGGCGTATGGGGTTTTCCGGGACGGTTAGAAGCCCTGGCTATTCCTGAATGGCTGACCGCCCCTCAACCGGCTTATGTGTCGCTTCACAGTGCATTATATCATCATGGTATGATTTCCCAGATTCCCTCATCGATTTATGCCGTTTCCCTGGCGCGGACCCGGCGCTACGTCACCCCCATTGGAGTGGTTTCGGTTCACCATATCGCGCCGGAATTCTTTTTCGGGTTTGAAACCCTGGGCGAGAAGGGGATCCGGATGGCTAGCCCGGAAAAAGCGCTTCTGGACGTGTTTTATCTGGCTCCCGCCAGAACTCGGTTATTCTGCAAGCTTCCGGAAGTTGAGAAGCCGCTTGGCTTTAATGTTCAGGAAGCTCATCGCATGATTGCCAGAATCCCCTTTCCTGCGCGCCGGAGCCTGGTGGCCGAACAATTCCAGCAGTGGCTGCGATGAGCGACTTCCAGTGTCGCCCACACAGGCCGACAAGAATCAACAACCCCCTTGTTTATGCGCGGCCAGGGGTGTATCTTCTGCTCAAATGATGAGGCTTTTGGATATAGAAAAGAAAGCGTTGGCCCATGCCCTCGCGGGAATGGACGGAGTCGCTTATCTTTACGGCTCCCGGGTCAATCCCTCGGCAAAGGGTGGAGACATTGATCTTCTTGTCCTTTCCCGTTCAGATTCCCCGCACCGGATGTCACGCGACATTTCGGTGCGGTTCCGTATGGAATGCGATGAGAAAATCGACGTGCTTGTCATCAATCCCGATTGCATCTCCGAAGAGCAGAAGCCATTCTTGAAACTTATTCAAAGGGAGGCGGTGTTGCTGACATGACCACTTCGGAACAAATTGATGTCACGAAGCGGGATATTGCCAAGATGCTCGACACGGTGGCGCTTGTTCAGGCCTCCCTGGACAAACTCGCCTCCTATGATGCTACTCGTGCTTACACCGCGAATGAAAGCGAGCCGTACGATGCGTTAAGCGATCGGTTCATTCGTGCGGTTGAGATCAGTCTTAGATTCTTCAGGAGTTACGAGCGTCTTCAATTTGCGGAAGAGTCCGACACCTTGCGAGATCGCCTCAACCGGATGGAAAAACTGGAGCTGATTTCATCTGTTGAGCAGTGGTTCAACATGCGCGATGTGCGCAATCGAATAGTGCATGATTACCTTCCGAATGAAATCAAGCAAATGTATGACGACATCATGGGGCCTTTTGCCGTGGAATTGAAGTTGTGCACGGATAAAGCCCGGCAGTTGAAACTCTGAATTCCCGTCTTGTCTGATCACTGAACACCGAATACTGAACACTGTTTTCTTTTCCCCATGATCGCCAAAGTTGTAGTTGATGTCGCCGTTGACAAGGAGTTCGACTACCTGATTCCCGATACTCTTGCCCGTCAGGTGAAGCTCGGGTCACGGGTGAATGTGTCCTTTGGCTCCCGCAAAACACAGGGCTATGTGGTCGCGTTCAGTGAATCTTCCGGGCACCCCAAGCTCAAGGCCATTGATTCCGTAGTGGGCGAGAAACCCTATATTGAGGAAAAGCTGCTGAAATTGGCGCGCTGGATTGCGGATTATTATTGCGCTCCCGTGGAGCTGGCGGTGCAGGCGCTTCTCCCTGGCGCCGTGCGGCACCGAAAGGCAGGGTTCAAGGAGCAGCTGTTCGTGGAACGGGTCAATACCCCTCACCTAAATCCTCTCCCCCAAGGGGAGAGGAAAGAGGGGAATCAGGAGTTAACCGCTCTGCTCCCTCTCCCTTCAGGGGAGAGGGTTGGGGTGAGGGTGTCTTCAGCCAGCATAAAGTCCCCCAAGCAGGCTGCCGTCATGGCCGTGTTGAATCAGCATCCCTGTGGCATGTTCCTTCACGAACTGATCAAGCTGTCCGGTGCCGATTCCGCCACGGTCCGGGCGCTTGAAAAAAAGGGGGTGGTTCGCATTGGCAAACAGGCGGCGATGCGGGATCCCTTCGCCAATCAGACGATTTTAAGAACCGAGCCGCTTTCGCTGATGCCGGAACAGGCGGCAGCGTTGGAGGTGGTGAAGGAGGCGATTGATGCGGCTCGGCAAGCCTCGCCCTCCAAAAGAGGCGATGACGTCTGTGCATTGTCTTCTGGAGGGCGAGGCTTGCCGAGCCGCGTGGGGGCGCCTTCCGTCATCCTCCTCCACGGCGTCACCGGAAGCGGGAAGACGGAAGTGTATCTCCAGGCTATTTCCCATGCCCTTGAAAAAGGGCTTGGAGCAATTGTGCTTGTTCCTGAAATCGCCCTCACCCCTCAGACGATCGAGCGGTTCAGGGGCCGGTTTGGCGACATCATTGCCGTTCTCCACAGCCATCTTTCCGATGGTGAGCGACATGACGAGTGGCACCGGATCCGAGAAGGACAGGCGAGGATCGTCATTGGCGCCCGTTCGGCCGTTTTTGCCCCGGTCAGGAATCTGGGCCTGATTGTGGTGGATGAGGAACACGAGCACACCTACAAACAGGAGGAGGCGCCCCGCTACCATGCCCGTGATGTCGCTGTGATGCGGGGACATATGGAAGGATGTGCCGTGGTTCTAGGCTCGGCCACCCCTGCGCTGGAATCCTTCCGAAACGCGAAAATCGGGAAATACCGGCTGGTCGAGATGTTGCACCGGGTGGATCACCGGGCCATGCCGCACATGCGGATTGTGGATATGCGGATCGAGGCCGAGCGCACGGGCAAAGTCTCGATTTTCTCAAGTGATCTCGTTGAGGCTGTCAAAAAACGGCTGAGCAAGGCCGAGCAGGTGATCCTGTTCCTGAATCGCCGCGGCTTCGCTTCCTCCCTGGTCTGCTCAAAATGCGGATTCGTCTCAAAATGCAATGATTGCAGTGTTGCGCAAACATACCACCGGCAGGACGAGACCCTGAAGTGCCACATTTGCGGGCTATCCCAGCGTGTTCCCGAGCGTTGCCCTGGCTGCCAGGATCCGGCATTTAAATTCTCGGGAATCGGGACCCAGCGGGTGGAAATAGCGGTGGCGAAGATCTTTCCCGGCGCCCGGGTTGTCAGGATGGATGCGGATGCCACGCGGGGCAAGGATTCCCATCGCCGCATTCTCGGGGAGTTCAAGACCGGAAAAATCGACATCCTGGTGGGGACCCAGATGATTGCAAAAGGCCTTGATTTCCCGAATGTCACGTTGATTGGTGTTCTGAATGCCGACTTGAGCCTGCACATGCCTGATTTCCGGGCAGGCGAGCGTACTTTTCAGCTTCTGACTCAGGTGGCGGGTCGTGCCGGGCGCGGGGAAATCCCCGGCGAGGTGATTGTTCAGACCTTTTCCCCTTTCCATCAGGCCATTCAGGCGGCCCGCCGCCTCGATTATGATGGATTCTGCGATCAGGAGAATGAATTCAGGAAAGAACTTGGGTATCCACCCTTCGGCCACTTGATTTGTGTTGGCATACGGGGGACGGATCAGGCCAAGGTGATTCGGGCGGCTGACGAATTCGCCAGGCTCCTGGGGCCCCTTTTGCCTCCGCAGGTCGTGGTGACAGGCCCCGCGCCAGCTCCTTTGGAGAAGGCCAAGGGACAGTTCCGGCACCAGATCATCCTCCGGGCTCAAACGGCAAAGGCCATGTCCGGTCCCTTAAGGGCGGCGGTGCGGGAATTCCGGTGGCCAAACGGGATCAATGTGACGATTGACGTTGATGCTGTGTCGCTGATGTAGGGAGTCCTGGTTCCCTCTTATTTTTCATTTTCCAGAATTTCGACCATGGCGCGGGCTACGGCGGGATCGAACTGGGTGCCGGCGCAACGGGTGATTTCAGCGATGGCCTGGGCCTTCGAGAAGGCTTCCCGATAAGGCCGGTTGGATGTCATGGCATCATAGGTGTCCGCCACTTGAATGATCCTGGCCCAGAAGGGAATATGCTCACCCGTCAGACCGGCGGGATAGCCCTGGCCATCGAACCGCTCGTGATGATGGCAGACAGCGGGGAGGATATCGTTCAGGAAATTGAGCGGGCGCAGGATGTTCTGTCCCTCCACCGGGTGTTTCTTGATCAGTTCGAATTCGGCCGGCTCAAGCTTCGTCTTTTTCTGGAGCACGGCTTCCGGAACTCCGATTTTGCCGATGTCATGAAGGATTCCCGCGATTCGTATCCGTTCAACATGGGCATGGGAAAGTCCCATCATTGTGGCCAGATGCTCCGATACTTCCGCGACACGCTCGGAATGCCCCTTGGTGTAGGGATCCTTGGCTTCCACGGCCAGCGCCAGGGATTGAACCGCCTGGAGGTTCAGCTTCTTGATGTAGTTCCCGTCAATGGCGTCCATTTGCAGGAATCGCAGGTTGGTCTGGCCGACCCGGATCACATCCTGATGGGCGAGCCTCATGAATTTAATGGATTTCCCGTTGACCGTGGTGCCGTTCCGGCTGCCGAGGTCCTCGACGTAGTAGAAATTATGGACGACCAGGACACGGGCATGTTTTCCGGAGAGGTAATGGTCGTTGATAGGGAGGTCGGCCTCCTTGGCCCGGCCAATGACGATCTGGGGCGAATCCAGTGAAAAAGGAGGAGTCCGGGCATTGTCCTTGAACTGAAGGATGGCCCTGTGTTTTTCCTCGATCGGAATCTCGCCCATGCCTCGTGAGAGGGTCATGGTCATTTCACTTTCGGGTATGTCATTATCCATGGGAAGAGATATATACCCTGCGAATTTTATCGTCAACGTGCAAAAGGTTGATCGGGTAAGGAGCCCGTTACAGGGGGGGGCGTCCCCGTGGCCTTGTGCCACGGGTCGCAAAAATGTCCGGTTCCCGCCAGGCAAGGAGGCGGGGCACCCCCTATAACTCCACTACTTGATCCGCTCTCGCAGTTCCTTGAGTTTTCCCGCCTGATCCGATAGTCTCTGCACCCTTATGACAACTTCTCAGAAAGTGGCGCTGGTCGTTGGCGGAAGCCGGGGGATCGGGCGGGCGATTGCGCTGAAACTGGCCCAATCCGGATTCGATATCTGGCTGACCTATCATCAGAACCAGACGGCGGCGGATGAGGTCAAGGCGGCCATTGAGGCGATGGGGCGGGCCTGTGCCCTGCTGAAGTTCGATGTCGGTGACCATGATGCCGCCAAGGCGGCCCTGGCGGAGAAAGCCGACAGGCGCGCACCGGATGCCGTGGTGTTCAATGCCGGGATCGCACGTGACAATCTGTTCGTCTGGATGACCAAAGCCGAGTGGGATGCGGTGATCAACACCAATCTCAACGGATTCTACAATGTCATCCATCCCGTGATTTTTCCCATGCTCCGCGAGAAGCGGGGGCGTATTGTGGTCATTTCCTCCACCTCCGGCCAGATCGGCCAGACGGGGCAGGTGAACTATTCAGCCTCGAAAGCCGGCTTGATCGGGGCCGTGAAAGCCCTGGCCCGCGAGGTGGGGAAGAAGAACATTTTCGTTAATGTTGTTGCCCCCGGCGTGGTGGAGACCGAGATGGTGGCCCATTTGCCAAAGGAGCAGATCCTCCCGTTGATTCCACTCGGCAAGTTCGGCCGGGTCGAGGATGTGGCTTCGATCGTCAATTACCTCTGCGCCGAGGAGGCGATGTATATCCATGGACAGGTGATCGGGGTGAATGGGGGACTGGCAATTTGATCGCGGAATCAAGACTATGAAGGTTACTTTTGTATACCCTAAATTCAACAAGTTCCTCGACAGTCACCCCGGACTGAAGGATGAGTTGACGGGCTATTTCCTGGGGAGCTTCACGACTCCGCCATCGCTGGGGATTCCCATCCTGGCATCGCTGACTCCCCCGGAAGTGGAAATCGAATTTGTCGACGACAACAGCGGGGATCCGCTGCGCCCCGAGGCGGAGACGGACCTGGTGGCGATCAACTGTTTCACGCCCCAGGCCACGCGGGCTTTCGAGATTGCGGATATCTATCGCGCCCACGGCCGGAAAGTGATCATGGGCGGCATGTTCCCGAGTTTCCGGGTGGAGGAGTGCCTGCAACATGCCGATTCGGTGAACACGGGGGAAGGCGAGCCGACCTGGCTGCAGATCCTTCGGGACG
>Ga0247841_10012873_pt1 | contig 10811 bp, 14 predicted proteins | sample LaCruzMarch2015__2_FD_192410 | JGI IMG/M metagenome (GOLD analysis project Ga0247841, IMG submission 192410) | Freshwater microbial communities from meromictic Lake La Cruz, Castile-La Mancha, Spain - LaCruzMarch2015_18m | ecosystem: Environmental > Aquatic > Freshwater > Lake | place: Spain...
TCTCATACAACGGTTCTTGCCGTAGACAGTTAGGTCGACAATAGACTTGCCTTGGTTGTACCATCCATCTCCTTCGCACATGGCTGTGATGAACTGTTCCATGGTACCGTCGTGGTTTGTATCAAATCTGATAGCAGGACAGACCACATGATAGGAGTTCTTGAAGCCTTCATTGGTCTGCCTTGAGCTGAGTGCAACATATATTCCAGGGTCCATCCCAAATCTGTTCTCACAGGCCGTGCGGAGTTTTTCTGCGATCCATTGCATCTTCAGGTGCTTAATGTCATTGTCGCCATACCACTCAATGTCGAGAAACAATGCACACTGTGCATTCACATGGATCAGCTCATAACCATGGTTGCCTGAGGGTTTGAGGTTTCGAAAGAAAGCTGACGCGTCAGGATATGCTCCATATATTTTTTTTCCTGCTGTATTGTCCTTGTCCCAAGCAACGTTGAATTGCCTAGCAACAGTAGATGGATCCCCTTTGAATATCTGATCTTGCGACCATTCCCACTGGCAGCCGGCGGGCAGTCCAAAAGCCACACAGTCAACAGGAGTCAGCATCAGATGATTATGACATCACAGTAGCACACAACAAGCAGATGGGGTCTTTTTTTTATCAGAGGAAATCTATGACGTCATCTAAACATAAAATGTTTTTATTTGTTGGAAACTATGACGTCATCAGGGGGGGTGAATTATGGCGGGCGCTCATCAAATTTCGTTTGACAGCATCGTCAAAATAAAATGATTTATTTGAACTCAAACTTGGTTTGACGGCGCAGCCGCAGTGACGCGCGCAAACTAGCGCTGGGCTGACGACGTTTATGTGATGCACCTCATGTTGAGCGTATCACAGTACGTGGTTTGTTCAATGCAATACGGAATGACTTCGGGGCAGTTGAATAGTCTCCATATATTTGCAGTTGATACGACTCAAATATTGTTCTGTATGATTCCAGTGCAGCGCGCAGTGTGTCAGGTGCAATCTGCAGGTGTGATATTTTCAGCTCAGAACTCCAGTTTGATTCAATGAAATAGCCAATTTTGTTATTTTCATCTTCACATATTCGAGATTGATCTACAGCCCATTTAAAGTTGTTTTTCATGTGTAGCTCAAGCAGAAATCGCAAGTATATTCTAAGTGTTTGAACATCATCAATGACCCCATAGTCTGAAAATTTATTGTTGAATGGGATGGAGTATGCTTTAATGTTTGCACTATATTCCAGCATACTTTTTTTAATTTCTGGATACCTACCGTCATCACATGTTTGTAGCTGCTTATCTGCTTCTATAAGCATTGATTTATTACTAGATGACAATTCCTCTGGATCTGTCATGGCTGGCACGTATGCCCGCGCAAAGTCAAAGACTCGAATTGTAAATTGAGGGAGTTGAATCTTGATATTGACTGCATCAAGATCCCTATGTTTGATGCCAGTCTCTTTGAGACGCGTGAGGATTGCAAAAAACTGGGCGGTTATATGTTTTAAGAGTTGATTTCTATGTTCAAAATTCATGCAGGGCGTCTGATCATTCACAGAATATCCTATGTATGGTAGAACTTCTTCAATATCTCTCAGGCAATCGACGTATTCTAGTTGTATTGCCCAGCATGAATTATATGATGCTTTATTTTTTAATGTGACATTACAGTTGTCAACTTCAGTTGATATAAGGTTTAGAAAGTTTGGATGGTTGCCTATAAGGGTTAATGATTGAAATTCTCTTTCTGCCTGATCCTTTCGTATTTGATTTAATACAGATGAATCCACTTGCAGAAATACTTTGAAGACAGTAGACTCTCCCTTTTTATGCAGCACGACACCATCGTCTCCTTGGCCTATTTGGTCATATGTTGGTGCATTGACATCGTCTATATGTCTATCAATATGAGCTGCCAGTCGTCCTATGGTTGCCCATACGTCATCAGACTGCATGGACATTTTAGCCCAGTTGCTTTTATAACTAGAATAGTGGCCATGTGCTTCCTGTAGTCACTGCTCAACACATCTAATGATCAGGCCAATCCAAAGAAACGAACAACTCTCGTCCAGATGCAGTTGCGGGCGACAGTGTTGAGAACAGTGAGTCGGGCGGTCTCGTCTTGTATGTAGCAATCAGTTGTGCGGCGTTTCTTGAGCATGGATCTGGTGCGGGTCTTGGCGTCGGAGAAGGAGAGACCGTCGACGGTGCATGCGATCCAGTTGAGAATGTTGAATCGACGGGTGTAGGATGGCTCGGAGGAGAGGACAAGCTCGGTTGTCCAAACGGGAATCACTTCGATTGGCGGATCAGTGTCGTCATGAAAGAACCAGTTGTCGCAGGGCTGATTTGAGCACTTGCACTTGACGAATTGTGTGGGGTTAGGATTGACCAAATTCCCCCTGAAGATGAAGTTTTTCCCGTAAAGGTATTCAACAGGGATCATGTGGCGATCGCCGAAGGCAGGATATTGAAGCGGGTTGATGTCCTGAGTTGTTTCCAACACCAGTTGCTTGACGAGATGTTCGGACCCCTGTATCATTGCATCTCCTTTTGCGTTGATGACGACGAAACGACTGGCGAAATTACTTTCACTGCACGACGAGTTGGCGAGAGAGAATGGATTCCCAATGGCGCCTTCGTCGGTGTCGCCGCCGCCACGTAAATCCACGACAAGGGCGGCGGCTTCGATGGCAGATCGGGAACGTGCATTAGCGTGCTTTGTGATGGCGACAAATTGCGGTCGTTTGCGCGCATCGGCATGCTTTGGATCGCACTGGTTCTCGAGTTATTGACGATTTGGTTGATTTCGCTACCAAGAATATCCATCATCTGACTGAATATCTCTGGAACGATTTGTGATTCAGGTTATGAAATATACATGTCATTAGAGTACTTTTGCGTGTTGAATTCAGTCCAGTTGGTCTCAGGACCTGAATTGCTTGGGTTGCCGAGATATTTCAGTCTGATGACGATTTCAGTCATTTTCCTTAGTCTGAGTCTGAATAATTTTTTTGATTGCGTTGGTTTATGGAATGTGAAGAATGTAAACACATGTCTTATTGTAGAATCGCGAGCTGCGTCGTTTGCGCGCATCGGCATGCTCTGAATCGAACTGGTTCTCGAGTTATTGATGAAATGGTCGAAATCGCTGTCAATAAAAATAATCTAATGAGTTGAATATGTCTACAATGGATGTGAGTCAGTCGACCAGATCCCCATGTCACTAGAGTGTTTTTTTATTCTTAAACTAGTCCAGTTGGTCTCAGGACCTGAATGAATCTGGTTGCAGAGATATCAATGGAATCGACGATTTCACCAATAGGTGATTTTTGTTTGTTAAATTGAATATCTCGAGAACGGCTGTGATGCAGCACTTCTACCCCCCCCTGTCACTAGAGTACTTTTTCATTCTCAAACTAGTCCAGTTGGTCTCAGGACCTGAATCGCTCGGGTTACTGAGATATCAATGGAATCAATGATTTCACATATAGGTGAAAAATCCCTATTGGACAGAATATCTCGAGAAGTATACAGAGTGAATCATGTAGAATCGCGAGCTGCGTCGTTTGCGCGCATCGACAGGCTCTGAATCGCACTGGTTCTCGAGTTATTGAGAAAATTGTTATGCACTAAGTAACCAACCGCCGGCGCAAACCATCGTACCAGCGGCGGATCTCGAGAAGCCTGAAAAGGGTGGAAGCGCTCTCTTCAATTGCGGCCTGCTCATCAATACCCTGACTCCATTCCTGCATGTAATAGGCCATATGGGGTCCGTTGGCTTGCTTGAGCAACTGCAGGTTTTTGTGGATCTGGCGGGTTCGTGCCTGCTCTAGCCTGATCAAATCCTTTTGCAGCTTATCTATGGGGGAAGGTGCTATGCTGTCCATCAACACAACTGCATATTTGCAAGCCATGTTTGGTTGGTGCTGGCAGTTATATAACAAATATATTTGCAAGGGCATGCGCCAAACTTTGTTTGGATATTTGGTATATTCACTGCTCCAAACTGTCAGCGCGTGTCTGAATGGGTTCATCGGGCGAGGGTGCGAGCCATGTCCAGCCTCGCTTTACTGCGATGGTACCGCACACGCATGTCCTGGGGCAGCCGAGGGGAGCCGAGCGTGCAACTACCCCGTACCCATGCTTCAGCCATTGAACACGCACCGTATGCGAGCTCGATCATGGTCCACGACGGCAAAGGTGCGCGTCAACCCCAGCAGCAGCCCATGTGGGTGCTATGTGATGAACAGCAACCTGTGGGTGGTGTTGGATGCAGGGGAGGCTGTGGTGGTTGGCGGGATTGCATCACAGGGACGTGATGGGGCGTGGGTGTCCTCGTTCCTAGTGGACACAAGCATGGACAACCTGACATGGACCCCGCTTGGCGGAGTATATGCAGGCAACAGCGACGATGTGGGTGTAGTGGAGACACGGGCGCCATTCGTGGTGGTCGCCAGATACGTCAGGTTGCATGTGGTGAACTTTTTTCTATGGCCATCGTTTAGGGCGGCGTTGCTGGTGGCGGATCGCACAAGCTGCCCTGACGGCAGCCTGTGTGTCAACGGGTCGGTGGTGGCATGTCCGGCGAATCAGCGATGCGTCAATGGCACGGCGTTGGAGTGCTCTTCAAACAGCCTCTGTGTAAACGGGATGGCGCATACATGTCCCACCAACTACAGCTGCAAGGACGGGAGCGTCGCCTGCCACGCGCTGGTTGGGGCGACGGTGCGCTGGAATGGGACGGCGTGTGAATCCAGGTGTCGCAAGGCAAACAAATGGATGACTGGAGGATGCCAACCAGTTGCCTCGCAAGCGAAGCAACAAACTTCGCAAGCTTCTCCTGTATTCAATTGGGTGATACGCAGCCGGGTGTTTCCTGCCGTCGCTTGCACCCTTGTGGATGCAACTCACTTGAATGTTCCCATTCATGTTCCCATTCACTACACAGCCGCTGTGCAGATCGATGGCAGACCCTGGATGGCGTGGAGCTGGGGGCAGCTGGAGCAAACTATCATCCCGCTTCCATCGCCTGTCCACATCAGTGTGCGGCTCAGGGTATACACTGCTACCAGGGTCGTGGAGTTTGTGGGACGGATACGCCCTCGAGCGATGGCCCTGAGTGTGCCCGCTATACCCATCGTTATTCGATGGGGCATCGGGAGCGGCACGGTTGGCGACACTGAGGCTGTGTGCTCAGTTTCAGCGCCTCCTGGTATGGCACTCGAGCTGCAGTCGGCGGCATTTCCATCGTACAGTCTGGCTCGTCAAACTTTGTTTGAATGGAATGGGATGGGAGGGGGGGGTGCCACTCGATGGGACCTCGACTGCACTAATGTGTCTGATGGGGTCCAATGGCTCGCGTACAATACTGAAGTCCAAGGAATGGAGCGGTCGCTTACTGGCTTTGCACACGAGGAGTGCAGTCGGGGCGCATCCGCTTGGCTTGTGCCGCAAACAGATCGCCCTCATGTTCATTTTGTGGCCGTTAAAGCCGTTGCGTCTGAGATTCTATAAAACACGTGTTTCGAACTGTCGATGGAAGCTGACAATGTGTTCTATGAATTTCGCGACCAGACACCGGCTGCTTTTATCTGTCCAATTACACATAAGATTATGAAAGACCCAGTGATGGATTTAGATGGTCACTCATATGAGAGAGCTGCCATTGAAAGCTGGTTGAGCAGTGGACGCACAACATCGCCCAACTCACACAAACCGCTGAGAAAATCAAATCTTGTTCCCAACAGGGCGCTTCGCAATTCAATCGAAGAGTTTATTGAATCCCACAATGGGAATGTTCCTTCTAAAGTGTTTAAACATTCACCCATTCCATTTTCCGCTGTTCAGCAGAAGCTCGGCGTACAACAACTATCAGAACAACAACAGCAGCAAATTGACAATGTATTCAAAGATCCTGCTATTCGTCCAGAGCAACGCATGCAGGTTGCGATAGCGCGCTGTCGTTGGGTTGGAGATGCAGGGTTCAGATTCCGTGTATATGGCGAATTTGCCCAGTATCTACATCCACAGGCTGCATTTGACACACTTGGCAGACTTGACGGCACCGTGAAAAAAAATGCAGAAGCTGCCTACATCTGGGTGTTAACAAACAAACCAGAGATCGTCAATCAGGTGCAAATAATCAACGCTGCAGTCGACAAATTTGCGTCTATGTACAAGCGTGTTCCCAATGTCAACGATGATCGAATCAAGTCTGAACGGGCATTCCGCTTCAGACATCTACAGTCTTGAACGCTTAAGCGGTGATTCGATGCAGTGTTCCTGCACAACCGCTTCCATCATCGCGCGATCCCCTCTGCCATAGGCGTTTACAAAGCACGTGTATCCGTTGACCGTCTGTTCGCGCTTGCACGGTTCCTGTTTGTATAGGTCTCTATAGCGTTTTGCCATTGTGCGACCCATCCGTGTGAGCTGGCCAGCAGAACACTCTAGCCCCATTTCGGCTGTCAGGTCGCTAAGACATGTTGTAGAAGCCATCTCAATTGAACAATCAAAAGATAGCAAGAGGCATAACACGCGGTTGGCTGCTTTTTTTTTCTTACATTTTTTTCGAAGGCCATCTACGTCATGTGACTCGCCTCCTATGAAACCAAACGTCATGGCCGACATTTTTGCAAATCTGTTTTTGCAAGAGGATAATGTTAAGCGTGTGCTGGTGTACCTATGCAAAGGGAGTCCAACATCATCAGATCCTATTACAGACGCGCTAGTGACTATGCTTGGTGGACCTGTGCAATTCTGTGTGGGGCGCTTTGGATTAGTGCTGTTCAAGGATGGGGCCTCTTTTCCATTTGCAATGATGAACCAAGAGCAGCGACAGTTTCTCTATGAAATCGTACGGGGAGTAGGGTCAGAGATGCCATGCTATGGACCGCTTGCTGTCCTGGATAATCCCCTAACGTTTACCATTGAAAATGAGCGAATCCTGTTTCACATACCAAAGCAACACCTAGACCCCAAGACAGTGTTTCGAGCAATGGTCGAGCTCATCAACGAGAGCAGACCCAACTCATCTCTGTTGACTAATCTACTCGTGCAAAGGCTCGGCTCTCGCATCATACTCAGCCGGGAGACGCTGGCCTACGTGCACACGTTAGTTTGAGAAAATCATTTATGGATCCAAACAGACCAGCCAAGTGCGACGACGGCAACGATCAGCAGGCATTCCAAGACGGCAAAACGCACAGCTGAGAAGGAGCGTACACGTGATAAATGACCAGAGTCAAGCATCACCACAGACCAATCATTGTCATCCTGTAGGCCTATGAGAAACTCAGCCAGGCATGCCTTTATGAGGATGAGGGCACTCTGCTCTTCTGGAAGACCACACAAGCGATCAGTAGCCCACGCAGAGCTGACGCCCATCTTGTCCAACTCACGCATTGCCACGCTCATGACGGTGGTTTCGGCGACGATGTCATGCACACCAAATACGTTGATAAATGCAGCAATAAGCGTCACATTGGACGCCATGTATGTTATTCACACCATCATTTATGTACTATACTAGCACGAATAAACCAAAGCGATCAGTGAACAGATCGCGGTCGAGATCGTGAAGACGGAATACGTAAGGACTTGGTTGGATCGTGAGCGAGTAGCCGCGTGGGACGGTGTGGCGGAAGGTGAATTGAACGAGGAACAATTGGCCAGGCAGGATGAATGTACGCGATCGTGGGAGAGATGAACTGGGCCATTCATCCAATGGAGCATTCCAGTCGTCGACGCTGAAGCTGATCTCACGAAAAAAGGCCAAGAGTTCCGTCTGGTACGGCGAATGCAGCACGCCATGCTCATTGGTCAGTCCGTCAACCGGGCGTTTCAGATATAGATATGAGTCAAACAGACATTTTCCACACATGTAGTAGATAGACTGCTTCGGGGTACTCCACCACACATCTGGGATGATCGAGCGAAACATCGGATTCATGTCATTGGTAAGCAGGCTGTAAATCTTAAACACAACCTCTTGCGGCAGCTGAGAGATCATGTGGATGAGCTTGGATCCGTTGCGTTTGGCATCATTCAAACGTGGGACTGATGGAACACGGAGCATTGGAACACGGATGGGGCAGGTGAGCATGCCGCCCAGCACACGCGGGACGCTTGTAGGGGGTTCTGGTTCATGAACAAACGTCGTCTCAAGCGCCGGCGGTGCAAATGACGCGTTGATCTCCAGATGCCTGTGGCTGGTCAGCACCCGAACCCAATGCATCTCCATGTCTCGCGCAGGGCGAACAACCTGATCATTGGTGAAATGCTGTAGTGCCACCATGAGCTGATTCCCAGAGCCGACTGCCTCCGATCCGAAGACGTGAAACACCCTAGGGACCAACGCATTCTGCTTGAGCAGACGAGGGCCGACTGTGGCGATGTTGAATGGGTCGTAGACAAGCCACGGGCTGAACCTAGCGCTCTGCGGGGCAGCAGCGTCTGGGATCTGCACATGGCATGATACCTGGTCGAAACAAAGTTTTGATCAAACAAACAAACGAAGTTTACACACAAACAAAGTTTGACCTGAACAACAGCCTGTGGATGATTTGGAATCTGATGAGCGTTCCTGAACAAGGGCTGCACAAAGAACCCAAACCAGGCCCAGTTGTCGAATGTGAAGCAATTTCCAGCAAATACTTCAACCAAGGACACCCCCATCTCAAGCTCAATGATTTGATTGATCTGCTGCCACATCTTATGTCCGCCTCCTGACTGTTGAAGTAATCTGACAGGCACCTCGTCGTTCCCATGGAAGAACACTTGATGGGAGTCGGCATCCACGAGATCCACGACCTCAACCCCTTCTATCCCAATGAGGATTGTCAACAGCTTCAGCATGGTTCTTCTGACCTGGTTCCCATGCCGCATCCCATCGCAAAACGGGCTGTTGTAGAATTCAGCCCTGGGCGGGAGTTGGTTCGAGTTGGTTGCAAAAATCTTATTGGCGTACGTGACAATAGTTTGGATGGGACAGTATGTGAATCGAGACGAACACCACAAGTCGATAGGATGAATGTTGACAGGGGCTAACTCCACGTCAACGTAGGGAAGCCGATGGAACGACGAAAGCTGTTGAGGCATCGACGCTGCATGGTGCAGATACACGCATCCGTCTGCATGCTTGTACACACGGAGCATGTGCGCGTCATCCAACAAGAAATCAAGCAAACGGATCTGGTTTGATACAGACGTAAGCTCAAACATTCATCATATAAAAAAAACTTGTTTGAACCTGCAGTGTTGCACCCGACCGATGCCCGGTTAGATAACGGTTGGCGATGAAAGACAAGGCTCCCCAGGCACCATCCAAATGCATCAGTGATGGGAAGAGCGTGTCTACCACGTATGACACGTCCAAGCAACCTACGAACGTCTTGGACAGCATGTAGACATTGTCACATTGCATGGCCAGCGCAATGATCTCATCATCTCGACTGAACAGCCTCGTCCTCTCAATGCACACGATGGGAATGATCCTGGCAAAAAAACGGAGCGATGGAGACACCCGGGTGATATGGACGAGATCCAGAGCGTGAAGGAGGTGTGTTGCATGCAGGATCGGTTTTCCAGGCAGATTCCCGAATGTCCGTCGGAGGCGCAGCAGCATCTGGTGTTTTTCCATGTCAATGGCTCAATATGAGAACTAGCACAAACATGACACACCTCTTCAATTATGATGGGAGATCGTCTGATCACATGCATCCGAAGCAGACCATGCAGCGCACTTGGATCAGTAGGGAACGTGCTGAAATACGCGCAAATAAATGGAGCAATGTAATGAATCATGCTGGGAGTCATGAAATCGTAGTGCACACAATCGGATATCTCAATCAGAAACACTGCAATGTCACTTGCATCCACGACATGGACAGCCCTCCGTATGAATTCATATGCCTCATCTGCAGACACGCTGTTTGTATTGATCATGCTGACACCCAGCGGCCATAATGCCTTGTGCATGTGGACACCCATATGATCAAGCATCAGGTCTGGCGTGCTATCCTCTTTGAAGGCTGGTAGATCATGCTGCGCTAGCAGCTCCGCCAGTTGTTGCATGTTGTCCATCGGGCGACTTGGTGAGACGCAATCCCGAATGTTTTTTTTTAATTCACGTGAAGGTTTTTTTTTAAAGTGAAAGTAATCCCGAATGTTTGGCACACTCCCCATCGTGCAGCTCTATTGCAGAAACTACTCTGTGTTCTTCAACGCAACGGAGCATCTCTCCTACGTGCTGCAACAGCATCTCATGGAGACCACCCAAGGTCAGGATCGCCTCTTGCTCGAACACATGATGGCCAAGGAAGATGATTTTGGATCGCGCATGATTGCAATGTACGGCTTCTGCACCACGCCGCTTTGCAAGGCTGCAAAGCGTCTCATGTGCGCCCACCTCGTGCGTCGGGTGAAGGACCCGCTGCATCTGCTGGCAATGTGGGGGAACGCCCCTGGACGCTCACATCCCTACAGCGGTTCCTTTCCTGCTCACGCCCCGTTTGACGAAGACCTCAAGCTCATTCGGTATATCTTCCATGACCTCTCGTTGCCAACAGTGGACCTCGCGTGGTTCGTTCGCATCGAGCTGCGCACCAGGTTTGATAGCGTGCTACCGCACGCCATCAAACTTACTTTTGCTTTTTTGCAGTGTACTTTTGAAATTACTAGTTTGAATTTATTGCTTTGTTTGATGGCGTGCGCCAAACTTCGTTTGGACGCTATCAAATCAGGCATTCTACGGATATGTGTGTGCTGCCAAGGACGTCTCTGCGACTGCCATATCCATCGTGATCTCTGCCATCAGT
>Ga0247841_10012874_pt1 | contig 10811 bp, 8 predicted proteins | sample LaCruzMarch2015__2_FD_192410 | JGI IMG/M metagenome (GOLD analysis project Ga0247841, IMG submission 192410) | Freshwater microbial communities from meromictic Lake La Cruz, Castile-La Mancha, Spain - LaCruzMarch2015_18m | ecosystem: Environmental > Aquatic > Freshwater > Lake | place: Spain...
TCTGCATGTGGCAGGCGAGAGAATGAAAGAGCTGGCTGAAAAATTTTCTGATTGCATGAATGAAGGCACTAATGACCTTGCTAGGCGGGCCCTGAATCAGGCAGCAAGAGAGCTGCTTTTGGCGCAGGCAAGCGATTGGCCGTTCATAATGAAAACAGGTACCATGGTAGAATATGCCAACAAAAGAGTCAAGCTTCATATAAACAGATTTACGCATATTTATAAGGATATGCTCTCCGGCTCTGTTGACCAGGAGTGGCTTAGAGAGGTTGAGTCAAGGGATAATATTTTTTCTGACATGGATTGTGCTAAGTATTATAACCAGGCGAAAATAAAAGAGGGCATGGCATGAGCATACAATCGTGTTTCGGCGTAGCGCTACATATGCACCAGCCTATAATTCCGGCCGGCGGAAATGATCTCAGGACAGCAAAGCTTATTTCCAATCTGCAACATATGATGGAGAATCAGAACATAGGAGATAACCATAATGCGCCTGTATTTTTAAATTGTTATACCAGGATAGCTGATTTTATAAGAGAGTTTGCGGATCAGGGCAAAAATCCCAGAATTATGCTGGATTATTCAGGAAATCTTCTATGGGGCCTTAAGGATATGGGAGAGCAAAGGGTTCTGGATAACCTGAAACTTGTGACTTGCGACAAAAAATATTATAACTATGTTGAGTGGCTCGGGACAATGTGGTCGCATGCTGTTGTCAGCTCCACGCCTGTGCCTGATATCAAGCTTCATATACAAGAATGGCAGGAATATTTTGCCTCAATATTCGGCCAAAAAGCCCTGGAAAGGGTAAAAGGTTTTTCTGCGCCTGAGATGCATTTGCCTATACATCCTGACGTGTGCTTTGAATATGTAAAGGCTTTAAAAGAGTGCGGATATAAATGGCTCATGGTCCAGGAGCATACAATAGAAAATCTGGACGGCACGCCTGTAAGAAGGCCGCATTTCCCGCATAAATTGGTCGCTAAAAATTCTCTCGGGGAAAAGCTTGAAATAACAGCTATTATAAAAACTCAGGGTTCTGACAATAAACTGATCGGCCAGATGCAGCCGTATTACGAAGCCAAAGGTTTGGGCAATGAAAAATATTGCGGTGTTGACCTGCCGCCTTTTGTGGCGCAGATAGGGGACGGGGAAAACGGCGGGGTCATGATGAATGAGTTTCCGAATATGTATAAAATAGTTTTTCAGGAAATAGGTACGGAAGGTACCGTAGGCATGAATGGCACGGAGTATCTTGAATTAGTAAAACGCGCAGGCCTTAAAGAAAGCTCTTTTATGCCGGTGCAGCCTGTTTCCCAGAATAAGATATGGGAATTCGTAAAAGAATATTCTCCGGGTGCGGCTGATAAGGCTATCGAGAAAGTAAAACAAAAATATCCTGGCTTCAGCCTGGAAAAGGCGTCCTGGACAAGCGATAAAGACTGGGTCAGCGGTTACAAGGATATAATGGACCCGATAATCCGATTGAGCGCGGCGTTTCATAAAAAAATTGATAATAAAAATGCGGATAAATCCGATAAAAAATACAAAGACGCACTTTTTTATCTTTTGTTGTCCCAGACGAGCTGCTTTCGCTATTGGGGAACAGGCGCGTGGACGGATTACGCAAAGGAGATATGCCGCAGGGGCATGGAAGCGCTGCAATAGACTCGTTGACAGGAATTTTGTTATCTGATATAGTCAATGGAATATAACTGAGGAGGAGAAATGTTGAAGAAACTTAAAAAAATTCTATCGTTGGATAATGAAAACCGGGTAAGCCGCGAAGAGTTCATGCAGCTAGTCCAGAAAAAGGCGTATGAGATTTATGAAAAAAGGGGTTGTACGTCAGGAAACGATCTGGAAGACTGGCTTAATGCTGAAAGATTAGTTAAAGAAGATCTTGGGATAAAATGATATACTGGGCTCCGCTTTTACATTTTTATCAGCCTCCGACGCAATCTCATGGCGTCCTGGCAAAGATTTGCGAAGAATCTTACAGGCCTTTAGTAAAGGTCTTTAAGGATCATCCTGAATCCAGGGTTACTATAAATATGTGCGGGGTACTGACTGAAATGCTGGCTGATCATGGTTTCGGGGATGTCCCAGCCGGTCTTGCGGAGCTTGGCAGGCTCGGCCAGATAGAATTCGTAGGATCATCGAAATTCCACGCAATATTACCTTTAATACCGGGCAGTGAATCTAAAAGACAGATAGAATTAAATAAAAAAACCAACCTGTTTTTTTTCAAAGACAGCTATAAGCCCAGGGGTTTTTTTCTGCCTGAGATGTGTTACTCTGACGCAGCAGCTGCTATCGTGCGTGGCATGGGCTATGAATGGGTCATAGTGAGCGGGATAGCTAATCAGGGGAAATGGCCCATGGATTACGTGCCGTCCTTTAGGCTCGGCTCAGGTTCCATGAAGGCATTTTTCAGAGACGATATAATCAGCAATATGATAAGTTTCAAAAATATAGATGCTGCGGGATTTGCATCAAGGATTAAAGAACTGGCTGAAGGGAAACAGGACGCCTATATTATAACAGCTATGGATGCGGAGACATTCGGCCATCATATCAAAGGCTGGGAAAATGCATTCCTGGGCAAATTATATGAACTCATAAAAGATTCCAAAGAAGTAAAAGTAGTTAAGATCAGCGATTTGTTGGAAATATTTCCTGCAGTTAAGGTAAAGCCTCCCAGGCCTTCTTCCTGGAGCACTTCCAACGAAGAAATAATGGCGGGGAACTATTATCCGCTGTGGAACACGCCTCATAATACAGTCCACAGGCTGCAGTGGGAGCATCTGAATATATGTCTGGAGATATTTCAGGAAGCAGAAGATAAATTTGATAACGAAAAATCAGAACAATTTTTTAATATAGCCAGGGAAAACCTGGATATGGCTTTACATAGCTGCCAGTTCTGGTGGGCTAATAAAGGCAGGATGTGGAACGAGAATCTTATAAATAAAGGCCTTATACTGCAGGAAGAAGCGTTATCTAATGCATATCTGGCAGTGGCAAATTCAGAGCGCAGGGATTCTGAAAAGAAAAAATGTTATAGAAAAGTGATTGCTGCAAGGTACATAGCCGGTAAACTCAGAGACGAAATTCTGTCTTAAAGAAAGGATGAAAATGAATATTTTATTTATTTCCCCGGAGGTTTTTCCTTTTGCTAAAACAGGAGGCTTGGCAGATGTGGTTGGGGCGCTGCCTGAGGCTATTGCCAAAAAAGGCCATAAGGCAAGTACAATACTTCCTTATTATCAGCTGGTGAAGAAAAATGGTTTCAATCCGGTTATGTTTAAGAAAAATATATCTATTAGGATAAATAACTGGGAAGACTCTTTTAATCTGCTTCTTTTAAAACATAACGGGGTGGATGTATATTTTATAGAGAAAAATGAATATTATAACAGGGAATTTTTATACGGCACGCCTCAGGACGATTACCAGGATAATGCGTTCAGGTTCGGGTTTTACGCAAAGGCAATATTGGCGTCTATACCTTATATAGGCAGGCAGGACATATTCCATTGTAATGATTGGCAATCAGGCTTGGTACCTTTATATATAAAGACTCATCATAAAGACGACCCGATGTTCAGTAATGTAAAAGTGCTTTTCACGATACACAATATGGCTTACCAGGGGCTTTTTAGCAAAGAGATGATGACGTATCTGGATATATCCTGGGATTTATTCAATCAGGACGGGGTTGAATTCTGGGATAAACTAAGTTTTATGAAAGCAGGCATAGTTTTTTCAGACGCGATAAGCACTGTGAGCAAAGGTTACAGCAAAGAAATCCTGAACCCTGAATTCGGATGCGGGCTGGACGGCTTATTAAAGTCCAGGGAAAAGAATCTTTACGGCATAGTGAACGGAGTTGATTATTCTATCTGGAACCCTGCAGTAGACCAGTTTATAGCCGAAAAATTCAATGAAAAAGATTTGAAAGGCAAGGTAGAATGCAAAAGAGACCTGGCCAAGGCATTCGAAATAAAATATAACGCAAAAAGGCCGATCATAGCCATGATAACCCGTCTTGCTGAGCAGAAAGGCATAGATCTGGTCGTGAATATCATGGAGGAGCTTTTAAAAGATTCTGATTTTGTTATCCTTGGGTTCGGAGACGAAAAATACAACAAGATATTCCAGAAAATGGCTGAAAAATATAAAGGCAAGATAGGAGTCAGTATAAAATTTGATAACGCTTTGTCTCATAAGATGGAGGCAGGAGCTGATATGTTTTTAATGCCTTCCAGATATGAGCCGTGCGGCTTAAATCAGATGTACAGCCTGAAATACGCAACTGTGCCGATAGTAAGGGCAGTAGGCGGGCTGGACGATACAATCCAGAATTTTGACCCTGGCACTAAAAAAGGGAACGGCTTTAAGTTTAAAGACGCTACCAATGAGGCGCTTTCAGGCGCTATTAAAGAGGCAGTGGCTACTTTCAGGAATGAATTACTCTGGAAAGAGCTTCTTAAAAACTGTATATCCTGCGATTTTTCCTGGGAATCATCAGCAGAGCAGTACCTCAAACTCTACAAAAATCTATAATGGATAAGGTTTACTTCGGCATATGCCTGCATTTCCACCAGCCTGTGGGCAATTTTGATAATATCGTAGAGAGGGCCTATCAAAATTGCTACAAGCCTTTCCTGGATGTATTCGAAAAATACCCTGACATAAAAATGGCAATGCACTTTTCAGGATGCCTTCTGGATTACTTTGAAGATAAGCATCCTGATTATCTGGACAGGGTCAAAGCCGTGGTTGACAGGGGTCAGGTGGAAATTATAGGAGGCGGTTACTACGAGCCTATTTTTACAAGCATACCGGAAATTGACAGGATCGGCCAGATAAAGATGATGGCCGATTATGTAAAAAAACGATTCGGCCAGAAGGCCCAGGGCATGTGGACGCCTGAAAGGGTCTGGGTTCCAGAGCTTGCCAGAGATTTTAATAAGGCCGGTATGAAATACTCCATTCTTGACGACGAACATTTTATAGAAGCAGGTTTGCACATAGATGAACTGTTCGGGTATTTTATAACAGGCGAAAAAAATAAAGAGATAGCCATATTCCCTTCAAGCAAAAGGCTCAGGTACATGATACCCTTTAAAATGCCGGGGGAGATAATGGATTATTTTAAAGGAATTTCTTCAAGAAAACACGAGCCTTTATTTACATACGGAGATGACGCTGAAAAGTTCGGGGAATGGCCTTTTACCTATGACTGGGTCTATAAGCAGAACTGGCTTAATAAGTTTTTTGAGGAATTAACCAGGAATAAGGATTGGGTTATTACTGTCAGATTGTCGGATTATCTGAAGTCAAATCCGGCTGTGAAAAAAATAAAGATTCCTGAGGCGTCGTATCAGGAGATGGTGGAGTGGTCGCATGGATCCTGGATGAATTTTCTTAAAAAATATCCTGAGACAAATCAGATGGTAAGAAAAATGCACTATGTGAGCGAAAAAGTGAATTCAGTAAAGGATGCTTCAGCTTTACGCGAATTATATAAGGGCCAGTGCAATTGCGCGTACTGGCACGGAGTATTCGGAGGCCTTTATCTTTATCATTTAAGAAAAGCTATCTATGAGCATCTTATAAATGCCGAAAAGATTACGGATAAGATTCTACATAAAGGCAAAAAAGACTGGGTAGAAATAAAAGAGTTGGATTTTTATGAAGACGGTAAAAAGGCATTTATTGTTGAGAATGAAGAAACTTCTTTATGCATAGATCCTACTAAAGGCGGGATAATAAGGGAGCTGGACTCCAGAAAGGTATCGACAAATCTTGTTAACTCAATCGCAAGGCATGAAGAGGAGTACCATAAGAAAATACTGGCAAAGATGGGGAAGCCTAGCGACGCTGAAGCAGTCCGAACCATTCATGAAGATACAAAGTCTATGGATCCGGGCCTTAAGTCAGAATTTTGTTATGATGATTATATAAGAGGATGCCTTGTAGACCGCTTTATAGATAAGACAAGCCTATTAGATTGTTTTATGGAATGTAAATCCAAAGAACTGGGAGATTTTTTAAATGCAGGTTATAAGGCTAAAAAAGAAAAAGATAAAATAGTTTTAACTAGAGAGGGCAAGGTAGATGGCAAGGCCATAGCTATTACAAAAGAGATAAAATTGAAGGGCAGAAGACAGGTAGAAGTATCTTATAGTTTAAAAAATTTAAGTAAAAGCGCTATCGATACTGTTTTTGGAGTGGAATTCAACCTGACAATGCCTTATTTGAATTCAGACAGGTATAATTATTTTGCAGGCGATAAAATCCTGGCCGGACTCAATGAAAAAGGTTCGGTTCCGGGAACTGATTCATTTTTAATAAAGGATTCAGGAAAAGAAATAGATATCGGCTTTACGTTTTCCAAAAAGCCGGAAAATATATGGTATTTTCCGGTCAAGACAGTATCCCAGTCTGAAAGGGCCTACGAACTTAACTTCCAGGCATCCTGCGTATTGCCAAGATGGAACATCAAGCTTCCCGCCGCTAAGCAAATAAATTTTACTATAACCTGGTCAATTTAATTTTTTCTATCCGGCTAGCCTACGAAAAGACGCTCGGCTGCCCCAGCGAGGCAGCCTTCGCTCATTGCTTTTTCTCGCTCGCCCTATCTTTGGGCTGGGGGCCTGAGGCGCATTAGAAAAATTTCGGCAAAAGTCCGCAAGGGATTACAGCGAGCAAATGACGGAACTGACCGAGCCTGTTTTTCCATCGCTTGCTTGTTCATATATACGGCGAGGGAATTCCGTCAAATTTGCGAGCTGTAAACCGTAGCGGACGGCGAAATTATTTCAGCGCCGAACGGCCCCAGCCCAAAGACAGGGCACCGTGCCCGCTCGAAAAAGCGATGCTTTTCTTTAGGCTAGCCGGATAGAAAAAATGAGCCAAATATTCAAATACTACAGATCAGTTTGATTTTTTAGTTGATTTAGATGAGGATATATGATATATATAATAACCTGTATATATGGAGGTTTAGAGGTATGGACAAAAAGACCATAAAAGACGTAAATATTAAAGGCAAGAGGGTTTTAATGAGAGTGGATTTTAATGTCCCTCTCAATAAAGACCTGAAGATTGAAGATGATACGAGAATCACGGCAGCGCTGCCTACTATAAAATACGCTGTAGAGCAAGGGGCAAAGCTTATACTCATGAGCCATCTGGGAAGGCCTAAAGGCGTTAATGAATCAGAAAGGCTTACTCCTGTAGCTAAAAGGCTTTCAGAGCTTCTCGGTAAGGGCGTCCAGAAACCGGATGATTGTATAGGGCCAGAGGTCGAGAAGGCAGTTTCTTCCATGAAAGACGGAGATGTGATACTGCTTGAAAATCTAAGATTTCATCCTGAAGAAGAGAAAAATAATCCTGAGTTTGCCAAGAAGCTGGCAGCGCTCGGAGAGATTTACGTAAATGACGCATTTGGTACTGCCCATAGAGCTCACGCATCCACAGAAGGCGTTACAAAATATATAAAGATCTGCGTGGCAGGATTTTTACTGGCAAAAGAGATAGAATACTTTGAAAAAGCGTTTTCAAATCCGCCAAAACCTTTTGTGGCTATTTTAGGAGGGGCAAAGGTTTCGGATAAGATAATGGTTATTGAAAATCTCATGAAAAAGGTTGATACCATTCTTATAGGCGGAGGTATGGCTTATACATTTTTAAAAGCCCAGGGAATGGAGATAGGCAGTTCTAAACTCGAGGCTGACAAGGTTGATATTGCAAAAACAATCTTAAAGAAGGCGAAAGAGCTTGGCGTTAAAATTATATTGCCAGCGGACCATCTGATTGCTGATAAATTTGACGCTGTAAGTAATACAAAGGTTGTGACTGACACTATACCGCAGGGATGGATGGCCTTGGACGTGGGGCCTAAGACAGTAGATGAGTTTAAAAAAGAATTGAGAAATGCAAAGATTATTATATGGAACGGGCCTTTAGGGGTATTTGAGATAACCAAGTTTTCAAGAGGTACGGAAGACGTGGCAAGGTTCATAGCAGGCCTTAAGACTATCAGTATTATAGGCGGAGGCGATACAGCCAGCGCAATAAGTAAGTTTGGATTAGAGCATGCCATGACGCATATTTCTACAGGCGGCGGTGCGTCGTTGGAATATATGGAAGGCAAGGTCCTTCCCGGAGTAGCAGCCTTAAACGACAAATAAAGGAAAAAATGCGAAGACCTATTATTGCCGGAAACTGGAAGATGCATAAGACGGTGCAGGACGCTCTTGATATAGCTGTCGGACTCAAGAGGAAATTTTATACATTCGGAGAAGCTGATATAGTAATATGCCCGCCTTTTACAGCGCTTAGTAAAGTAGGCGACGAGATATCTGATTCAAGTATCATGCTTGGGGCTCAGGACGTCTATTGGGAAGAGGAAGGTGCTTTTACAGGAGAGGTTTCCCCTAAGATGCTAAAGGATGTGAGGACAAGGTATGTGATTATCGGGCATTCCGAGAGAAGGGTTATATTCGGAGAGACTGATGAAGCTGTGAATAAAAAAGTAAAGGTAGTTCTGAGATACGGCATGATTCCTATAATGTGTATTGGAGAGAGGCTCGAAGAAAGGGACAATGGCACCACCTACGAGGTCCTTGAAAAACAACTCCAGAGAGGACTTAAGGATTTAACGAAAGAAGAAGTGGCAAGGCTTATTATCGCATATGAGCCTGTGTGGGCGATAGGCACAGGCAGGACAGCTACTCCTCAGCAGGCACAGGAGGCGCATAAATTCATAAGAAATTTTATAGAGAAGGGTTTTGAGAAAGAGGCTTCGATGAAGGTCAGGATTCAGTATGGCGGAAGCGTGAAGCCGGATAACATAGCCAAATTAATGGCAGAGGAAGACATTGACGGCGCTCTTGTGGGCGGCGCAAGCCTGGACGTGAATACATTTGTCCAGATCGTGGAAAATTCTATATTATAAAGAAGGGATTTGAATATGTATTCTATTTTAATTGTAATCCATGTGGTTATCAGCCTTTTCTTAATCGCTGTAATATTGCTGCAGGCAGGTAAGGGCGGAGGAGTCGCAGATACATTCGGCGGTTCTCAGATGCAGAACATGTTTGGGACAAAAAGCACCACAGTTCTTACTAAGCTTACTGCCGTGTGCGCCATAGGCTTTATAATTACCTGTATCAGTCTGGCAGTCTTATCCAGCAAAAAGACTAAATCTATTGTAGATAATATGAGCATACCGCAGGCTACCACTAGTGCGCCAGAGGCTAAGGCCCCGGCTCCCCTAGAGCCGGCAGCACCTCAGGGAGGCGCTAACGAAGTTAAGTAATCCTATTATAGATATGAGAAAAAATACTGACAATATATCGGCCGCTTTTAAAAAAGCGGCCTTTTTATTTACGGTTTTATTTTTGCTGGGATTTACGCCTGATTACGGGGATGCCATAGTTACGGGATCCATAGGCGAGCCCAGGACTCTTGTGCCGATCCTTGCGTCTGACAGTTCTTCAGGCACTATCACTAGCCTTATTTTTAATGGCCTTGTAAAATATGATAAAGACCTTAATCTTACAGGAGATTTGGCAGAAAAGTGGGAGGTTTCGCAGGACGGGCTTGAGATCACATTTTATTTAAGAAAAGGCGTTAGATGGCACGACGGAGAGTCGTTTACTTCCAAAGACGTGGAGTTTACCTATAAAAGTTTGATTAATCCGGGAGTGAGAACCCCGTACGGCGGGGATTTTTTGATGGTAAAAAACCTCGAGGTTGTAGACGATTACACGTTAAAGGTTTATTACAAAGAGCCTTTTAGCCCAGGGCTTGCTAGCTGGGGCATGAATATCATGCCCAGGCATTTATTGGAAAAAGAAGACCTTAATACCACAAAATTTTCCAGAAATCCTATCGGCACAGGGCCGTATAAATTTAAATTATGGAAGACAGGCGAAAGAGTGGAGCTGGTTTCAAATCACGATTATTTTGAAGGACGGCCTTGCATAGACAGGTATATCTACAGGATAATACCTGATACAGCTACTCTGTTTCTTGAATTGAGGGCCCAGGCAGTGGATTACTCGTCTTTGACTCCCATACAATTCAGGCGCCAGACAGAAACAGAATTTTTCAAAAAGAATTTTCAAAGGTTTAATTTTCCTAGTTTCGGATATACTTATATGGGCTATAACTTAAAGGACCCGAAGTTTAAAGATGTTAATGTGAGGCGGGCGATAAATTACGCCATAAATAAAGAGGAGATTATAAAAGGGGTGCTTTTAGGCCTTGGCAGGGTTTCGACAGGGCCTTTTATACCTGAATCCTGGGCGTACAATAAAGGCATCAAGCCTTTGGAATACAATCCGGTAAAGGCCAGGGAGATTTTAAAAGAGGCCGGATGGCAGGATACGGACGGAGACGGGATCCTGGAAAAAGCCGGGATGAAATTTTCATTCACTGTTATTACAAATCAGGGTAATGACGAGCGTAAGATGGTGTTGGAAATAATCCAGAGAAGGCTTCAGGAAGTGGGTATAGAGGTCAAGATAAAGATAATAGAATGGAGCTCATTTGTCAGCGAGTTTATAGATAAGAGGCGGTTTGAGGCTGTTCTTTTAGGCTGGGGATTGTCCATGGACCCTGACATGTATGATATATGGCATTCTTCGAAAACAAAACAAGGCGAGTTTAATTTTGTGAGCTATAGCAATGTCGAAGTGGATGATCTGCTTTTAAAGGGCAGAAGGACTTTTAATCAGGAGGAGCGCACGATTATCTACCATAGGATACACGAGATCCTGTATCAGGAT
>Ga0247841_10012875_pt1 | contig 10811 bp, 12 predicted proteins | sample LaCruzMarch2015__2_FD_192410 | JGI IMG/M metagenome (GOLD analysis project Ga0247841, IMG submission 192410) | Freshwater microbial communities from meromictic Lake La Cruz, Castile-La Mancha, Spain - LaCruzMarch2015_18m | ecosystem: Environmental > Aquatic > Freshwater > Lake | place: Spain...
AAAAGAAGATGCGGGCGTTGCCGCGCGCGGCGATCTTGACGTCGTCGAGCATCTGTCCCTGGTTGAGTTCCACCACCAACACTTTTTTCGCCCGGGCGATGCACCTGCCGAGTTCCTCGGTGGGAAACGGCCAGAGCGTCAACGGCCGGAAAAGTCCGATGTCCATTCCCTCGGAACGGACCTGCTCCACCGCATCCTTGACGATACGGGCGCAGGTGCCGTAACTGACCACGAGATACTCCGGTTCATCGCACAAAAACTTCTGCCAACGCTTTTCGCGCCGCTCCATCCGTTTGTATTTTTCCCCGAGTTTCCAGTTGTGGGTCTCCAGGACGCCGGGCGCGAGAAAGAGGGAACGGATAATGTTGGGCTTCCGGCCGCGGCAACCGGTGAGCGCCCATTTTTTCGCGGGGAGTTTTTTCTTTCTCGGTTTGAGTTTGAGCGGTTCCAGCACTTGGGCAAGCATGCCGTCGGCGAGGATGAGGACGGGATTCCGATACCGGTCGGCGATATCGAAGGCCTGATAGACCATGTCGTGGAGTTCCTGCACCGACCAGGGCGCGAATACGAGCGTCCGGTAGTCGCCATGCCCCCCGCCCCGGGTCGCCTGGAAATAGTCGGCCTGGCTGGGCGTGACATCCCCCAATCCCGGGCCGCCGCGGCTCATGTTGACGATGACCGCCGGCAGTTCGCATCCGGCGAGATAGGAAATACCCTCCTGTTTCAGGGATATGCCGGGGCTTGCGGACGACGTAAGCGCCCGCGCGCCGGCGACCGCGGCGCCGAAAACCATGTTGATGGCCGCGATCTCGCTCTCGGCCTGCAGGAAAACACCGCCCTCTTCCGGCAGACGGAAACTCATATATTCCGGAAACCGGTTCTGGGGAGTGATGGGATAGCCGGCGTAAAAGGTGCACCCGGCGGCTATGGCCCCCTCGGCGGCGGCTTCACAACCGGTGAGGAGAACTCTCCCTAATCTTTTTTTACCCATTCGCCTGATGGTTTTTGAATGTATTCGCCGGAACCGGCATGCTCGATCCATTTTCCCGCGAACTCCTTCCGGAACTCATCCTCCTGCTTCGTGGCGTTGTTGACGGTGACGATCTCCTTGATGAGAATGTCCCGTTGCTGGTTCTCCTGACGCACCAATTCCTTCACGTCCTGAAGGGTTTTCGCGTCAGAAGGCGGCTGGACCATTTCCACGGAAAACCGGTTGCTTTCGCCGACGTACCCGGCCACCTTGTATTGAACGAGTGTCGCGCCCCACGTGCGCATTTTGGCCAGCGCGGCGTCAATAGCCGGCGTCTTGGTTTTGACATTGCTGGATATTTCCGCGGCCTCGGCAACCCCCTCCAACGGAAAGAAGGATGTTTTTGCCGGCACCGCCGGTTGCGCGGCCGGTGTCTCAAGGCTGTTGAAAATATCGTCGGCGGCTTGCCGGATTTTCTCCTCCGGGAAGGTTACGTAGACGTTGACGACCGCACACCCGATCAGAAAAAGACATAATCCGCCTATGATCCATTTCATAAGAGCCACCTCCGGTTTCGAAATACCTGTATGTGGGTATGTGACTGCCTCAGCTTTGTCTTTATTATAATCTCTTCCCGCGTTCCGTCAATGAAACTTGACCGGCGGCGCCGGAGGATTTATCGTTACGGGATGGCGATCGAAAAAAAGGATATCGAGATTACCCCCTATCGGAGTCGGGGTCCCGGCGGCCAGCGGAAAAACAAGAAGGAGACGGCGATCAGGATCGTCCACCTCCCCACCGGTATCGTCGCCCGCGGGACGGAATCCCGTTCTCAAGCGCAAAACAAGGATATTGCCCTTCAGCGGCTCGCCGAGAAACTCTCCCGGCGCGAACAAAAGAAGAAACCCCGGATACCCACCCGCAAATCAGTCGGGATCAGGGAACGGGAACGGGAATGGAAGCGCCACCGGGCGCGAAAGAAAACATCTCGCAGGGAAAAGGGGGAGGACTGACGAAGGGTTCGGGGTTCAGGAAAAACATGATACAAGAGCGAGAAGGCAGGAGTCAGAATTCAGCATGAAAACGCACATGCCAACAGAGGAAACAAGCTGAAGGTCGAAGGGTGAAAGGGGAAGGAATGCACGATCAACAGAAAAGCTGTAGACGGTTAGTCTGTCAGGAAAGACAACAACATTGGTTCCGTTCGTGGTGATGGTGAGCTTGCCGAACCATCGAACCATGAACGGACGGCCCTTCGACAGGCTCAGGGCGAACGGGTTGTTTTTGAACATGATTCGTCAATCTGCGGTTCAGTATCTTTTTCCCACACACCCACAGACACACTCACAGACAGAGGGGCCGGCGGATGTGTGAGGTTCAACGGTCGGCGGTATAGACGATCTTCCCGGCCGCGATGGTGACCAGAACCATGCCTGTCAAGGTTTTGCCGATGAAAGGCGAGTTTTTACTCTTGGAAATGACCGTTTCGCGCGCATAGGTCCATTGCCGGTCCGGATCCACGATCACCACGTCGGCCCGGCCTCCCTCAACAACGATCCCGCGCCCGATACCGAGCACCCGGGCCGGACCGGACGTCAACATCCCCACGATCTCCCGGAGCGTCAAACCCCGCTTCCGCAGGGAGAACGCGAGAGGAAGAGCCGTCTCGAAACCGATCATGCCGAAGGGCGCATGCTCGAAACCGGTCTCTTTCTCCTCGTCGGTATGGGGTGCATGGTCGGTGACGAGGCAGTCTATCGTGCCGTCCTTCAGCCCCCGGCAGAGCGCCTCGATATCTTTCTCCGTGCGCAACGGTGGGGAGACCTTCGCCATGGCGTTGTAGCCCCTGACCGCCTCCTCGGTGAGTACGCAATGATGGATGGCGGCTTCGGCGGTCACGGTCTTCACACTCCGCTTCGCGCGCCGGACCAGCTCGACCGCCTCGGCAGTGGTCAGATGGGCACAATGAAGCCGCCCCCCGGTGAGAACGGCGAGGGAGATATCGCGCGCAACCATGATCTCCTCCGCTTGGCGCGGAATGCCGGAAAGTCCCAGGCGCAGGGAGAGGAACCCCTCGTTCATGACGCCGTTTTTCGCGAGAACCTGGTCCTCGGCATGGGAGATGACCGGTTTGCCGAAGAGCCTGGTATATTCGAGGGCCCGGCGCATGACGAGGGAATCCATCACGCAACAACCGTCGTCGGAGAAAGCGACGGCTCCCTCCTCAACCATCTCTCCGTAAGGTGCGATAACCGCTCCCTGCCTGCCCACGGTGACGGCGCCGATGGGAAGGACTTCACAGGCACCCTCCTTCTCCGCGCGGTCCCGGATGAACCGGATGGGAACCTTGCCGTCGAGCGGCGGTTCGGTGTTGGCCATGCAACAGATCGTGGTGAATCCGCCCCGGACGGCGGCCCGGGTGCCGGTGGCGATCGTCTCCTCGTCCTCCCGGCCCGGCTCGCGCAGGTGACAGTGGCAATCAACAAGACCCGGCAGGACAAGACACCCTTTCGCGGCAATCTTTTTGGCCGCGGGACGGCGAATATGTTTGGCGATCTTTACAACGACGCCGTCTTCGATCAGAATGTCGAACATCCCTTCTTTTCCGCCGGGGGGATTGACCAGCCGGCCGGATTCAATCAGGATTTCCATGGATTGTCCCCTGGGTATACGGAGGAAGGGAGAGGGTCTAACGGTCGCTCTTTCCTTCCGGTTGCGTCTTCTTCTCATTCAAACGATCAAAGGAGAATCGCTCGGTTTTTTCGGCGACGACCTTGCCGTTCTCCACATATTGGATGATGACCTGTTTGTAGTTTTTCCCCTCGTCCCCGGGCAGAGCGTCCGCGAATGCCTTGCTCGCCTGCACCGCAAGATCGAGCTTCGTGCCCCCGGGGGAGAACCCCCGCTCCACGCTGACCGCATAAATGATGGCGCCGACTGCGAGCACCGCCAGGATCCGCATTTTCCAGACCGGGCCCGTCCAGCGCTTCTTCCAGACATTCATCCGGCGACGCAGGGGAGACCTCGACAAACCGCCGGAGGGAATCAAATAAAGCTCCACGCTCTTTTCGATATTCTTCAGTTCGCGGGAACCCAGCGGTATCGCCGGACAATCCATCTTCCCTTCCACCTGCCGGTAGACATCCCGGGAAATACAGATATCGCCGGCATTCGCGAATGATTCGATGCGCGACGCGATATTCACCGCATCGCCCATGATGTCGTCACCAACCATGACGATATCGCCGATATGGATGCCGATCCGAATCCGCATCTGTTCGTTTTCGCTCCGACCGCCGTTGTGTTCCCGCGCGTCTTTCTGGAGATCAATCGCGCACCGGACGGCGTTCACCGCGCTGGAGAAATCAATAAGGAAGCCGTCGCCGATGGTCTTGATGATGGTCCCGTCGTGTTTTTGCGCATTCAGCGCCACCAGTTCGCCATAGCGTTTCACCAGGGCAAGCGTCACCCCTTCGTTCTCGCCCATGCTCCGGCTGAAGCCCTGAAGATCGGTGAACATGATGGCGGAGAGTTTTCGCTGGGTCGAAACCGTCCGTTCTTCCATACCATCACTGTACCGTCGGACGCGACAAAAGTCAATTCCCCGCTTGCATGCCCTCGTACAATATGTTATGGTAATAAAGAGGGTTATATGCCCTGTTGTGGGATTAATCCATGCACAGAAGAAACAAACACAAGGAGGAGTTCATGCAGAGCGGAAAAGGAAGAAAGGGCTTCACGTTGATCGAGTTGATGGTCGTGGTCATCATCGTCGGGATTCTGGCGGCGGTGGCCATCCCGCTTTACCGCAGTAACGTCAAGAAGGCCATGGCATCGGAAGGCGCCGCGCTTCTCGGTTCCGTCATGACCGCGGAACGCACCTATTACGCAGAGAACTCCGCCTACACGACCACCCAGACCAATCTGAACGTGGACACGACCGGCAACAAATATTTCACCGCCTATACCGTCAGCAGTGCCGATTCCGCCGGATTCACGGCGACATCCAGCGGCACCGGCGGAGCGGCCGGCGTCACGGTCACCATGACGTATACCAACGCCGCCGGCTCCAGCATTACGTACTCCGGATTGTAACCCGGAGCTGAACAGGGTTTTCCTGATATCATTGAGTCACCCGGGAGGAATTGCCATGCCGAAGAAACGAGCGAATAAAAAACACGGCTTCACGTTGATCGAGTTGATGGTCGTGGTCATCATCGTCGGGATACTCGCCTCCGTCGCCGTTCCGCTGTACCGCAGTAACGTCAAGAAGGCCATGGCATCGGAAGGCGCCGCGTTGCTCGGTTCCGTCATGACCGCGGAACGCGTCTATTACGCAGAGAACTCCGCCTACACAACCACCCAGGCCAATCTGAACGTTGACGCGACCGGCAACAAATACTTCACCGCCTATACCGTCAGCAGTGCCGATTCCGCCGGATTCACGGCGACGTCCAGCGGCACCGGCGGAGCGGCCGGCGTCACGGTCACCATGACCTTTACCAACGCCGCCGGCGGCAACGTCACGTACTCCGGATTGTGAAATGACCCTTAACGACCCTCGGGAAATCATGAGACCAAAATACGGATTCACCCTGATCGAGTTGATGGTCGTGGTCATCATCGTCGGCGTCCTGGCGGCGGTGGCAGTTCCGCTGTACCGCAGTAACGTCAAGAAGGCCATGTCCTCCGAAGGCGCCGCGCTCCTCGGCTCCGTCCTGACGGCGGAGAAAGTCTATTACCAGGAGAACGCCACCTACACGACCACCCAGGCGAACCTCGGCCTGGAAACGACCGGCAATAAATACTTCACCGCCTATACCGTCAGCAGTGCCACCTCCGCCGGATTCACGGCGACGTCCAGCGGCACCGGCGGAGCGGCCGGCGTCACGGTCACCATGACCTTTACCAACGCCGCCGGAGCCAGTATTGCGTATACCGGCCTGTAGCCCTGTCGGCGAAATGAAGGGTTCAGGTTCAGGAAAAGACCGGGAAGCGGGTGGGCATGAGAGTGCGTGGGAAAAACGGCACAAACGAAGGGAGACACCCAGGGAACAATTCCGGCAACATATGTGCGGCCACCGATGAAAAAAACAAAAGTTGCCATTGACATCGGCTCCTCGTACATCAAGGTGCTGGAAGGATTCACCAAAAAGGGAACCGTTATTCTCCAGAACGCCGGCATCATTGAAAATCCCGTTCCCAACGTCCGCGCCGAACTCAACGAAAACGATCAATCCCTCCTGGCCGGTTTTCTCAAGGACTTCCTCGCCCGCCAGAAAATCACCGGCACGGAAACCATCTGCGGCATCGGCGGCAAAGACGTTGTCATCCATTATTTCGACATTCCCGATCTTCAGCAGAACGAATTGCAAAATGCCGTCGAACTGGAAGCACCCCAGGTCATCCCCGGCGGATGCGAAAACCTCGAATACGATTATCAGGTCATGTCCTCTGCCGGGCGCAAAACGGTTCTCTTCGCGGGCTACACAAAACAAAAATCCTCGTTTTTCGTGGACACACTCGTTCAGGCCGGGTTGAAACCGCTCATCATGGACCTCGACGCGACCGCCCTGCTGAACGCCCACGAGTTGCTGGTGAAAAAGCCGGACGACATACGGTTCATTCTCGATATCGGCGGCGCCAATACCACGTTCTGCCTCGGTGAACCCGGCGGTTTTTCTCTTGTGCGACACCTTCCGTTCGGGGGGGAACAGGTGACAACAGCCATCCGGGAATCGTTATCGTTGCCCCGGGATGGAGCGGAACAATTCAAGAAAAACGCCGACAACCACGCAACGGTCGGAAAAACGGTGCTGTCCCTGATCGAAGATTCGGCCGCCGACATTGAGACCGGCATCCAGTATTTCCACATGAGAACGCAGAAAAAACCGTCGGGGTTCTTTCTCACCGGCGGTTCCGCGGTGCTCCCGGAATTGCAGAAGACCCTGGAGGAGCGGCTGGAAATACCCGGAACCGTCTGGAACCCCCTCGAGAAACTGGAAGAATCGCCGTTGCCCGTTGAAATCCGGCGTGAAGGCAGGATGTTTGCCGCCGCACTGGGACTCCTGGCAAGGAAAGTTCTATGATCGAACTGAATCTCCTGCGCAACCGGTTGACGCGATTCTATCAACGGCGCCTGTTGATCAGAACCATGATTGTCTACTTGACGGGCCTCCTCTTCATTCTCTGCATCGTGGGCATAGACTATCTGGCGAACCGGATGCAGATTCTCGGCGTTCAACGCGATATCGCCCGTCTGCACAAGAACATCGCCGGGGAACAGGGAACGGCCGTGAGCCGGTTGAAAACCTATCAGGCGCAGATGGACGCCCTGGAAGGAACGTTGACGTTTTGCCTGAACGAAAAAAGGGGCCGTGTGGTCCTGGCGCGCAGGATGACCGCCGTCGCCCGCGCCATGCCGGACGGCATGTGGCTGACGAGGATATCGGTCGGCCAGGAAACGCAGACCGCTCCGCAGGAAGGGGCCGTCGTCGGGGAAAAACCCCCGCTCCTTATCCTCGAGGGCAACGTCGCGCCCGGCGTGAACGAACGGACGGCGCTCGCCGCCTTCACCGAAAATCTCACGCGCAACGCCGCGGATCAGTTCGAAAAAGTTACCCTCATATGGACGGAACGAAAGACGGTTTTATCGGGAACCCGCAAAGAGAGCATGCTTGTTTTCAAAATGGAATGCAGACTCAAAGGATCGGACATCCATGGGCATCCTGCCGGCACGACATAAACTTTTCATCGGCATCCTGGCGGTTTCGTACGCACTCGTCTGGATGATCTTCAACATCCTGCTGGTCAATCCCCAGCGCCGGACGCTGGCCGGGTTCCGTCAGAAAAAAGCGCGGATCGAATACGATTTTTTGAAGATCAAAAACACCCCGCAATTCATCGCCGAAGTCGCCGGCATGGTGCAGGCCGCCGAGGCAAAACGGGCTTCCTTCCTGTGGCTGACGGAGACCGGCGACCCGAATCTTGCGCTCTTCGATCACCTTTCGCGGCTGGCGGAACAACGACATCTCGTCCTGGCGCAGATGCAACGGAAGGAATCGGTGAATCCCGGCGGGAAGAAAACACCCTACTTCTTTTGGCAGGTCCGGTTCGAGGGAACCGTTCTGAATATGATGTTGCTGATGGACGATATCGAAAACAGCCCGCACTACCTGAAGATAACGGAATTGGACCTCGCGCCCGGTGAAGACGGAAAAGCATTGTTCACGATCATCATCGCCGGACTGAAAAAACAGGGATAAAACCATGGATACCAAACAACGAAAACAAGCGGCGCTCATCGGCGGACTCCTCGTCATCCTGGCCGTCTCGTGGGGAATCTCCCTGCGTCCGTCCAAAACCACGGCGCCCGTTCCGATGAAGATCCCCATGGCCGGTGCGTCCCCCGCGGTATCGGCCGCCGGAGCGCCGGGAGTCGCACCGTCCGGGACGACGGACATTGACGTCCGGACGATCGAAGAAAAACTCGTCGCGATGAAAACCCGGATCGCCGACCTGGAGGGCGGACCGGTCCCGCCGGAGACAATCGCCCTGCAACGCGACCCGATGGCCGCGTGGAAACCGGGCGCATCGTTCCGAACGGGATTGAACACTTCCGGCAACGACGAAATCATCCCCGATTTCATCCTCTCCGGCATCGTCTATGACGCTGAAAAACCTCTCGCCATCATCAACAACGAAGTCAAGGCCCTGCACGAAAAAATAGGTCCGTTCGTCATCACACAAATCAGGGAACGGTCCGTCCTGCTCACGTACAAAAAGAAGACCTTTTCGCTGACGCTCGATTCTTCCGGAACGTCGCTGGTCGCCGACGGTTCGCGGAGACTCTCCGGAAAGGAAGAACCGGACCGGTACGCCGCGGCGGAAACGGGAGAATATCGCAACATTTTAAGAACCGATGACCATCCCGCCGCCCCGAACCGGATGGAGGAAACAGCGCCGGCCGTCGTCACCACCGCCCTTACACCGCCCGAAGCAACGGAAACGGCCGCGGGCGGAAACGGGCGCACCATCGTCACCATCCAGGCCTACACCTTCGGCGCGCAGGAAGGCGACCGGGCGAAACAACGGGCGGCCGCATTGGCACAAGAGGGATATCAGGACGTCCGGGTCGAGGCGATCGGCGAAAACCTGGTGGTCAGGGTCGGCATTTTCAAAAACAGGAACGATTCTTCCGCCGTCCTGCGGCGCCTGCGCACCCGGGCGGCGACGGCGTTCGTCCGGACAGCGTTGTACCGGGAAGACCGCATCGTCTATGCACCTGCGGCGACACCGGGTGGCGCGCCTGCGGCGACGCCGGGGATCGCGGCGGACGACAAATCCGTTCCGGCGGAAAACAGTTGGGAACGCGAGCGAACCGGCCGCAACCGGACCATCAGAACCATCCAGGTGATCTCCTGCGGCAGGAAGGGACGGGAAGACGCCGTCGCCCTGGCCCGGCGCATTGAGGAAAACGGGTATGCGGACGTCCGGGTCGAACGCGTCGGGGGCCTCTACACCGTCCGCGTGGGACGATTCGACGAAACGGACAACCCCGCACGCCTCTGCCGGGAACTGAAAAATATATCCGCATCGTCGTTTGTCAGAAAAGCCTATTACGAGGATGAACGGATCGTTTATCCCCAGTAATTAAAGAGAAGAGAGACGGTAGAGGGGAGATGGTGGATGGTGGATGGAAGACAAAGCTGGCTGATGACTGATGGCTGAAGGCTGATGAAAAACCGAAAAAACAAAGAACCACTACGACGGGAGATTCGATGAATCGCACACTCGAAATCGGCATCCTCTGCCTTCTGCTCGCGGCCGCCGGAGGAATCGCCGCGCAGAGATTCACGTTGACCTTCAACCAGGCAAAGCTGGGGTTCGTCCTTGAAACCTTGAGCCGGAAGACCGGGGTGAAGCTGATCACCGGCACCGAGTTGAGCGAAAAGGCGGTGAGCGCCTACCTGGAAGACGTGGACGGAGAGGAAGCCATTGACGCCATCCTGCGGGCGAACGGCCTCTATCGCGAGAAACTGGGCGGTTCAAACGTTTACGTGGTTTATCAGGAAAAACAGAACGCCGAATCGGCCCTGCTCCAAAGCCGGTACTTCCCCCTGCGCTACGCGAAGGCCGACGACGTAAAGAAGACGCTGACGCCCTACCTCGGTTCGGGCGGGAAGATCACGACGGACCACCGGACCAATGCCGTCATCGTCAGGGACACTCCGGAAAACCTCCGCCAGTACGAAACCGTCATCACCATGATTGATGTGGATTTTCGTCAATGCCCGGTGTCCACGAGATCCTTCAAGCTTCAATACGCGAAACCGGAGGCCTTGTGCGACATCCTTGTCTCCGTGCTCCGGCAACGCGGCAAAAAAATCGCGTATGCCCCCTGGTCGGTCGAAGCAAGTCCGGTCCGACCGGGCGACGCTGAAATCAGCACCACCTCAAACATTCAGTCAAGCGGCGACGGGTCATCCTCCTCGGGGTCATCCTCCGGGACGACGGGCGGCTCCTCCAGCGGGGGATCATCCTCCTCATCGTCCTCCGGCGCCGGGCAGTCGGCCGGAACACCTTCCGTCGGCGCGGGGGAATCCGGAAGCGCCGGGCAGACGGACCAGGATATTTCGATCATCGCCGACACCCGGACCAGCTCCCTGATCGCGACCGGAACGGAGAACTTTCTCGAGGAGGTCGCCGACCTGATCGCGAAATTGGACAAACCGATTCCCCAGGTTTCCATCGAAGCGATCCTGGTGGAATTGACCAGCGACGGTCTCCGGGATATTGGAATCAAGTGGAATATGGCGGGGACCGCGACCGGCGGAGCGAT
>Ga0247841_10012876_pt1 | contig 10810 bp, 8 predicted proteins | sample LaCruzMarch2015__2_FD_192410 | JGI IMG/M metagenome (GOLD analysis project Ga0247841, IMG submission 192410) | Freshwater microbial communities from meromictic Lake La Cruz, Castile-La Mancha, Spain - LaCruzMarch2015_18m | ecosystem: Environmental > Aquatic > Freshwater > Lake | place: Spain...
CCGGGGGCGAAGACATCGAGAACCACCGCGTCCAGCCGGACTACAGCCAGTTCTTCCCGTTCGCCTTCTTCTTCACCATCTTGCACGTCGTCACGCTGATCGTCGCCACGTCGCCGGCTCGTATTGCGGGGAGCGCCGCATTCGCCGTCCTCTACGTGCTTGGAGCACTCTTGGCTCTCTATATTCTCTTCCGGAGGTGACTCCCCGCATGAATGTCGCTCGTCGAATGGTCCGTTGGGGACAGAGGAAGTCGCCGTGGATCCTGCACTTCAACACCGGCGCGTGCAACGCGTGCGACATCGAGATTATTGCCGCACTGACGCCTCGCTTTGACCTGGAGCGCTTCGGCGTGCTCCTGAAAGGAACTCCTCGACACTGCGACATCATGGCATGCTCCGGACCGGTGACTCGGCAGATCGAGTCCCGTCTCGTCCGCATCTACGAACAAGTCCCCGAGCCGAAGCTCGTGGTGGCCGTGGGCTCGTGCGCGACGAGCGGCGGTGTCTTCCGTGGACTCTACAATGTGAAAAGCGGGATTGACCAAGTGATTCCTGTCGCGGCCTACATCCCCGGGTGCCCGGCGAGCCCCCAAGCGATCATCGATGGGTTCGCGAAGCTCCTGAAGACGCTGGAGGAGGGAAGATGAGCGGCGCTGAAGCGGTCGTTGCGAAGCTGGTAGCCAAGTTCCCGTCCCTCACCGGCCGGGTGAACGCTCAGCGCGCAACGCGCGTGTGGGTTGAGGTGGACCGCCAGGCGTTCGCCGGGGTCTTCCATTTCCTCGTGAAGGACCTGGAGTTCTCCAACCTCTGCATGATCACCGGGCTCGACGAAGGCGCCGACCTGGGGTTCATCTACCATCTGGCACGCAACGGCGGCCTGATGGCGAACGTCAAGACGCGATGCCCGAAGGGAGAGTCGATGCAGACGATCACGCCGACCTTCCCCGGAGGGGGCATCTACGAACGGGAACTGACGGATCTATTCGGTGCGCGAATCGCGGGACTGCCTGAGGGAAGGCGCTATCCGCTTCCCGACAACTGGCCGAAGGGTGAGCATCCCCTGTTGAAGGACTGGAAACCAAGGGAGAAGGGAGCTCAGGATGCCTGACAAAGAGAGAATCGTTCGCGTCCCCATTGGCCCCCAGCACCCAGCTCTCAAGGAGCCGGAGAGCTTCATGGTCGATCTGCAGGGCGAGAAGATCAGCGCCGTCACCCTGCGGCTGGGCTACAACCACCGAGGGATCGAGAAAGGGTGCGAGGAACGCACGTACGTTCAGGACGTGTACCTCGTCGAACGTGTGTGCGGCATCTGCTCGCAATCGCACTCCACCGCGTTCGTTCAGGCGGTGGAGGAGATCGCCGGGCTTGAGCTTCCTCGCCGAGCGGCGTACATCCGCACGCTGATTGCCGAACTCGAGCGCGTCCACAGCCACCTCCTGTGGCTCGGCGTGGCCGGACACGAGATCGGATTCGACACGCTGCTCATGTACACGTGGCGCGATCGCGAACTGGTCATGGATCTGCTCGCGGAGCTCACCGGGAATCGGGTCCATTACGGGCTCAACACCGTCGGCGGCGTTCGCCGTGACATCTCCCCGGAACAGATCCCGAGCATTCTCAAGGTCGTGGATGCTTTGGAAGAGCGCACGAAGTACTACATCGAACTGGCCATGACAGAGGAGACGTTGGCCCAACGCTTGTCGGGCATCGGGAAGCTGTCCAAGGAAGACGCGGTCCTGCTCGGAGCCGTCGGGCCGACGGCTCGGGCATCGGGCGTCGATCGGGACACTCGGCGGGACGATCCGTACGCCGCGTACGGCGAGCTGCAATTCCAGGTCGTCACCGACGATCGCTGCGATGTGTTCGGACGCACGGTCGTTCGCCTTGGCGAGCTCATGCAGACTTACTCCATGATCCGCCAGTTGGTGAAGCAGATGCCCGACGGCCCCATCACGGTGAAGGCGCCGCTTCGGATCCCGGCCGGCGAGGCCGTGAGCCGCTACGAGGCGCCACGCGGCGAGGATGTGCACTACGTGAAGGCCAACGGGACCGACAAGCCGGAACGCGTGAAGATCCGAGCACCCACACTGGCCAACACGCAGTCGGTGGCCAAGATGTTGGAGGACGGCTACCTCGCCGATCTGCCGATTGTGGTCGCGGCGATCGATCCATGCTTCTCGTGCACGGACCGCATGATCGCCGTGAAGACCCACGAGGATGCAAGGACGATGGGTTGGGAAGAGCTTGTCCAGTACGGCGTTCGCTGGTACCGCGAGCGCGGCGTGGATGTGTCGAAGATCAAGATGCGAGGAGACTCTACGGCATGACGGTCGGAACTGCGGTGGTGAACATCCTGGTCTTCCCCGGATTCCTGTTTCTCGTCGCCCTTGGGCTCGCCGGCGAGTTCGTGGACCGCAAGCTGTACGCGCGTTTCCAGAATCGCCAAGGTCCGCCGTGGTTCCAGCCGGCCGCCGACATCCTCAAGCTCTTCGGCAAAGAGAATGTGATCCCCGAGGAGGCCGACCGCGCCACGTTCAACCTGGCGCCCGTCTTCGCGCTTGCCGCCGTGGTCGCGGCATCGCTCTACATTCCGCTTTGGAGCGCAACGTCCCTCTTCCCGTTTGACGGCGATCTGATCGTTGTCCTGTACCTTCTCCTCATCCCGACGGTCTCCTTCTTCCTCGGCGGCTGGTACTCGCGCTCCGTGTTCGCCACGCTCGGCGCGGTTCGCGCGATCACCCAGGTGTTCGCGTACGAGATCCCGCTCTTCGTCGCGCTGCTCGCCCCGTCGCTCCTCGCCAACTCGTGGTCGATTTCCAAGATCGCGGCCTACTACGCCGCCCACCCGTGGCTGTGGCTGGTGAACCTCATCGGCCTCGGCGTAGCGCTCGTTTCGCTCCTAGGAAAACTCGAACGGGTGCCGTTCGACACGCCCGAGGCGGAGACCGAAATCGTTGCTGGGAGTTTCACCGAGTACAGCGGGCGACGATTGGCGTTCTTCCGGCTGGCCATCAATTGCGAGGCCATTGTCGGCGCCTCGCTCATCGCGGCCGTGTTCCTCCCGTTTGGGCTTGGACTCGCTCCATGGCTCGGGTTCCTCGTGTATCTCGGGAAGGTGCTCCTCATCCTCGGAATCCTCGCGCTCCTGCGAACTCTGTTCGCCCGCTTGCGCATCGATCAGATGATCGACTTCTGTTGGAAGGTCGTCGCGCCGATCGCCTTCCTCCAGGTGCTCATCAACCTCGTCGTCAGGGAGCTGATCTAGCCATGGCGAGGACACCCTGGAGACGCCCGGGAAGAATGCTCCCCTCTCTCTTGCGATCCCTCTTCCGTCGCCCGGCGACGACGCGCTATCCGTTCGTGAAGTGGGTCATGCCCGACCGTTTCCGCGGCCGACCCGTCGTCCACTCGGAGAACTGCATCGGCTGCAAGATGTGCGTGCGCAATTGCCCGTCCGGCGCGATCGAAATCGCCAAGATCGGGGAGAAGGAATTCGAGGCCACGATCGATCTCGGCCGATGCGTCTACTGCGGCCAATGCGCCGACATCTGTCCGAAGAAGACGATTGAGCTCACAAAGGATTTCGAGTTGGCCGCGTTTGACCGCGCGTCGCTCAAGGTCGTCTACCATGCCCAGCCAAAGCCTGTCGAAGAGCCTGCGGCAAGCCCTACAGCCGAATCCGCAGCCCCAGGAGCCTAGGCTCCCGCCTAGCCGCGTCGTCGTCGGAGTCGGATCCGTTCTTCGTTCGGATGATGCAGCCGGACTCTGCATTGCCGAGGAGCTCCGCAAGCTCGACCTTCCGAACGTGCTCATCCTTCTGGGGCACACCGCGCCGGAGAACGTGACCGGAGAGATCCGTCAGGCTCTCCCGTCCCACGTGATCTTCGTCGATGCCGCCGAATTCGGAGAGACACCGGGCGCCGTCCGCCTTGTCGATTCCGAGGAGATCGGCGGAATGTCGTCCAGCACACACACGCTCCCGTTGGCCGTGATCGCCGACTACCTCAAGCAGGAACTCGGCTGTCGAGTCCTCTTCCTCGGGCTGCAACCCAAAGTCGTCGAGTTCGGCGAAGGCCTCTCCGAGGAGGTTGCCGCCGCAGTAGCCGAGACAGTGGCCACTCTCGCGCAGGCCCTGCGAGAGTAGCGGGGTCGGGAGAAGACTCGCTCTTTACCCCCGCCGCCGGCGGGCACGAAGATGGCGGAACACGAACAGCGCCACGAGGCCCGCGAGAACGACGAGAACGCCGACGTCGACCAGGCGGGCGTAGCGCAGCACGGTGTCCCAGTTCGCGCGAAGGGCGAATCCACACCACGTGAGGAAGCTGTTCCAAAGCGCCGCCCCGACGACGGTGAATAGACAAAACGGGAGGAGCCTCATCCTGCCCATGCCGGCTGGGATGGAGATGAGGTGGCGAACGACGGGGATGAAGCGGCTGACGAAGATCGTGACCGCCCCGCGCCGGCGGAAGAAACCGTCCGTGCGCTCGAGGTCGCTCGCATCGAGGAGAAGCACCTTCCCGTACTTCGCGATGAACGGCCGGCCGCCGAAACGCCCGATCGCGTAGGACAAGAGCGACCCGACGAGGCTGCCCAGGGTGGCAAACCCCACCGCCCCGACAGCGGACATGGAGCCCTCCGCGACGAGGAATCCCGCGAACGGCATCACGGCTTCGCTGGGCACCGGCAGGACCATGCTCTCGGCCACCATCAGAAGGAAGACGCCGGCGTAGCCGATCGCCTCCATCATCCGCGTGCCGACGGCCGCCAGGAACTCCGTGATCCCCATAGCCCTCCAACGAGATCGTTCGCGCGCCGCGCGAGGTCCGCGGTCTTTGCGTCACTTCACCCGAACGCGTCGCGGTTGTCAAGGGCCGCTGGCCGGGCCAGCGGCCAGCGGCCAGCATCGACTCTCGGTGCCCCGCTAGCCCGACATCGCAGCCTGGGAAGGGGCGACCGCAAATCCAGGCCTTGACAGCACGACGGAGTCTCCCATACCATTCGGCGCCCGGGTCGTTAGCTCAATGGTAGAGCAGCGGACTCTTAATCCGTTGGTTGGAGGTTCGAGCCCTCTACGGCCCATAGTCGCGATCACCTACGGGTCGTTAGCTCAGGCGGTTAGAGCACCTGACTTTTAATCAGGGGGTCGCTGGTTCGAGTCCAGCACGACCCACCGCATTGGATGGACCTTGGCGGCCAGCCTGATGAGAGGACCATCCTTCGGATGGAAGACCATCCTCCGGATTGGATGAGCCTTCGCGGCTGGCCTATAATCCCACCCACAGGTCCCCATCATCTAGCGGCCTAGGATACCGGGCTTTCATCCCGGCGGCAGGGGTTCAAATCCCCTTGGGGACGTAGTGCCGCAACGCTCCTATTCATGAGCTATCTACGCTAGACCCGTGTAGCGGTCTTGAACTGCACCCTCGTGCTCGGCAACGCGCTCGTCTCTCACGACCTCTCTTCCGCGAAACGCGGGCCAAGGCAGGAGTCTGCGCAATCCTATGTCCCTTCTTCCGTGAAAGGGCCGAAGACTTGGGCGAGACAGAACCTAGCCGCGGCAGACGCGCAACCCATCATCCTCCGGGAGCCGGCTGGAATGAGAACTCGCCCGACTCGAACAGCACCACGCACGCGTCGACGACCTGTCGGTCGTAGCGCGTCCCGCGCCCGGCACGAATCTCGTCGAGCGCTGCCGCGATCCCGAGTGCCGGACGATACGGACGGTGCGACGCCATAGCTTCGACGACATCGGCGACAGCGAGAATCCGCGCCTCGGGTAGGATGGCGTCTCCGAGGATTCCTTTCGGGTAGCCGCTGCCGTCCTGTCGCTCATGGTGCTGCAGAACGATCTCGGCCACCGGCCCGGGAAAGGCAATGTCGGCGAGGATCTCGTACGCCGCCTGGGGGTGCGTGCGGATGAGCTCGAACTCGATCTTGCTGAGGGCGGTTGGCTTCGACAGGATCTCCGCCGGGATGCCGAGCTTCCCAATGTCGTGGAGCATCCCGGCGGTGCGTAACGTGCTGCACGCATCCTCCCCGTACTCCAGCTTGCGAGCGATGGCGAGCGAGAGATCGGTCACCCGCCGCTGGTGCCCTGCCGTGTAGGGATCGCGCCTCTCCGCAGTGCGGCCGAGCGCGGTGAGTGTGGCTTCGAGGCCGTGGCTCACCGTTTCGTAGAGACGGCTGTTGTTGATCGCGACCGTGATCTGGTTCGCGAGTCGTTCAAGCATCTGGACTAGTTCCTGCGAATACGCATTCGCCGCGTGAGACTGAGCCGACAGAACGCCGGCAATGCGATCGCCAAGGATCAGCGGGACAGCGATAATCGACCGGCCCAATAAGCCGGGCAGGTTGACCAGAGGTATTGACGAATTCGGAGCGTCGGGCAAGTAGATCGCCTGGCGGCGTTCAATGACGTGCCCGAGCAGACCAGGGGTTTCCCTGAGATCGCGCGGAGGGATCGTGCGGCGCTCACCATCCTTGTAGAAGAGCGGAAAGGTCGCTACCCCCGTTGCCTCATCATAGAGCGCAACATAGAAGGTATCTGTGGGAATCAGGAGCTGAAGTTCCTCGTAGATCGTCTCCATGAGCCGCTCAAGACCCAACCCAGCGTTGATGGCGACGCCAACTCTACCGACCAACTGCAACTGCTCAACCAGTTCGCGCGCGGTTCGTTCACTACGCTGCAGCGCCTCCTGCGCCTGCTTGCGCTCGGTGATTTCGACTGCTATGCCCTGGGCGCCGATCACTCGCCCATCTTCACGAACTCTGGAAAAGAACACTCAAACCACGCGTGTTCCCCAGATCCCTTGATCATGGATGTTTCAAAGTGCTTGATCCCCACGCCCGTCATCCCTTTCTGTATTCCTTCCATGGCCCTTTGACGCTCTTCCTCGGGGATGAAATCTAGGACGCTCTTGTTGATCATTTCGGCGCTCTCATAGCCGAGTCCTTCCTTTGCTCTTCGGCTTACAAACGTGAGCTTGCCTGCCAGGTCGATAGTGAAGATAATACCTGGGACGTTATCCACCAAACTTCTATACTGGTCTTCCGATTCACGCAGCGCCTCCTGCGCCTTCTTGCGCTCCGTGATGTCCTCGACCGTTCCATCATAGAAGAGAGTCTTGCCGTCTGAATCGCGTATGGCTCGGGCGCCCTCGCGGACGAAGAGGCTGATCCCATCCGCCCGTGTCCAGGTGGCCTCCAGCCCAGTGACCGTCCCCTCCCGTTCAACGCGCTCCAGGAACTGGGCGCGGCGGTACGACGGCTCGAAGCCATCCACCTCAAGATTCCTCACCGAGAGCGCACCTAGCGATGTGAGGCCGAGCATCTTCACGAGCGTAGGATTCGCCAGGAGGATCGATCCGTCGGGAGTCGTCCGGTAGAGGCCAATCGTAGTGTTCTCATACAGCGTCCGGAAGTGCTCCTCGCTCTCTCGCAGCGCTTCTTCTGCACGGCGGCGCTCGGTAACGTCCCTCGCATAGACATTGACGTAGCAGGCCCCGGGGATGGGCGCGAACAGGATCGAGTAGTCCCGCCCTTCCCATCTGATGTCCAGAGTTACGCGAGCGTGATCTTTCGCAGCCCCGACGACCCCTTCGTGCCAGTCCGGCGGCAGGTACCCGCCCACTCTGCAGCGCAAGAGGGATTCGCTGGCCGGGTTGGCATAGAGGATCGCCCCGCGCTCCTCCACTCGCAGAACTGGATTTGGGTTCTCGGCCGGAAAGCGCGCCAGCGCTTCGATCTCCTCCTCCGCCCGCTTGCGCTCGGTGATGTCCCTGTGACTCCCGACCAGCCGAAGGGGACTCCCTGCCGGATCGCGTTCCGCGACTCGGGCACGGCTCTCGATCCAGCACCAATCCCCCGCCTTCGTGCGGAGGCGGAACTCTTCGTCGTACTCTTCGGTCTCCCCACTGAGACACCGACCAAGCGCCCGCAGGGCCAGCTCTTTGTCATCGGGGTGCAGCAAGCTCTCCCACGTTCCTGATTGTGGGGAGAACACGAGCTCTGTCGGACCATACCCAAGCATCTCAGCGTACCTGGGACTGTAGTGGGTCGCACCGGTGCGGAGATCCACATCGAAGATCCCGTCGTTCGCTGCTTCCAGAGCTAGCGCGTATCGCCTCTCGCCCTCCCGAAGTGCCCCCTGCGCCCGCCTACGCTCGGCGATGTCGCGGAAAACGCCAAGGAGACAGGAGCGGCCTTCGATCTCCACACGGGCGGCTCGAATCTCGATCGGGACTAGCTTGCCGCTCTTCGAAATGAGGTCGTCTTCAATAGACTCGTCGGCAGTACCTGTGCGATGCCGTCGGAAGGTCGGAGAGACCCCACCGACCAGCTGCTGCGGGGGATGGAGGATGGACTGCGGCTGACCCAGCAGTTCCAGCTTGTCGCGTTCCACCATCCGGCACAAGGCGGCGTTGCAGTCTAGGATCGTACCTGTCACCGCATCCGCTAGGGCGATCCCGTCGTTGCTTTCATCAAATAGCGCGTGGTACCGTTCCTCACTCGTGCGTAGCGTCTGCTCCGACTTCATACGCTCGGTGATACGTCCCAGTCGCTCGGCGAGGGCATCGATGAGCAGCCTCTCTTCCTTCAGGAAGGGTCCTTCGTCCTCATCCGGTTTCTCGTCAAGGTAGTTGACTTCCATCGTCCCGGTGACAACCCCATGCACCCAGACGGACGCAGACTGCTTCCACGGGGACTCTGCGAAGTTGCTCGTGCAGAACTCGCGGGCCCCGATTCGTATCTTGGCGCAGGCCATCTCCGGGTATTGCCAGCCCTTCGGTAGGATGTCCGCCAGTTCCTGGCATAGCTCGTCCAGAGAGATGTCTTCCCTCTCCGCGATCTCGGCCAAACTGTAGAGTGCCTGCAGTTCTTTCGTGCGTTTCCTAAGCTGGTGCTCTATGCGCTTGCGCTCGGTGATGTCGGTGGATATGCCGCCGATCGCGTAGATCCGCCCACGTGCATCGTGGAGAGGGAACTTGATCGAGGAGTAGACGTGTCTCCCGTCCGGCTCGATGTTCTCTTCTTCGGAGATGCTCGACCTTCCGCTGCGAATGACTGCCAGATCGTTCTTTCGGTGCTCGTCGGCGATCTCCGCCGGGAGGAAGTCCTCGCGCGTCTTGCTGATTGCCTGACCAGCTGCTACGCCAAGCAGCGTGTCGAGCCACTTGTTGGTCAGCAGAAAGCGGCCGTCTGCGTCCACGACATAGACAAGAGCGGGGAAGTTGCCAAGCAGGTCCTGCGCGAGTTTTCCGCTCTCGTGCGACGCTTCCTCCGCCGCGGGCTGCGTGCGCTTTGCCATCGCTCCGTCCTCCTGAAGGCAACAGATGATACTACCCCGACAATGGAGTCACCCTACTCTACATGGCCGGCGGCTGGCTCTTTCTCTTGTCCTCGTACATCAGCTTGTCCGTTTCAGCAAGGACCTGCTCCATCGTTTGGCCACTGCTTGAACTCCAGTGAGCGCTGCCGATGGCCAGAGTCACGGGAAAGTCCAACAACGGATTCGTCCTGTTCCTCGCGGCAACCTCTGCCTGAATGCGGTCTCTGACAACGTCGCTTTCGCCGTTGGTCTCTGGGAGGATGACTAGGAACTCGTCGCCTCCATAGCGGACCAGGATGTCGGCGTCGCGAATGTTGTGCTGAATGACTGCCGCTATCGCCTGGAGCACCTTGTCCCCCATGGCGTGGCCAAACCGATCGTTGATCTCCTTGAACCGGTTGACGTCGATCATCAAGAAGCCGATCGGATGGTCGTATCGTCCCGATCGGCTGGCTTCGCGTTCCAGCAGCTCTTCAAGGGCGTAGCGATTGAGCACCCCGGTGAGGGGGTCATGCCGCGCCATGCGGGCAAGCTGTTCCTCCAACTGCTTGCGCTCGGTAATGTCCGTTACCGTTCCCGACAGGCGCACCACGTTGCCGGCTGGGTCGAGAGTGGGTCCGCCTTGCGAATGGAGATGGCGTTGCGAGCCGTCGCACAATCGGATGCGAAATTCGATGTCATACCGTGCATTCTGGTGCGTGCTTTGGGCAATCGCTTCTTCGTACTTTGCCCTGTCGTCGGGGTGGATGCGCTCAACGAGTGCCGCCTGCACCTGGTCTCTTCCTTCGCGGATCACCTCGGGAGCAATCTCGAACAAGCGGCAGAGCTCGTCGCTCCAAACGACTTGAGTGGTGAGGAGATTCGTCTCCCAGCTCCCCACTCGAGCCGTCCGTTGCGCTTCCTCGAGTCTCGCCTCGCTGAGCCGTAGTTCGTCCACCGCCCGCTTGCGCTCGGTGATCCGTCCAAGGCGCTCGGCGAGGGCATCTATGAGCAGTCTCTCCTCCTTCAGAAAGGGGCCTTCGTCCTCATCCGGTCTCTCGTCGAGATAGTTGACATCGAGGGTCCCGATCACAACCCCGGCAACCTTGACTGGCGCGGATTGCTTCCATCGGGACTCCGCGAAGTTGTCCGTGCGGAACTCGCGGCCCCCGACCACAATCCTGGCGCAGGCGATGTCTTCGTACCGCCAGCTCTTCGGCAGGATGTTCGCCAGTTCCTGGTACAGCTCTTCCAGAGAGATGTCGTCCCTCTCCGCGATCTCGGCCAGACTGTAGAGTGCCTGTAATTCTTTCGTGCGTTCCCTGAGCTGGTGCTCCACGCGCTTGCGCTCGGTGATGTCCCGCGCGATGCCAAGAACCAAGCGCCGCTTGCCGATTCTCACTGGGCGGGTCGATATCTCGACTGTGATTGCAGCTCCATCCTTGCGAGTCAGGATGAACTCGTCCGGGCCGGTTGACTGCCCCAGCACGTTCCTCGCGAGGAG
>Ga0247841_10012879_pt1 | contig 10809 bp, 9 predicted proteins | sample LaCruzMarch2015__2_FD_192410 | JGI IMG/M metagenome (GOLD analysis project Ga0247841, IMG submission 192410) | Freshwater microbial communities from meromictic Lake La Cruz, Castile-La Mancha, Spain - LaCruzMarch2015_18m | ecosystem: Environmental > Aquatic > Freshwater > Lake | place: Spain...
ATATCAGATTAATGGGCATTGTTGTAATTTTAGTAGGTCTCGTTGCTCTTCTTGCAGATTTTTTTATGAGAAGTTTATGGTGGGGAAACGGAAGAGACAGAGAAGACAGAAACAGCTCCCAAGGAATATTCTTACTTATTGGCATAGTTTTAGCAATATTATCACCACTTATTGCAACATTAATTCAATTAGCAGTCTCTAGAAAAAGAGAGTTTCTGGCTGATGCATCAGGAGCTCTATTAACTCGCTATCCGGAAGGACTTGCCTCTGCTTTAGAAAAAATATCCAAAGATAAGGAACCCTTGGAAGCTGCAAACAATGCAACAGCGCATTTATACATTGCGAATCCATTTAAAGGAAAGATACAAGGCAATTGGTTTTCAAATCTTTTTAATACTCATCCTCCAATTGAAGAACGAATCAAAATTCTCCGCTCGATGTAACACTTAGTCTTTATACTATATAATATAGCTATGAATACCCTATTAATCTTGCTTGGTAATTTACTCTCAAGTATAAGCCGTTTTTTTAATCTCGGATCGGGCTCAACTTGGCCGGGACATATTGCTCTTTCTTTAAATCCGAATTTTATTCAACAAATTCTTAACAAGAATAACCTTAGAATAATTTTAATTGCGGGAACAAATGGAAAAACAACAACGGGCAAACTTATCCAAGCTATTCTTGAAGAAAGCGGTAAAAAAGTTTTTCAAAATCAGGCTGGAGCAAATCTTCTTAACGGAATAGCATCGTCATTAATCTTCAATTCTAATTTACTGGGAATGATTAAAAAGGATTTTGCAATTTTTGAAATTGATGAAAATACCTTACCAGCAATTTTAAAAGAAGTAATAAGTCCTGACTATATAGTAATTTTAAATTTATTCCGCGATCAATTAGATCGATATGGAGAAGTTAATACTATTTCCAAAAAATGGGGAGATTCTATCCAACATTTGCTCCCAAAAACTACGCTTATTCTTAATGCTGATGATCCTCAAGTTGCATTCCTGGGAAAATCCCGTTCAAATACGTTATATTTCGGTATAAATCTTCAAAAGAACAAAAATGAAAAGTTCCAACATGCTTCAGATTCAATATATTGCCCAAATTGCAATGCAAAATTAATCTATAAGATTACTTGTTTTTCCCATCTTGGAGATTGGACCTGTAAAGAATGCGGCTACATGCACCCACAAAAAACATTTATTTCTTCTCCATATTATCCCTTATCAGGAGCGTACAACGAATACAACACGAATGCAGCAACTCTTTTGACGCAAACTTTAAACCTTAAGAAGGGGAAGATTATTGTTTCTTTAAAAAATTTTAAGCCAGCTTTTGGAAGACAAGAAATTTTAAAAATAAATGGAAAAAAAGTGCAAATATTTCTTTCAAAAAACCCAACGGGATTTAATGAATCTTTAAAAACAATAACTAGCCTAAATGCTAAAAATTTATTATTGCTTTTGAATGACAGGATTCCTGACGGCCGCGACGTTTCATGGATTTGGGACGTAGATTTTGAAGATTTTTCTTCTCAGTTTAGAAATATTGTCGTGTCCGGAGATAGAGCGCACGATATGGGATTAAGATTAAAGTATGCCGAATTCAAAAAATTTAAAATTGAAGAAAACTTAACAAAAGCCCTAACTACTACCTTAAGAGATATGACTAATGATGAAACTTTATATATCTTGGCGACTTATTCAGCAATGCTGGATGTACGTAAAATTCTAACAGGAAGAAAGATTTTATGAAAAACTATACTTTAACTATTGGGTGGATGTATCCAGAGTTGATGAGTACGTATGGGGACAGAGGAAATATTATTGTACTGAAAAAACGATGTAAATGGCGAGGAATCGACGTAAACATAAGAAAACTTAATGTAGGTTTCAATGAAAAACAATTAACTGCCTGTGACATGTTGTTTATGGGAGGAGCTCAGGATAAGCAACAGGAAATTATTGCAGGAGATTTAATGAAAAAAAGAAAAGAATTAAAAAAAATGATTGACGACGGTATTCCTGGATTATTTATCTGTGGAGCATACCAATTTTTGGGAAATTATTACAAGGAAGCAAACGGGACAATCATAAATAGCCTCGAAATATTTGATTTATTTACGGAAAATCCAGGAATTGGATTTTCCCGTCAAATTGGCGCTTCCGCAGCTTTAGTGCTAAATAACAAGATAATCGTTGGTTTTGAGAATCATGGAGGAAGAACTTATCTCGGAAAAAAAATTAAACCTTTCGGAAAAGTAATTAAAGGCTTTGGTAATAATGGCAAAGATCAAACTGAAGGTGCAATTTATAAAAATAGTTTTGGAACATATTTCCATGGACCTATTCTCCCAAAAAATCCTGAATTTGCAGACTATTTAATAAGATTATCTCTTGAAAAGAAATACAAAAAATCTCCCATTTACCTCTCCCCTCTCAACGATACTCTAGAACTACAAGCGCATAGGCTTGCATTAAATGCGCTTAAAATATAAGACAAATTATTCATTTGAGTAATTTAATATATCGAACATTTTTAATACTCTATTTAATTTACTCAATATCCCTATGTATAGCTGCAGGCAATGGTGATTTGAGCATTTTGAGGAGGGATTGAAAAAAATCACTTTCAACGTAATTGCCAAAAGACTTAACATTAAGATATAATGACTATATGAAAATAGATGTTACGCACATTGCAAAATTAGCAGATCTTCCTCTTGCCCAATCTGAAAAAGAAAAATTTGGAAAACAGCTATCCGAAATCCTTTCTTATATTGAAAAACTAAAAGAAGTAGATACAAAAAAAGTAGAAATTACTTCTCAAGTAACCGGACTTGAAAATGTCACAAGAGAAGATGAAGCGAAACCTTCGCTTAGTCAAAACGAAGCCCTTTCGAACGCAAAATCCCAACACAATGGATTATTTAAGGTTAAAGCAATATTAGAATAATGAATTTAAATCAGTTGACAATTAAAGACGCAAAAGAAGGATTGAAAGCAAAAAAGTTTTCATCAATTGAGCTTACAAAAGCGTGCATTGAGCAAATAAAGAAATACAATAAAGATTTAAGTGCGTTTATTACCATTACAGAAAAAGAAGCGCTAGAATCAGCCAAAAAAGCTGATGAATTAATTTCGAATAAACAGGACTTGCCGTTTTTAGGAATTCCTGTCGCTCTAAAAGATTTATTTTCTACAAAAGGCATTAAGACTACTGCAGCATCAAACGTTTTAAAAGATTACGTTCCTGAATATGATGCAACTGTTGTAAGAAAATTAAAAGATGCAGGCGCAGTTATTGTTGGAAAAACCAATTTGGATGCTTGGGCTCACGGATCAAGTGGTGAAAATTCAGATTTTGGTCCAACAAAAAATCCCTGGAATAAAGAATATGTACCAGGCGGGTCATCTAGCGGTTCTGCAGTATCAGTAGCATCTGACATGTGCATTGCTTCTACGGGCACTGATACGGGTGGTTCAATAAGGCTTCCTGCAAGTTTTAATAATGTTGTCGGTCTTAAGCCAACTTATGGACGTGTGAGTAGGTATGGAATAATTGCCATGGCTTCTTCCCTTGATTCAATCGGCCATTTTACAAAGACAGTTGAAGATTCTGCTTTATTTTTTAATGTAACTGCAGGAAAAGATATTATGGATGCAACCACTCTTCCTGATCTAACTGAAGATTTTACAAAAAATCTAGATAATGGAATTAAGGGATTAAAGATCGGTATTCCAAAAGAATTCGTCTCGGGTTTAGATGAAGATGTTGAAATTACTTTTAAACAATCATATAAGATACTAGAAAACTTAGGGGCGCAAATTGTTGACATAAAACTTCCCTATACAGAATATGGAATTGCAGCATATTACATAATTCAACCATCTGAAGTATCATCCAATTTAGCCAGATACGACGGAATTCGCTATGGAAATAAAAGATCTACCTTTGGAGACGAAGCAAAAAGAAGAATAATGCTGGGAACTTTTACTTTATCTTCAGGTTATTACGATGCTTACTACAAAAAAGCCATGAGTATCAGAACTTTAATCAAAAAAGACTTTGATGATACATTTCAAAAGATAGATGCCTTATTTTCTCCAGTTTGCTCAACTCCACCATGGAAATTAGGAGAAAAAATAAGTGATCCTTTAAAAATGTATTTATCAGATGCTTTAACAGTGACAGCAAACATTGCGGGAATTCCAAGTCTTTCCGTACCTGCTGGATTTTCTAGCAATGATTTGCCAATCGGAATTCAAATTATGGGAAAGCAACTTTCCGAAAATATATTATTTCGGATTGGGAATGCTTTTGAAAAATATACAAATTTTTATAAACAAAAGCCCAAACTATGAAATATAAACCTGTAATTGGACTTGAAGTGCATATTGAGTTAAAAACAAAATCTAAAATGTTTTGTGGTTGTTCCGCTAACTATTTTGGACAAAAACCAAATACACATACTTGTCCTGTTTGCCTGGGTTTGCCCGGAGCATTGCCTGTTCCCAATAAAACCGCAATTGATTGGTGCATAATGATTGGATTAGCATTAAATTGTGATATTGCAAATTTTTCAAAATTTGACAGAAAAAATTATTTTTATCCCGATCTTCCAAAAGGATATCAAATCTCCCAATACGATCAACCGTTCTGTTTAAAAGGTTTTGTTGAACTTTCGGATGGCAAAAAAATTGGAATAACTCGGGTACACATGGAGGAAGATACAGGCAAATTAATTCATCAAGATGAAAATTCCTTAATAGATTTTAATCGCTCAGGAGTTCCGCTTGTTGAAATAGTTACTGAACCAGATTTTGAAAATGCAAAAGAAGTTATCGAGTATTTAAAAAAACTTCAACAAATAATTCGCTATCTTAACGTTTCTGACGCTGACATGGAAAAAGGCAATATGCGTTTGGAACCAAACATTTCTTTAAAAATAGAGGGCATTGAAGAACTTCCTAATTATAAAGTTGAAGTCAAGAATATTAATTCATTCCGTTTTGTAGAAAAGGCTATTGAATATGAAATAAAAAGACAAACAGAAATTTTGTGTAAAGAGCAAATTCCTGCTCAGGAAACACGCGGTTGGGATGAAGATAAACAAAAAACTGTTCCACAAAGAACCAAAGAAGAAGCAAATGACTATAGATATTTTCCAGAACCCGATATCCCACCGCTAATTTTCACTCAAAACAAAATTCAAGAACTTAAATCTCAAATGCCGGAAATGCCTGGTCAGACATTCAAACGATTTAAAACAAATTATAATTTGAATGAATATTATATTGAAATTTTAACAAAAGAAAAATTGACGGTTAATTATTTTGACGAATCAGTCGCGGTTGGAAAAGAACATAATGTTAGCCCAAATCAAATAGCTAATTTATTAGTTAATAAAAACATTAACGTTAATTCAACTTTACCTGCTGATTTAATTAAAAACATATTAAATTCAACGAAAATAACCGAAATAGAAGAACCTGAATTAAAGAAAATTATAAGTAGAGTTTTAAAAGAAAATAAAAAGGCAGTAAAAGATTATAAATCGGGAAAAGAAACAGCAATAATGTTTTTGTTGGGTCAAGTTATGAAAACTTCAAGATTGAAATTAAATGCAAGCAAGATTAAAGAATTGCTCAAGAAAATGCTACAATAGGCATATGTCTGACTTCGTACACCTTCATAATCACACAGAATTTTCCCTTTTAGATGGTCTTTCAAAAATAAAAGATGTTATTAGTCGCACGAAAGAATTGGGAATGAAAAGTATTGCCATAACTGATCATGGCAATATGTATGGCGTAATAAAATTTTACAAAGCTTGCCTTGAGGAAAATATAAAGCCAATAATTGGCTGTGAAATATATATGAGTAGGAGATCACGCCATGACAAGGAAGCCGGAATTGATACAGATTCTAACCATCTAGTTCTTCTTGCGAAAAATAATATTGGGTACAAAAATTTAATAAAAATAATCTCAATTGCTAATCTTGAAGGATATTATTACAAACCAAGGACAGATATAGAGCTTTTGAGAGAATACCATGAAGGATTAATTTGCCTAAGCGGATGCATAAATGGTTATGTGTCAGAACCTTTGCTACAAAACCAAGAAGAAACCGCAAAAAACAGAGTTCAAGCTTTATCAGATATTTTTGGGATGGAAAACTTCTATCTTGAGCTTCAAAAACGCATTGGAGATAAGGAGCAAGATGTTCTGAATGAAAAATTAATCAACCTTTCTAAAAAAATGGGAATTCCCATTGTAGCAACAAATGATAATCACTATGTTAGTAAATCTGATGCTGAAGCACAAGAAATTCTTCTTTGCATACAAACTCAAACAACAATAGATACAAAAAACAGAAAACTTTCAATGATTTCTTCTCCAGATTTTTATATAAAATCTCAAGAAGAAATGAAAGGACTTTTTATTCAGACACCCGAAGCAATAGAGAATACAGTAAAAATAGCTGATATGTGCAATGTGGAAATAACTTTAGGAAAATGGATTATGCCTGTTTTTGCTGTGCCAAATAAACAAACTGCTTCAGAGTATATAAAAAAACAAGTTAGTGAAGGTTTAAGAAAAAGATACAAAGAAATTTCTCATGTAATTAATGAAAGAGCGGACTATGAACTTTCAGTTATTCTTAAAAAGGGTTACGAAACTTACATTTTAATTGTTGCAGATTTCGTAAATTGGGCTAAATCTCATGGGATAACTGTTGGACCAGGCAGAGGATCTAACGCCGGCTCAATAGTTTCATATGCATTAGGGATTTCAGACGTTGATCCCTTATTTTTTAAATTACCATTTGAAAGATTTCTCAATCCAATGCGACCTTCGCCTCCTGATATAGATTTAGACTTTGCAGACAATAGGCGCGACGAGGTCATAGACTACGTAACACAAAAATACGGCCGAGACAAAGTTGCACAAATCATTACTTTCGGAACTATGGAAGCAAGAGGATCTGTTAGGGATGCAGGTCGTGCCCTAGGTATGCCCTATTCTGGGCCTGACAGGATATCAAAAATGATTCCACCCGGTTGGCAAGGCCATGCAATGACAATTGAAAAAGCAATTGATCAAAGTTTCGAATTAAAAATGGCTTATCAATCCGAACCTGAAACAAAAAAACTTTTGGATCTGTCGCAAAAATTAGAAGGAGTTGCAAGGCATGCTTCCATGCACGCTGCTGGAATTGTTATCGCAGATAAACCCTTAACTGAATATACCCCTCTCCAAAGAGAAACAAATGGAAATAAAATAATAACTCAGTATGATATGTATACAGTCGGAGAAGATGGAGTTGGGCTCCTAAAAATTGACTTATTAGGACTCAGAAATTTAACAATTATTCAAGAATCTCTCCTTTTCATAAGGGAAAATCAGCAAAAAGACATTGATTTATCAACAATACCATTTGATGATAAAAAAACATATGAACTATTAGCCAGCGGAGAAACCACGGGAATTTTTCAATTAGAGTCTTCAGGAATGCGTAGGTACATAAAAGATTTAAAGCCAACAAGCATTTTTGATTTACAAGCTATGGTCGCTCTCTACAGACCAGGCCCAATGGCAAATATTCCTGAATTTATCAAAAGAAAACATAATCCATCCCTCATAAGATATCCTGATTCTCGACTTTCAGACATTCTTAAAGAATCGTATGGCGTTATAACATTTCAAGACGATGTTCTTTTGACAGCGATAAAAGTTGCAGGATATTCCTGGCTTGAGGCAGACAAGCTTAGGAAAGCAATTGGAAAAAAAATTACATCCGAAATGAAAAAACAACATGATAAATTCGTTGAAGGTTGCATTGCCAACGGAATGGCAAGAAAAAAAGCCGAAGAATTTTGGATTCTGTTTGAGCCATTTGCAGGCTATGGTTTTAATAAAGCTCATGCTGCTGGGTATGCAACGATTGCATTTAGAACTGCTTATTTAAAAGCTCACTATCCAGTTGAATTTATGACGGCTTTACTTACCGCCGAATCACGAGGCACAACAGGTCCAATAAAAAATGAGAAAATTGCCCAAGCAGTGGCTGAATGTAAACGTTTGAAAGTTGCAATTCTTCCTCCTGATATTAACAAATCGCAAAGTGATTTTTCTATTGAAAATAAAATTAATATACGTTTTGGATTAACAGCAATTAAAAATGTAGGAACAGCTGCAATAAAAAGCATCCTGGATGCACGTAGTGATAAAGGTTTTAAATCTCTTGAGGATTTCTGTTTTAGAGTAGATCTTGGTTCTGTAAATAAAAAGACGATTGAAAGTTTGACCAAAGCAGGTGCATTGGATGCTTTTGGAAATAGGGCAAACATCCTAATGTCTTTTCCTGAAATTGTACAAAATGCACATAAAATAAAAAAGCAGGAGATGGAAGGTCAAACAACTCTTTTTGGAGAAAATGAAGATATAAAAATGAAAAGTAAGGCATTTGAATACAAAATTGATGACTTTTCTTTAAATGAGAAATTAGCTTTTGAAAAAGAGTTTCTTGGTTTTTATTTAACATCGCACCCTCAACTAGACAATCTTACGTACGTTAAAACCGTAATATCTCATGAACTTGAATTTTTAATGGAGGAAAAAGAAGGAACTAAGGTAAAGATTGGAGGAATAATCGAATCGTCAAGAAGAATATTTACTAAAAAAAATAACAATGAAATGGCTTTTTTGGCAATTAGTAATGAGGCTGGAATTTCGGTTGAATGCGTTGTTTTTCCAAAAATATTTGAACAACACAAAAATTTACTGGTTAGAGATTCTGTAATAATTGTAGAAGGACATTTGGATACAAAAAATGGCAGGCCAACAATTATTGCTGAAAAAATATCTAAAGTTAATGGTTAAAGTTCTTGACATAAATACGCATTCTATTTAGAATGTAAATCACATGCCTTCATTTGCAACAGAAACGCTTTTCTATATTGGTTTTTTTCCAATTACCAATACAATTTTGGACATACTTCTGGTAGATTGCGTGATAATTTGTGGAGTTTTTTATCTTTCGAAAAAACTCAGCTTAATTCCCAGCAATCCACTTCAAAATCTAATGGAATATGTGATTGAAACATTTTATGGACTTACCGAATCTGTAACCAAACACACAGCTGCAAAAATTTTTCCATATTTCATGAGCTTCTTTTTGTTTATACTTTTAGTAAACTGGAGCAGTCTTTTGCCGGGATTTGGAACGTTAGGAATTCGAGAACATGGCGAACTTATTCCTCTTTTTAGAGGCGCATCAAGCGACTTAAATATGACCCTTGGACTCGCATTAATCTCATTTGTCGCAACACATGCGCTAAGCATCAAAATAGTAGGCATAAAAGATTATCTTAGTCGGTATTTTTCATTCAACCCAATCAATCTTTATGTCGGAATTCTTGAAATCATATCCGAAATAACAAAAGTTGTTTCTTTATCATTTAGATTGTTTGGGAATATTTATGCTGGAGAAGTTGTATTGATTACAATGTCTTCTATATTTGCTTTCGTAGTTCCTTTGCCATTTTTACTACTGGAAATAATAGTGGGACTTGTTCAAGCGCTTGTATTCTCAATGTTAACAATGGTAGGTATGGCGATACTTTCGACTTCCCATAATGAGTCTCATTAAGATAAGATAAAATCCTATTGCGTGACCAATCTTAATAATGTAAAATAAATTTAATCAGACAGGAGGAGGTGAAATTTCATATGAGTTTTAGTATATCAGGAGGTTTAATCATAGCTCTCGGAGGCATAGGCCCAGCATTAGCTATCGGTTTTATTGGATCAAAGGCAATGGAGGCGCTTGGAAGAAATCCAGAAGCTTCTGGAAAAATTTTACCTGCAATGTTGCTTGCTATGGCATTTGCTGAAGCTATTGCAATTTATTCTCTAATATTAGCTTTCGGAAAATAAGCTTATTACAAAGTAATATTTTCTTAACATATGGAGATAATAAAAAATTTCGGATTAAATCCTTTGCTTTTAAGCGCTCAGATTATTAATTTTTTAATAATACTATTTATATTAAAAAAATTTCTCTATAAACCTGTTCTAGATATTCTAAAAAAAAGGCAAAATGTAATTAAGGAAGGTTTAAAGCAAGCTGAAGATGCAAGAATAAAGCTTGAAAAAGTGGTTATCGAAGAAAAAGAAATATTAAAAAGTGCACAATTGCAATCAAGAAAAATAATTGAAGATGCCAAACTTGAATCAATAGAAATTTCAAAACAAATGAGCGAAGAGGCTAAAAAGCAAACAGAAAAATTATTTAATGATACAAAAGAACAAATCTCAAGAGAATCAAAGGAAATTGAGAAAAAACTTGCTTTAAATACGAGCGAACTAGCAATTGCATTCCTGGAAAAAGCATTAAAAGAGTTTTTCTCATCTAAGCAGCAAAAAGAGGTAGTCTCGAGCGCTTTAAAAAAAATAAAAAAAATTAGTTAATTATGGATAAAAAGAAAGTGGATAAACTTGTTGCAATAAGTTATAAGGATAACTATCTTAACAAAAAAATAGTTAATAAAATTACCTCTGTGATTAGCAGGGCTGATTTAAAAAAATATATTAACGGATTAAGATTGTCAGAAAAGAAAAGAAGCCTCATTGTATCGAGTCCCATCATAGATTTTGACTTAAATAAATTTAGAAAATTATTTCCTCATAAGAAAATTGTCTTTAAGAAAGATCCCTCACTCATTCTGGGAACACAGATTGTAGATAATGATATCGTTTATGAGTTTGCGCTAAAAAACTTTATTGATAAAATTTT
>Ga0247841_10012880_pt1 | contig 10808 bp, 6 predicted proteins | sample LaCruzMarch2015__2_FD_192410 | JGI IMG/M metagenome (GOLD analysis project Ga0247841, IMG submission 192410) | Freshwater microbial communities from meromictic Lake La Cruz, Castile-La Mancha, Spain - LaCruzMarch2015_18m | ecosystem: Environmental > Aquatic > Freshwater > Lake | place: Spain...
CTTCCAATTCAAGAAGTTTTAATTAATTTAGTACCTGGATTCTCAAAAAAAGGACCTTTTAACAAACCAGTTAGAGTAGATAGTCCTGTAGATTTTGAGACAATCTATGGATCTCTTGATAAAAATTTAGAAAATAAGGGATCTTATTTCCATAGAACTGTATTGGATATGTTACAAAAAGGTCCAGTTTGGGCTTTAAATTTATTGAAAACAGATCCAAATAGAGACACTTTACAATGGGAATCTATTTCAGTGTCATCACAATATGATAATGGACCAAAAAATTCATCACCATATGAAAGATTTTTTAATAGACAAGATTTCTGGGAAAGAGATTCAGAATCTTTCATGGATGTTGTCGATGAAGAATATTCTAGTCACCCATTAACTCAACCAGACCCATCAAAAGATCTTTTCCATTTAACTAACATGGGCGATAAAAAATTCACAGCCTTTATGTTCAAATCAAGCATAACAGGATTTGACGTTACTGCTGAAAATTGGTATAACGGAGCTGATAAAGTACCTTTATTCATGAATCCTAAAGATTATATTTCTGATTATATGATTAGTATTTTAGCTGTTGCTGGTGACTGGACAGATTATGTTGCTTTGAGCACAGACCCATATTGGAGCACTTATTTTAATATCAGAGGTTTAATAAAAACAAATATTCAAAATTTTGTTAACGATAGACTGGTCAATGTCGCTGCATATTATGACGTAAGCTTAATTCCAAATTTTAAAGATATGTCAGGTAGAGATATGTATATCAAAAACGTAATTAATGCTGCCACAGAAAAAACAGGTCTTTTCTGCTACTATAACGAAGACGCTCTTCTTAATTCAGATTTTCCAAAAGGAGCAGTTGATGTAATTGGTAATACATTAGTAGGTAGTTCAAAGAAAAGTTTAGATTTTATGTCATATAAAGGATCTATTACTGAATCAGACATATTCGAACAAACATATTTAGATAGTCCCGGTAATGTTTTTGGTAATTATGGGACAAATATGAGTGGAGATACATCACTGTCACAAACTGGTAGAACAGCAGAATATACAAATTGGTATACTAATATTCATGATGACGGCATCACTTCACCATCGTCAGGATACACTTATATTACAAATGTAACTGGTATAAGTTCAACTACTGGTGTTTTAACATTAACAGTAGACGGTAATATGGCAGTTGGAGATACTATTTATTTTAATAAAACATTTAGTATAGTTACAAGTACATCAACACCATATTATATTATAGCAAAAAATGGTACTACATCAATAACAATATCTAATACATATGGAGGTCTGGCTTTAACGGGAATGGACTTTGGTACAACCACAAATATATTTGTTTATTCAATAAAGCGTAAATTAACCGATATGTATAATTATAAATATCAAATTGGAAATACTCAATATACATTAGAATCACCCGATGTTTTCTTTGGACCATTTTCTTTTGGATCTAATACAGGTGATACTCAATATAGATACGATGTTGTTTATTTAAGCACTGATAATACAAGTGCTCATGTTTTAAATGGAACAGCTTCATCAACAGCTGGATCAGCTAGCCTACCAAATTATTTATTGAATAATGAAAATACTATAATTTTGGGATATGTTTATAATATATGGAATTCTGCTAGTACAGTTAGTTCTTCATATACAGGAATTACAACTAAATCAACTGGATATGAATGGTATGATGGAACAGAAGATTATGCAATTTCTGGTTCAACATCATCTACATCAGGTTTAACTTTAACTTTTGTTGGTACTAAAGGATCAACTAGTTATTCAAATTATGATAAATTAAGAATTCAGAAAATTTTCACCGAAATAGAAACTAAAATTTTATTAGGTAAATCTGTTATTATAAATTTAACAAATGGTTATAAATATAATATCGATGATAATTATTTTATCTACGAAGCTACTACAACCGAAAATGCTAAAATTATAATATATTTTGATAGTTCGCATAATCCTACTGAATATTACGTTGATGGTAAATTTGTTATTTATTATATTGATAACGAATTTGTTCTTCCTTCGTTGTCAGCAAGTATAAGTTCTATACAAACTACAGAAGCTCCAGTAATTAATAGTAATACTTTTCCATTTGGAGTAGCTGCTAAATATTCTAGTTTTTATCTTGCATTTTATGATGGTAATATAAATAATTTAGATTGGTTCTACAAAAACAATGATACTGGAATGACAAATGATATTTTCTATTTGAAAATGTATATTGATGGAAATAAAAATTTAATAACTCAATTTTTATTAAATGATCCAACATCTAGCCCAGTTAATATGACATCTGGATCAAGTAAATGGGGCGCTAATTATAATGAAGAATTAGAAGTCCATTCAGATAAAGATAATATTAAACAAACATTGGAAATTGAAAATTCAATTTCAATTACAGATCTTACTAACACATATTATGTTTATGTTGATAAAGATAGATATAGTGAAATAACAAGAGGTTGGTATTTGGAAGCATATTATGATACTTCTTATTATGATTCCCCAGGTGAAGGTTATTTACTCGGTGAATTTCCAAGAAAATTAGTTAAAATTATTAATACTGTTGGAGATACAGTAGATCCTTCATTGAAAATTTTATACACTGATGGTCCAATTAAAATTTGGAATAACTCTGGATCAACTACAAGTCCAGATTATCAAACAATGGCATATAAGTCAATTGATAATTATTTTGATGAATATTATGGAGTGACATTAAATCCATTCGTAATACACCCAGATTCTATTCCAAATAATACTGATGCTAGATTAGATACAATAATGAGCACTATAGACAAATCAACTAATTTAGCAAAAGGTTTAGCTAATAAAAATAGAATTACTTGGAGATATATGGTAGACTCATTTGGACTTGGACTTACATCTAAATCTAAACAAGAATATGTTGATCTCTGCGGAGCTAAATTGAATTGTTTTGGTTTTATTAATATGCCAAGCGTTAGACAATTTAAAACATCTGTTAATCCAAGTTTTATTAACGACGATAGAACTATTAACACAGAATATATCAAAGAAGGCGGCAACCCTGATCTTAATCCATTGTTCACATATAGTTTTGGTGACGGCGTTGGTACCTCAACAACTGGATATTTCTTCCCATACGTGAAAGATGTCAACGACGATACTAAATTTATTCCACCCGCAGCTAAAATGGCAAAAGCTTATATGGCTAAGTTTACTGGCGAACTAGGTAGTTCATATCCATGGCAAATTATAGCAGGTCCTCAATTTTCAAAAATTAAAGATATATCATCTACTGAAATGAGATTTACTAACGAAGATTTAGAAAATCTATTCGCTATGGGAGCTAACCCAGTAGTTTATACACTTAATAAAGGATATAATATTAATTCAGAAAATACAGCTCAAGTGTATCCAATATCATCACTTAGCTATATTCACTCAAGAGAAGTACTTATCGAACTTGAAAATAGATTATACGATATGTTACTTAACTACCACTGGAGATTTAATACACCAGAAATTAGGGCCGAAATCAAGTTCAGAGCTGATCAAATCTGTAAAGAACTTCTCGATACAACAGCTCTCTACGATTTCAAAAATGTTTGTGATAAAACAAACAACACAGATTATCTAATAGATTTACAAATTGGAGTTTTAGATACTTATGTGGAAATAATAAAAGGAATGGGTATTATTGTCAATAATATTACTATTCTCAAAAAGGGAGCTATTCAATCTGGTGGATTTTTGCCAGCTTAATTTTTCAATTACAATTTTTAAAAAGGGAGACTTAGTTCTCCCTTTTTTATTATTTCAAACTTTATTAATTTATTTTAATATAAGTATTAAAAACTCCTAAGTATGAATTATAAAGATATAATTTTAGAAAAGAATGGTCCTTCAGGTCGTATGTTTAATGAAAAATATGTTAAAAGTAATTATGTTGAAATATATGACGAAGTGATTCAATATTGTGAGAAAAATTTAAATGATTTGTCTTTTAAAGAAAAAGTTTATCATTATGTTAATGATATTAACTATAAAATTTTATGTGCTAATCCGAATTGTAATAACGAAGTTAATTTTAAAAATTCAACTTTAGGATATTATAAACATTGTTCAATAGGGTGTATAAGTAGTAATCCAGAAGTAAAAAATATAAAAGAGATAAAATCTATAGAAAAATTTGGAACTAAAACTCCAGCTGAATCAGAAATAATTAAAAATAAAATGATTAAAACCAATAATGAAAGATATGGTAGTAATAGTCCTATGCAAAATGATGAAATAAGAAAAAAATCAATAAATACATTAATGAAAAATTATGGAGTTGACAACCCCAATAAATCTGAAGAATTGGTTAAAAAAAGAATAGCATCTTTTAAAAAAAGTGATCATAAAATAAATTATTTAAAAACTATGTTAGATAGATATGGTGTTAAATATCCTTATCAAGTTAGTGAATTTTTAGAAAAATCTAGAATTACTTTTTTAAAAAATCATGGAGTAGAATATCCATATCAAGATTTAGATATTATGAAAAAAACCATAGATAAAAAAATGAAAACTTGGATGGATAAAATTTTACTTAATAATTCTGATATTATAAATATAGATTACAATAACAGAGAATACATTATTAAGTGTGATTGTAATAAAGATCATAATTTTATAATTAGTTTTAGTTTATTAAAATCTAGGAGACAATACGCTAGTCATTTATGTACAGTGTGTTTTCCAGAATATTTTAATCAAACGTCTATGTTAGAACAAGATTTAATTAATTTTATAAAAGATAATTATGATGATGAAATTATTACAAATTCTAAAAAAATTATAAAACCTTTTGAGTTAGATATATATTTACCAAAATTAAAAAAAGCTTTTGAATTTAACGGTTTACATTGGCACTCAGATAAATATAAAAATAATAATTATCATTTCAATAAAAATGAGTTATGTTATAAAAAAAATATTAAATTAATTCAAATTTATGAAGATGATTGGAATTATATGAGAGATGTAGTTAAATCTATGATTTTAAACGAAATAAATAAAAAAATTTATATATCTAAAAATTTTGAAATAAAAGAAATTATTGACGTTGATTTAATAATAGATTTCATGAATAATAATTCACTAACTCACAATTATTATAATGATAAATTATCTATCGGATTATTTTATGATAATATTTTAATTCATTTATTAATGATTGAAAAAAATAATGAAAATTATGATATTGTAGGATTTTATAGTAAAAATTATACTAACATTAAAAACGGATATGAAATATTATTTAATTATTTTATAGAAAAATATAATCCTTCTTACATAGATTCTATAATAGAAAAAAATTGGTATGATGATATATATTTTGACTTGGGGTTTGAAATCGAATCAATAATAGACCCTGATTTTAAATTTATAATTAATAATAAAAGAAAATCTAACGGAGACGATAATAATAAAAAAATTTACGACTCTGGAAAAATTAAACTAATTTGGAAAAAAGATATTTAAATTTATTATTTCTTATATTTTAATCCTCATATGAAAATATGAGGATTTTTTTTTTTGAAAAAAAATGATTTTTTTTATTAATATATACAAATGAACAGAAGTAATATTAATATATAATATTAAAAGGAAATAAAAAATAATAACAAAAAATATGGGATTAGCACATTTCACTAATGTAACAACAGCAGTTAATATTTGGGAACCTATCTATAAAAGTTTATTTGAAATTCAAATAGATCTTCCACAACTGGTTTTAGATAATTTACAAGGAAGTAATCCAAATATAAAATCTATTTTGATTGAAAACGCCACAAGCGTACCTTTACCAACATACCCTAAAATAGAAGTTAAAGATCAAAGGTTTAAATATTCTACAAGAATATATCCAACACTACCAGCTCAAACTCACCTTACCGATCAAACAATTAAATTTAATCTCAACGAATCTGTTGATTTTACTAAGGGCATGAGTACTAACGCTAGCGGTGTTATCGCTGGAAGAGTACCAGTATTCAGAGCTATAAAAGATTGGTATGATCTCCTATGGAATAACGAAACAGGACAACTTAATTATAAAGGAAATCTTGTTGGATTAGTTACAATAGACGTTCACGATAAAGAAGGACTAGTTATAAGACGTGTTATTTGGCATAACGCTATGATAACATCTTTCACTGGTTGGGAAGATATAGACTGGACAGGATATGGTGATATAATGGATTTAAGCGCAACATTTGCGTGTGATTACTGGGAAGATTTCTATTACTAATTGAATTAAATTAAATAAAAATTATTTTAAACTCTTATCATATAAGACTGTAATGTTATTACAGTCTTATATTTTTTACAAAAATGAAAGATAATTATTGTAATGAACGTAATGAGTGAGCAAAAAGAAATTCAATTAATTGAAAGTAAAGTTTGTAGACTGTGTTGTGTTGAAAAAAATTTGAATGACTTTTATATTAAAATAAATAATCCTGATGGTCATAAGCATATATGCAAAGAATGTATGAAAACCATTCAAAAGAAATACAGAGAAAAACCAGGTTTTAAAGAGAAACAAAAAGCTTACGATAAAAATAGATATGAAGAAAAACGTGATGAAATATTAAAACGTAAAAAAGAATATCACATTGAAAATAGAGAACATATACTAGAACATAAAAAGGAATATAGAAATACAGAGGAATGTAAAATTAAAAACAAAGAATGGAGAACTAATAATAAAGAACGTTTGGCTAATCTTCAATCAAGTTACCGTGAAAAATATCCTCACACGATAGCGTGGCGTTCGGTTTTACACTCAACTCTTAAACGTTTGGGCACGATAAAAGAAGGGCACACGATAGATATATTGGGATATTCGGCAACACAATTAAAAGAACATATTGAAAAACAATTTCTACATGACATGACATGGGATAATCATGGAGATTGGCACATAGATCATATCAAAGCTGTTTCTAATTTCCCTGATGACGCTGATATAAAAGAGGTTTGTGCTTTATCTAATTTACAACCTTTGTGGGCTTTTGATAATTTAAGTAAATCTAATAGATGAATTTTAAATTACCGGAATCATAAATTTTATATAATTTTTTAGTAGAGTGATCTTTTTTCGATTTTCTTTTTTTATTGATAATATAATAACAATTTGGTGTTGTTTTTTCTATTAATTTGAATCCCAAAGAATTATATAATTCAATTTGATTAAAAGATCTATTAATTGTTGTTATGATATTTTTTGGTTTATAATTATCTAAGAAATATTTAAATAATTTATATGTTCCGTCTATGACATTCAAATTTATTTTGTTGCAAATTCTTAATAGTTCATATATTTCATTTTTTTTTATAAAAGTCATTAAAAATAATAATTCTTTATTGTGAAATATTCCTATTTTAATTGATGAATTTGTAAAACCTTGTAGATGATTATTTTCCAAAAAATCTTTAACTATTTTATTATTTTTTATTTCTATTATTTCGCAATTTTCTGCTGAAATTTCAATAGGAATTTTATTTAATTTATATAAAATTAATGATTTAATTATATCTTGTTTATATAACCAGTCGTCGTCATAAATATGAATTAATTCAATTCCTTTTTTTTCACAATCTTCAGTTTTATTTAAGTGATAATTTTTTTCTTTTTTTATTTCGCTATGCCAGTATAAACCATTAAATTCGAAAGCCAATTTTAACTCCGGTAAATAAATATCCAACTCATTATTTATAATATTTCTTGAATTTAAAATAATTTCGCCACTATAATTTTCTTTTATATAATTTCGTAGTTGAATTTCATAACCACTATTCATTGATGATGATATTGGATTACAAACTGTGCATAATATAGTATTATATATTATTCTATTTCTTAAAATATATTTATTTACGTTATATGTGTGATTTTCATTTTGATCACATTTTAACGTTACTATATTATCATTACTATCTATAATATTTATATTTTTATATTTATTAATGGTGAAATTATTTTTAATATCTTTAAATATTTTTGATTTACTATAATTATCTACGCCATAATTAATTATATATGTATCTATTTTTTTATTTTTAATATTTTCATTTTGAAAAACGTTACTAACACCATATATTTCTAAACAAGTTTTTTCGCATTTTTCTCTATTATTATAATTTTCATCGCCGTATTTAATTCTTTTAGTTTCTTTTATTTTTTCAAAGTTAACATAATTTTCATTATCGTATTTAATTTTTTTAGTATTTTTTGTTTTTTGAATATTTACATTTAATTTAGCTGGTTCATCAACACCATATTTATCTATGTTATTTTCTTTTCTTTTTTGTTTTATAACATCAGACTGTATAGCATATTCTACTCCGTATCTAATTATAGATGTTTTTTTGGATTTAATTTTACTACATACTGGACAAGTATATAAGTTATCATTTCCAATATTTCTAACATAAGAAAAATAAGTAATAATTCTTTCAATTTCACAAATATCGCATTTTACATTAACTTTCACATGAGAATTTTTAAACAAATCTTTGATTTCAACGTCAACATATTCGTTTATTTTAATATCATAATTAAGATTTTTAAAATATTTTAAGTTTCTGGGATTTCCTTTTATTTTAATTTTTTCATCTAAAATCATATATTATTATATATTTAATATTAATTTTTGTTTGGCCAGTACTCCTTTAATATATAATAATAAAAATATAATATTTTTATGGAAGAAAAAGAAAATAAAAAAGACGCATTAGAAAGATTCATTTCAGACTCGACTAAAAATCAACCGTCCGATAGTTCATCAATTAATAAATTTAGTGGCAACGATTATGGTGATACTATGAGTTATATAACAGTAGATTTAACCGCTTTACCAACAGGTTTATTTTATAAACCTGGCACTATTATCATGATTAGAGCAGCATCTGTGTCTGAGGTACAAGCTTATTCCAGCATCGACGATTCAAATTACTTAGACGTGACCGAAAAAATGAACGAAATGTTATCTAGATGTATAAAGATTAAGCATCCTAATGGAATGATTGGTACTTATAAAGATTTGAAGGATAACGATAGATTGTTTTTAATTTTTATGATTAGAGAATTAACTTTTCAGAAAAATAGCAATTTAGCTAAGGATGCTACTTGTAAAAATTGTAAGCATGAGTTTAAAATTCAATTTAGAGCAACTCCTGGAACAGATTGTCCCAAAACATTTTCTAATTATGAAATAGATAAAGATTTAGAACAATTTTTCAATAAAGTTGATAGAACTTTCGATTTTGTATTAGATGAAAAAACTTATAAATTAGCTCCGCCTTGTATTAGTATTCAAGAAGTATTTTTCAAAAATATTAAAGAAAAAGTTCAATCCGAGAAAACTCCAAATGTATCTTTTTTAAAAATAATACCATTTACTTTATGGGATAGAAAAACTATTACAGATGAAGGTATTAAAGCCAAAGAAGATGAATTTAAAAATATGGATATGGATACTTTCTTGTTCCTGGATGAGGTTGTTAGTAAAATGTTATATGGCATTAAGGAATTAAAAATAAGTTGTCCTGTGTGTGGTGAGGAGGTGCACACTGATATGACGTTTCCCAAGGGGGCCTCAAGTATCTTCAAGCCAGGTGTTAACTTACTTGACAGGATCTCAAAGAAATAAAATTGAAGAATTAGAAAAAAATATTTTTACAGTTTTTACTGTTTCTTGGGAAAATTTAACCAATAATAAATTTGAATTCATGAGTCAATTACATATGCCAACTTATGTTATAGATAGTTGGCCTTATTATGAATTTGAAAGGTATATTAAGTTGTTAAACGAGAAAAATGAAAATGAAAAGAAAAGACATGATGATCAAGAATCTCAACAAAAAATGCCAAATATGGGAAATATGGGAAATTTGACCAAAAATTTTAGTCCTTCTAATTATAAATTACCTAGTTTTAAATCTCCATTTTAAAAATGGAGATTTAATTTTAATATATAGTTATATAAAAAAAATAAGGTGTATGAAAGAACTAGCGATGTTTGATTTAGATGGAGTTCTTTGGAATATTAAAGATGACGATATATGGATAATAGATAAAGAAAAACCATTTAAACCTCTTATTATACTAGATCAACTTGAGTTTTCTTTAATAACAAATGGAAAATTTAAAAAAGATGAACTTCCATTAGAATATAACGGTCAAAAATATTATGTTAGTAAAGACTTATTCGAAAAAATAAAGAAAAAATCTGGTAGCGATAATATAGAAAGATTTGGCATTTCTTTTATTCCTCTAGTCAGAAAAGAAATATTAGATAAAAGAGAAATAAGTATTCTTTCTCATAATATAGAACATTTAAGATATAATAAATTTATAGATATCGGACTTTTAACCGCTAGATCAAATCAAAAAAATCACGCTGACGTTATTAATAAATTGCGTTTAGAATTAAAGAAAATTGGTATAGAAATAAGTAAAATATTTTTTGTTGGTGAAGGATTAAGAATGGGGGTTGATTATAAAAGAAAAGTTTTTGTTTTATTGGAACATTTAGTTGGTCTCAAAATAAAAGATGGTAAATTCATATCAGTAAAACAAGATTGGTATAAAAAAGTTAGTTTTTACGACGACGATCCTCAAAATATTGACTATGCAAATGATGCTCAAATGTTTTTTGAAGAATTATTAAGAAAAACTGATGACGAATTATTTAGAATAATAATAGATAGAATAAGTACATTCCCATTAA
>Ga0247841_10012881_pt1 | contig 10808 bp, 6 predicted proteins | sample LaCruzMarch2015__2_FD_192410 | JGI IMG/M metagenome (GOLD analysis project Ga0247841, IMG submission 192410) | Freshwater microbial communities from meromictic Lake La Cruz, Castile-La Mancha, Spain - LaCruzMarch2015_18m | ecosystem: Environmental > Aquatic > Freshwater > Lake | place: Spain...
ACGAGAAGAACGATGTTTTGTTCGTTCTGCGGCAAATGAAAACTCACCGGATTTCCCCTCACCGACACCTTTTTTAAAAGTGTAAACACCATACCATTTAAATTCGTTTTCTTCTCTTAAAGTTAAACCTATTGAGTTTGTTCCCAAATCGACTCCTAAAATTTTTTCCATAAAGTTTTTGTTATATTAATAATTTATATATCTTTGCATCGAAAGACAAATCACAACAAGGCTATAAGCCGAAGAATCCAAGGTAATACCTTGCTGAACCCCGCGTACTTCCGTGGGGTTTTTTTATTTTGGTCAAAATTAAGAATAATAAATTTTACACACAACAATATTTTAATTTATTTTGCAATCTATGTTTTTAAACATGAAAATCATAAAAAATTATTCCGTTGTGAAAACATTTAAGGCGGGGCAACTCGCCTTTTGTTATTTAATTGGGTTATGTTGTTATCAATATTTGTGTGTTGTAGAACTTTAATTGGCATTGAGTTTCATAGTTATCGCACTTTAAACCCTACCATGTTAATCGGTTATCATAAAGTTCAAATATTAATACGGCTTGAAATTGATGGAGAAAAAAAATGGAATCTATGGAACTCAATGAACTTGAAATAAAATATCTTGGATAAGATAGCGTTTACTTTAAATACTATTCAAATTATTTGTTGAGTTGATTTAGTTATAGGATTTTTCTTAATTTAGCACGTTTTTCTATGTTTAACAACATAAATATTTAATAATTCAAAAAAAACAACTGTTTCTGATTTTTTTTTGATAACAGCTATTGTGTATAATTAAATATATTTCTACATTTGTACTTTCAATTTGAAAAATACTTTTTATTTGATTTTTGAGACAAAAGCTTTTATTATTAGTAACTAAAACAATCACTAATTTCAAAGCGTTGATATTAATTGAATATAGTATTTTCATAATATTTACGAAAATTAGCAATGGTGGAGATTAGAACCCACTTAAAAAAACAGGACGGAACCGAAAAGTCTTTAGAGTAGGAAATTAATATTTTAACACAATGAAAACAAAATCTATTTTATGTCTGCTGTTTGTATGTTTTTCTTGGTCAGTTTTTGCTCAGGATGATGCAAGTCAAACAATTATTGTTGAACAAACTACCACTTCAACGCCAAAAGAGAAAAAACCAACATTCTGGATTGGTCCCAAGTTTGGACTTGATATCAGTTCTGAAACCAGGGATCTTGAAACCGTACAAGACGGGTTAAAAGATAATTATCAAGCAGGTATTTTAATGCAATTCGGACGAACATTATATCTTCAACCTGAAATTTACTACGCAACAAAAAAAGTTACAACTAGTACAGGAACAAATTCAGCAAACTCAATTAGAGTGCCTATAATGTTAGGTTTACGGTTTTTTAATTTGGGATTATTTAGTTTGCATGTAACTGGAGGACCTGCATTCAGTTTCAAACTTGATGATGCTGATAAAATTAGTGGCGAAAAAGCAATGACATGGCAAGTTGGCGCTGGTGTTGATGTTCTTGGTTTCATTACTACTGACTTAAGATACACCGTTAAAAGTGGTGTTTCTGTTGCGGATCAAATTTCTGAATTTACTACCAATCCTTCTGTCTTAAACTTAACCGTTGGTTTAAAATTAAGATAATCGATTTAGGTTTTTAATTATTTGTTGCTGATAATATAATTATTTACAGCACATTATTATACAACTCGGCTGAATTTCATTTATTGAAGTTCAGCCGTTTTTATTTTTTAGCCATTTTATATTTTATTACTTGACAAAAATTTTTAACCACAAAAGAAAACAATCCGCCAGTTGGCGGATAAATAAGAAGAAAAAAATCAATTTATAGTTCACAAAAGAGAATTTTCAATATTGAAAACTATAACTTTTGTGGTCTTTTGTGTTCTTTTGTGGTTCAATTCTTATATAAATTTGCTTTATTTTTAATATGGTAATGTAGAATTATTCATTATTTTATTGTGTATCTTTGCATCATTAATAATTTGTATCAATTATGCATCAGGAATTACAACTAATACTAACACCGGAACAAGCTGAAAAGCAAGATTTACTTACCAAACAAGTAGCTGATAAACTTCAGATTTCGCCACAACATATTACCCGTTTACGCACTTTAAAAAAATCAATCGATTCCCGTGCTTTTTTACCAAAAGTGAATGTTACGGTTGAAGTATATTGGGATGAGAAAGCCCCTGAAATGGTTTTGCCTGAATTTCATTATAAATTTGTAGGAAATAACACTCCGGTTTTAATTATTGGAGCCGGTCCTGCCGGACTTTTCGCTGCTTTAAAGCTAATTGAAGGCGGTTTAAAGCCTATAATTCTTGAACGCGGTAAAAATACGCATAATCGTAAAGTAGATATTGCTCAATTACACCGTAATAATGGTATCAATGTTGATTCCAATTATTGTTTTGGTGAAGGAGGTGCAGGTACGTTTTCGGATGGAAAACTGTATACGCGTTCCAAAAAGAAAGGAAATTCACAAAGAATTCTAGAGATTTTCCATTTTCATGGTGCCGACGAAAATATTTTATTTGAAGCACATCCGCATATTGGTTCAGATAAATTGCCAAAAGTGATAGAAAATATAAGTAAAACAATTACTGCTTTTGGTGGCGAAATACATTTTGAACAAAAACTGACAGAAATTTTAATTGAAAATAATCAGGTTATAGGTTGCAAAACTGCTGATGGAAGTGTTTTCGAAGCAAAATCACTTATTCTGGCTACAGGTCATTCAGCTCACGATATTTACGAAATGCTCAACAATCAGGGCATTGCATTGGAAGCCAAAGGTTTTGCAATGGGAGTAAGGGTTGAACATCCACAGAAATTGATAGATAGCATTCAATATCATTGCGCTGAACGTGGACAATATTTACCTTCGGCAACCTATAATTTGGTTGATCAGGTGAATGGACGTGGTGTATATTCGTTTTGCATGTGTCCGGGCGGACATATAGTTCCTGCCGGAAGTACACAGAACGAAATTGTTGTAAATGGAATGTCGGCTTCACAGCGTAATTCTCCATTTGCAAATTCAGGTATTGTGGTCGAAATTCGTCCAGAGGACATTCCCGCTGATTTTCAGCATTATGGTGTGTTGGCCGGTTTGAAATTTCAACAATATATTGAACATTTGGCTTTTACCAATAATGGGGGAATGGGGCAGGTAGCTCCTGCACAGCGTTTAGGTGATTTTGTAAAGGGCAAATTGTCAGCCGACTTACCCGAATGTTCCTATTTACCCGGATTAATATCGTCACCATTGCATTTTTGGTTACCGGATATTATTTCGTCCCGATTGCGAGAGGCTTTTAAATTATTTGATAGAAAAATGCGTGGTTATTTGACCAACGATGCTGTGGTAGTAGGAGTGGAGACACGCTCTTCGGCTGCAGTTCGCATTCCCCGTAATCCCGAAACCGGACAACATCCTTTTATTTCAGGACTATTTCCGGCAGGTGAAGGTTCAGGCTATTCCGGTGGAATTACTTCTTCGGCAATTGATGGCGAAAATGCAGCAAATTTTGTATTATTAAACCAATAAGCAATAGTTTTAGAATAAAAACGATTTTTTATCACGTCAGATGTCGGTCAGTTTTTGATATTAACACGAAACACAAAACGCGAAACACAAAACTCTTCAAACTCTTCAAAAAATGAATCATAAAACAAAATTTGTACCCACACCAAAGCCAACTCATTTTAGGGTTACAGAGGCAGTTGAATTAATGACTTTTCTACTATCAAAAATGGGTGGAATGAGTCGTAGTTCGGTAAAATCGCTTTTAGCACATCGCCAAGTCACTATAAATGATGTTATTGTTACTCAATTCAATTATTTACTAAAAGTAAACGATAAAATTGTGGTTAACAGTGCTCGTGGAAATATTGAACTTACACATCCAAAGCTCAAGATCATTTTCGAAGATGCTTATTTGATAATTGTTGAAAAGAAAGAAGGTTTGCTTACAGTGAGTACCGGCGATAATGATGAGACAACTGCTTTTTCAATATTGCGTACTCATGTTAAAAAAAGTTCACCTACCAATAGGGTTTACACTGTTCATCGGCTCGATAGAGAAACATCCGGAATTTTAATGTTTGCAAAAAGTCGCGATATTCAACTGGCTTTACAGGAACATTGGCACAATGTAGTAACGCGTAGGGTATATGTGGCGTTAGTGGAAGGAAAAATGGAGAAAGAACAAGATACCATTGTAACCTGGTTATCGGAAAATGAAAAATCATTGAAAATTCATTCCAGCAATACCGATAATGGCGGTCAGCAGGCAGTTACTCATTATCGTTGTGTAAAATCGAACGAAAAATACTCATTGCTGGAAATAGAATTAGAAACCGGACGTAAAAACCAAATTCGTGTTCACATGGAAGGTATCGGACATCCTATTGTTGGCGACAAAAAGTATGGTGCAGGAATGAGTCCTATCGGTCGAATGGGTTTACATGCTCGTGTGTTGGCATTCTACCACCCAATTTCACTCGAAATTGTAAGTTTTGAAACGCCGGTACCAAGAGATTTCTTGCATTTGTTTCATTGAAAAGAATAATGTTAAGTATGCATGTTAATATCATTTCGTAATTCTACTTTACCAAATTAAAAATTGAATTGCAAAAGTCAAATAATTAACAAAATAGTTGTAGCTTCAAATCCCCTTTAGGGGATTTAGGGGCGGTTAAATTGATTAATAGCCCGCCCCAAGTCCGCCAGCTGGCGGAGATATGAAATTACAATCATCAAACATAAACTTTTCTATTTTAGTAAAGTAGTAATAATACTATTTTGTTTTTGTACTTGAATAATCACTACTCCCATGCTCAATATCTATCGCGCCTCCGCCGGTTCGGGCAAAACGTACCGACTAACACAAGATTATATTCACTTGTTGTTCGACCCTCAACGTGAACGGACTCATCGCCGTATTTTGGCTGTAACGTTTACCAATAAAGCAACCGACGAAATGAAATCGCGCATTTTGAAAGAGTTATATGCTTTGGCACAAGACGAAAAATCGGATTACAGAGCAGATTTGATGTCAAAATTCCGAATGGATGATACTGCCGTAAATATACGTGCAAAACATATTCTTACCACAATATTACACGATTACTCTTCGTTTTCAATCAGCACAATTGATAGTTTTTTTCAACAGGTAATTCGGTCATTTGCACGTGATATTGGAGTTCATGGTGGTTATAATCTTGATCTTGACAGCACTTCTACTCTCGAACAATCGGTTGATAATATGTTTCTTGACCTTTCGAAAGCTGAAAATAAACAACTTTTACAATGGCTCACTCAGTTTGCCGAGGAACGTATCGAACAATCGGAAAATTGGAACATGCGTTCAAATATTATGGAGTTGGGAAAAGAAGTTTTCAAAGAAAGCTACCAGCACAAAGCCGAAGATACCAACAAAAAATTACACGAAAGGGAATTTCTCAGTAATTATAGAAAGAGTTTAAGGCAAATAAAAACCGATTTCGAAGCCAAAGTAAAACAAATTGCCACTGAAGGAATGCGGGTTATGGCTCGAAATGGGCTTACTCACGAAGATTTTTCATATAAAACCACAAATGTTTTAGAAAAACTGATCAAAGGAAAGTTTGAAATCAGCAATCGTTTTATAAGTCTTGCCGACGATGTGACAAATTGTTATACCAAATCGAAACCGCAGGATATAAAGAATGCCATTGAAACTGCCTATCAAAACGGACTTCAGAAATGTTTCGCAGATATTATAGATTTACTACAAGTTGATATTATTAACTATAATTCAGCTATTTTGGTGTTAAAACACATCAATACACTTGGCATATTATCTGACTTGGCAGTTCAAATTAAGAAACTGACCGACGAGCAAAATACCATGCTAATTTCGGATACTAATATGTTGCTCAATAAAATAATCGACAATAGCGATGCACCCTTTGTATATGAAAAAACGGGAATCAATATCGATAATTTTATGATTGACGAGTTTCAAGATACATCAACATTACAATGGAAGAACTTTTATCCTTTGGTATCGAATAGTTTAGCTGCCGGTAAATTTAATTTGGTGGTTGGCGATGTGAAACAAAGTATCTACCGTTGGCGAAATTCTGACTGGAAACTGCTTGATGAGAAAATTCTGACTGATTTTCGACCAGAACAAATACATGAAGAAAACCTCGAAACCAATTGGCGAAGTGATAAAAATATAGTTGATTTCAACAATTCATTTTTTTATCGTGCTGCTCAATTATTGCAAAGCAAACTGAATGAAAACCTAAATGCTGTTTTGCCGGTTTACCCACAATTAGAAGTTTTGACTCATAAAATTGAACATGCTTACAGTAATATTCATCAAAAAATATCCGGCAAAGCTGATACCGGGCGTGTGAAAGTGAGTTTTCTTGATCGATCGGAAAATGATGAGGGTTGGAAAGCCGAAAGTTTAGAACGATTACCAGAAATATTGGAAAACCTTCAAATGAAGGGTTATAGGGCTGGAGATATATGTATTTTGGTGCGGAAAAATGATGAAGAACAACAAGTTATTCATAAATTGTTGAACTATAAAACTACACCGGAAGCAAAAGAAAATATTTGCTATGATATTATGGGAAATGAAGGACTGCTGATTGGTGCTGCGGCTTCTGTTCGTTTTATCCTTGGTTTATTGCAGTTATTTATTAACACTGAAGACTCAATTCAACAAACCATTGTAAATTATGAATATGCTCGTGGTAAGCAAAATAAATCGGAAAATGAGGCTTTAAATTCCTGTTTTTCGACAACAAAAACGGATGCAATTTCATCGTTGTTCACAAAAGAAGAAAATAATCAGTTAATGCTACTCCAACACAGCTCACTTTACGAGATGGTGGAGAAAATTATTTCACTTTTTGGAATTGGTAGTTGGCACAATGAAGCAGTTTTTGTTCAGGCATTTCAGGATGTTGTTTTTCGTTTTTCGAATAATAAAACGGCCGATTTGAATAGCTTTCTGAAATGGTGGAAAAAAAATGGTGAAAAACAATGCATTTCTACGCCCGATAATCAGAATGCAATGCGAATAATGACCGTTCATAAATCAAAAGGATTAGATTTTAAAGTAGTTGTGATGCCATTTTGCGATTGGGAAATTGATAGTAGAATGCGAAATATACTTTGGTGTGAACCTACTGTGGCACCATTCAACGAATTACCATTGTTACCCATTGAATATGGATCGAAACTGGGTCAATCGATTTTTGCCGAAAGTTATTTCGATGAGCAGATGCACCAATATATAGATAGCCTCAACGTGGCTTATGTAGCTTTTACACGTGCTAAGAACGAATTGATTTGTATAGCCCCTGCACCAAAAAAGGAAGTTGAAGGATTGGATAAAATAAATTCATTATCTGCACTTTTAACTGCTTGTTTTCAGGTAAATACTCCCGATTTGGATAGTAAAATAATATCATTAACATCGTCTTATAATGATGAAAGTAAAGTTTTTGAACTGGGTGAACCTACAATAGCTGTTTATCATGATAAACCAAGTTTGGATATCAATGAAAAGGTCGATTATTATCCATCGGTAAGTAGTGCCGGCAGATTGAAAATTCGCCATCAAAGTTCAGATTATTGGCTTGAAAGTCAAGATTTAATGGATAGTCGGTTGAACTATGGAATTATTATGCACGATATTTTGAAGCAAATTAAGTATAAAACCGATCAATCCAAAGCAATTCTCGAAATGGTTCTTGAGGGTAGAATTAGTGAACAGGAGGCCAAAATTGTTGAAGATGAATTGAGTAAATTTTGGGATTTACCTGAAACAGAAAATTGGTTTTCAACCGATGTAGATGTTCTTAACGAAGCGACTATTCTTGTTCCAACCGGTGAAAACTATCGTCCTGACAGAGTATTGATTAATGGAAACCAAGCTACAATTGTGGATTATAAATTTGGCGATAATGAAAGTAAGATTTATCATCAACAAGTAAAAAAATATATGGAATTAATATCCGAAATGGGTTATCAAACAATAGGTTATGTTTGCTATGTTAGTTTGAAAAAAGTAGAGAAAGTGGCATAAGAATTTTTTGATCTCCGCAGTAAAAAACCACCATTCGAAGACAACGAATGGTGGTTTTTTAATTAAATGGACAAACCGGAATAATTAAACTCCCAGCGATGCTCTCACGGCATCAATCTTTTTGTTGGCAGCGGCATCAGCGGCATCATATTCGCTGCGTGATTTCATTTCGCCCCTAACTTCTACATAGAACTTAATTTTAGGTTCAGTTCCCGAAGGTCGAACCGAAATTTTAGTTCCATCTTCAGTAAAGTATTGCAAAACATTCGAAGTAGCAGGCATTTCCAAATCAGAAATCTCACCTGTTATAACATTCTTCAATTTTAGTGTCTCGTAATCTTTGATAATGCATACTGCAGATCCGGCAATTTCTTTTGGCGGATTGGTGCGGAAATCACGCATCATTTGTGCAATTTCTTCTGCTCCCGATTTTCCTTTACGTACTACTGAAATGCCTTTTTCTTTACCATAACCATATTCAATATAAATATCCTGCAGTAATTCGAATAAAGTTTTACCATTGTCCTTGGCCCAGGCAGCTATCTCGGCCATCAAAGTACATGACGATACGGCATCTTTATCACGAGCAAATTCTTCAGGAAGGAAACCATAGCTTTCTTCGCCACCGCCAATATATTGTTTTTTACCTTCGTTTTCACGAATTACGGCAGCAATCCATTTAAAACCGGTAAAACAATCGAACATTTCCACTTCATTGTCATCGGCTATTTGCTTAATAATTTCGGTAGTAACAATTGTTTTTACAATATATTCATTACCTGTAAGTTTTCCTAATTCTTTCCAGCGACGAATCAGATAATATATAAAAATCAATGCCGTTTGATTTCCATTCACCAAAATCCATTCACCTTTTTCGTTTTTTACTGCAATTCCCAAGCGGTCGGCATCAGGGTCAGACGCCATCACAATATCAGCATCGGTTGCTATTGCTTTTTTAACCGCCATATCCAATGCTGCCGGTTCTTCGGGGTTAGGTGAAACCACAGTTGGAAAGTTTCCACTGGTCACATCTTGTTCCGGGACATTGATAATATTGGTAAAACCATATTCTCGTAAAGCCCGTGGTATTAGTTTTACTCCTGTTCCATGAATCGGAGTATACACAATTTTCAAATCGCTATTGCGTTTAATAGCTTCTGGCGAAAGTGAAATACCTTTTATTTTATCGATAAATGCCTTGTCAATTTCCTCACCAATGATTTCGATTAAAGCTGGATTTCCTTCAAATTTGATATCATCAACATTTGTAATTTTCATTACCTCGGTAATTACATTTTCGTCGTGTGGTGCAATCATTTGTGCGCCATCGTCCCAATAAGCTTTGTAGCCATTGTATTCCTTTGGATTGTGTGATGCTGTAAGAATAATTCCGCTTTGGCAACCCAACTGACGAATGGCAAAAGATGCTTCGGGCGTGGGGCGTAGGTCTTCGAATAAAAAAACTTTTATTCCATTGGCAGAGAAAATATTGGCGGAAATTTCAGAAAAAAGTCGACTATTGTTACGACAATCATGTCCAATTACTACGCTTATTTGTGGTACATTCGGAAATTGAGCTTTTAAATAATTACTCAATCCTTGTGTGGCAGCACCTACGGTATAAATGTTCATACGATTTGTTCCTGCACCCATTATGCCTCGTAATCCTCCGGTACCAAATTCTAAATCACGATAAAATGACTCTATTAACTCCGTTTTATCATCAGCATTCATCATTCTGCGGATGTCATTTTTCGTCTCTTCGTTGTAGTTCCCTACTAACCATGTCTGTGCTTTGGCAATCACTTCCATTAGTAATTCATTGTTTTCCATATTGTTTATATTTTAATATATTCGCTACTTAATTGGACGCTAAAATACATCTTTTTTATGAATATGGAAAATTTTTTTCGACTTGAATTTATAAATAACAATATAGCAGTTAATTAAATATTGATATGTGTTATTAATATTGTTATTTTTAATATTTTACTAAATTTGAATTAAAGAATATCTTACTTTGTACTACTTTCCTAAAATAAATTACCAACCACAAAAGAGCACATAAGAATATTAAAAAAAATGATTTGTCATGATTCATAATAATTTATTTAATTGTAGATTAAAACTTTTGTGTACTTTGTGTTATTTTATGGTTAAACTATCATTGTAGTTTCTTGTATTATAGCATAGATAAATGTTTAACCACTATTATTACTTGAAAAAAATCCTCATAAGCATTCCTATTTTCTTATTCAGCACCTATTTTTTCTCATTCGGTAAGTTTAATTTTCGCAACATTTAGTTACGAATTAATTTTGCAGCATAAATTAATTCAAAAAAATAAATGATATGAAACGAGTTCTATTTTTAGCTTTTGCAGTTATGTTTGCTACTGTGAGCGGATTCGCCCAAAAAAATGGTCAAACAATTCGTGGCGTTGTTGTGGATGCATTTACCGGTAGTCCAATTATTGGCGCTACAATTGTGGTTTTGGAATCAAATCCTTTGATTGGTTGTAATACTGATGAGAAAGGAGAATTCTCGATAAAAAATATTCAGCCGGGGCGTTGGTCATTTTCGGCTACTCTTTTAGGTTATAAAGTTCAATCCATATCCAATATTATGGTAATTTCGGGCAAAGAAACCGTACTCAATTTTAAATTAGAAGAAAA
>Ga0247841_10012882_pt1 | contig 10808 bp, 5 predicted proteins | sample LaCruzMarch2015__2_FD_192410 | JGI IMG/M metagenome (GOLD analysis project Ga0247841, IMG submission 192410) | Freshwater microbial communities from meromictic Lake La Cruz, Castile-La Mancha, Spain - LaCruzMarch2015_18m | ecosystem: Environmental > Aquatic > Freshwater > Lake | place: Spain...
CATTGTCATTCCCGTGTAGACGGGAATCTAGAAATATTTAAAAAATCATGAATCAATCCGCCAGCCGGCGGAGAATCATGATTTTTTTGTTTTAGCATTCAAATATGCTAGGATATGCACAAGGAAGAAGGTGATATTGTGGGTTCAGTCCTTAGAGCAAAGTCATTTGGCGATAACGATGAAGACTGTGGCGAATATCGGATCTGTTCTCAATGCCGACATATATTCTGGGCAGAATGGAATGATTCAGATGAACCAAACGACAATAGTCCATACTGCAAATCTTGTCAGACTAAATTCCTTGGTTTCAGGGTTAGCATTGATGCGAGCATGCAACGTATCTTTGAGCTTCACCCAGAAGATAACCCCATCCTCGCGAACTTTATCTTCGATGGATATCCTGAAGCCAACAAAAACCACAACAAGAGCTGAGCCCTGACGCCATAACATCGGCATTGGGGCAAAACCAGAGTTATTAAATTTTGATGCCTCTGGTTTTTTTTATATTAATTCGTTCCGTGGAAATACACGATCGTGTATTTCCACGGAACGATAATCTATAATTATTTGTCAATTTGATTTTTATTCTTGCTTCTTGGCTCATAATTCACTATTCTAAAATTACACCACAAGATCCTGAAACAAGTTCAGGATGACACAAAAAGAAGATTTTAGAAATTAGTAATTGAGATTTAGGAATTTATTGAAGTGCTTTGTCCTGAATGTAAAAACAAACATACTGAAGTACTTGACTCGAGAAATGAGCTCAGGTTTGTTCGACGTAGAAGGCAATGCTTAAAATGCAAGCACCGTTTCACTACTTACGAAAGAGTGGAACCGCCCAAAATTCAAGTCATAAAAAGAAACGGAACATATGAGGACTACCAACGATCAAAAGTAGCAAAAGGAATATATTTAGCTTTTGAGAAAAGACCGTTTGGAGCCAATTTCATTGAATTAGTAATTGACGATGTTGAGCACAGAATAGTAAAATTAAAAAGCAAATTAGTTCACACAAGACAGGTAGGGGATATTATCATCCAGAAATTAAAAGAAACAGACGAGGTAGCATACTTGCGATTTTTGTCTGTTTATAAGAGTTTCGGAAGCGCTAAAAAGTTTCAAAGAGAAGCGGAAAAACTTAATAGATAGAATCAAGAATAACGAATCACGAATTATGGATATGAAAATTCAAAATTCAAAAAGGAGCACAATGAGTTCAGTATCAAAGAGTGAGTTTGAACAAATAATTAAGTCCAAAAAGGTAGTACTCGTTGACATGTTTGCTACTTGGTGCGGCCCATGCCAAATGATGACGCCATTCATTGAGGAAATAAAAAAAGAATATAAAAAGAAAGATGAAGTGAAAATATTGGAAGTCGATATCGACGAAAATCCGGAAATCCCTGCGGAATATTCTGTACTGAGTGTACCAACCTTCTTAATTTTCAAAGATGGAAAAGTCGTAGACACCATTGTTGGAGCAACCACAAAAGACAATTTGGTAGATAAGATTGAGACGAATTTAAAATAGTAGCTACATATAGAAAAAGCTGTTCACCGTGCTGTCATTGCGAGCCATTGGAACAAAGTGGAAAGGCATGGCAATCCCTATAATAGATTGCCGCTTCACTTCGTGATATCGCAATGACAGCACGAAGAGGCTTTTTTTATTGTGGATAAATCGAACAAAAGACGAACAACAATTTATTTAATCTGCTATAATTAAAAATATGAAAGATCAGGAATTTTCTAATTACTATAATAAGCTCAATGAGAAGCAACTGGAAGCCGTCAACGCACTTGAAGGCCCGGTTATGGTTATTGCCGGACCAGGCACTGGAAAAACTCAAATATTAGCAATGAGAATCGCAAATATTTTGCAAAAAACTCAAATAAATCCAACTAATATTTTATGTTTAACATTTACGAGCTCCGGCGTTCAAGCAATGAAACAAAGACTGCTTCAGATAGTCGGGCCCACATCTTATCAAATTCACGTCCACACTTTTCATTCATTCTGTAATGAAATAATAAATTTATATCCCGAAAAATTTCTTACGGCGAAAAAGTTAAATCAATTAACAGGGCTTGAACAAATATCTTTAATTCAAAAAATTCTTACTGCTAAAAATTATCAATTTTTAAAACCATTAAAATCTCCTTTCCATTACCAAAAATCAATTCTTTCCGCCATTGGCAATCTAAAACAAGAAAATGTCTCTCCGGCTAATTTCGAAAAATTAATCAGTCAAGAATTGAATGATTTTGAAAATATTAAAGATTTACATCACGAAAAAGGTGCCCATGCCGGCAAAATAAAAGCAAAATACGAAAAACAAAAAACTGATCTTTTGCGGAACCATGAGCTTGCCGATATTTATAAAAGATACCAAACTGCATTGTGTAACGATGGAAAATATGATTTTGCTGACATGATTTTATTTGTATTAAACGCTTTCGAAAACGATGATGAAATTTTAGCTACTTACCAAGAAAAATATCAATATATTCTGGTTGATGAATACCAAGACACTAATTCTGCTCAAAACAAAATTACTCAGATTCTTGGAAGCTTTCATGACAACCCAAATGTTTTTGTAGTGGGAGACGACGAACAATCTGTATTTCGTTTTCAAGGAGCTTCGTTAGAAAATATTCTTTGTTTTAAAGAAATTTATCCTCAAGCTAAGATTATTGTATTAGAAAACAATTATCGCTCTACACAACAAATCTTAGATATATCGCGCGCTGTTATAAAGAACAATAAGAATCAAACATTCAACTACCTAAATATCTCTAAAAACTTAAAATCTCAGATTGATTCAAAGGGCAATGTGGAGATCGCTGAATTTTCCAATGGATCGATCGAGTCTTTTTTTATAGCAAAGAAAATCGATGAACTTGTAAATAAAGAAAAAATAAAACCGACTGAAATTGCTGTTCTCTATAAGGAGCATCGAGATGCCGAAGAATTAATTGATTTTTTATCAAGGCTAAACATTCCTTACATTTTAGAAGTTAGCGGCAATGTGCTTCTTGATCCTGAAATAGATAAAATAATTTCATACCTTAAAACACTAAATTTTGGAGTTAAGCAAACAGACAACCAGACCCTATTGGAGATCATGCATTATCCATTTTTTGGCCTTTCACCGCTCGATATTTACAAAATAATTGTAGCTGCCAACAAATACAAAAAAAATATTTTTGACATTATATCGTCAAAAAAATATATTGAGATCCTGGAAATTGACGAACCGGAAGCGATTGAAGAGTTTGTAAGAATTTTTTTAGAATGCAGAAATATTGCAAATTCGACCACATTCGCTCATGCATTTGAATATATAATAAATTCAACCGGCTATCTAAACTACCTTCTATCGTTAAACGAATCGGTTCATCATTTAAATCGCTTGCAATCGCTTTTTGACGAAATTAAAGCTTTAAACACTAAAGACAAGGGGCTGAAGCTATCTGGATTTTTAAACCATATTGAACTTCTTTTGGAAAACGATTTACCGATTAAGGAACGTGGATTATCAGCTAATTACGAAGGCGTTCGGCTGATGACAGCTCACAAATCAAAAGGACTTGAGTTTGAGTATGTTTTTATAATTCACGCGACCGACAAACATTGGGGGAATAAATTAAAGAGAGAATTAATTAAATTTCCTCAAGGTATATTAATGTCATCTCAAAATAACAACTCATCGTCCGAAAATTCGGCGGAGGAAGAAGAAGAACGTCGCCTTTTTTATGTCGCCTTAACTAGAGCTAAAAAACATATTTTTATTTCTTACTCAAAAGCTTATGGTGAAGCGGAAAACCCCACTTTATCTATTCCTTCAATGTTTGTTGGCGAGATTCCAACCAACTTAACAAGCAAACTCAATTCTAAATTCTATGAAGATAAATTCGATGAGCGTCTACTTTTAACTTTTGCTAAAAAGAAATGGCAACCGTCTGAAGCACTGAAAGATTTTCTCTGTCAAATTATTCACGACTTTGTTCTAAGTCCAACGGCGCTAAACTCCTATCTTGAATGCCCGCAACGGTTTTTCTATGACAATATATTACGAGTTCCAAAAACCAAAGATTTTACTCAAGGTTATGGCACTGCCGTCCATAAAGCCCTTGAACTCTTATTTAAGAAGTTCAAGAGAGATCTTAAATTACCAACAAAAGAAAAATTTATAATAGATTTTAAATCAGCCCTAGAGGAAGAGCTCTTTACTAAAGAAGATGAAAAGAGGGCATTAGAAAAAGGTGTAGATATATTGTCAAAATACTATGATTTTTATATTCAAGAATGGCAAAGAAAGGGAATTCCTTTAAATTGCGAATACGATTTTTCTCATCATAACGTTCATTATAAAGATATTCCCATAACCGGTAAAATTGATCGCATCGATTTAATTGACAAGCTCTCAGGTAAAGTTTGCATTATTGATTATAAAACCTCCTCGCCAAAATCTATAAATCAAATTTTGGGTCAAACAAAAGAAAAGGACACTAAACTTTTATATCAAGCATATTTTTATAAATTGTTAGCGGAAACCGATCCTTTATTTAATTGGAAGGTGGGGGAGATAGAATTCGATTTTACATCCCCAGATAAAGATAAATTCCGTCAAGTTGACCTCCCAATTGATGAAAAACAATATGATAGCTTTAAAAAAACAGTTGAGGAAACATATGATAAAATTATAAATATGGAGTTTCATCTTGAAGACCAAGCCTGTAAAAAAGGAACTGGAATTTGTCCATATTTTAAAATTTGCCATAACAATTTAAATGAATAAGCTTATTAATAAATTTAATATTAAAAAATTAGAGATTTTTTATTCATTAAATATTTGGTATAATAATGGAAGATAAGAGTTCTGACTATTTTTTAGGTAGGTTCACGGCAGACAAGAGGAGGTTATAGATGTCTTTAACAAAAGAAGATTTGGGGCAAATTGGAAAATTGATTGAAGGATCCGAGACTAGACTCACCAAGAAGATTGATGAGAGAGTTGGTGAATCTGAGAATAAAATTATTGCTGAACTAGGCAGGGAAGTTTCTGATTTGGCTACAGTTAACAGAGCTGTAATTAATAAAACCGATGAACTTGATTGTCGACTTAAAATAATTGAGCGTAAGTTTGGCATCAAAGCGCATTAATAAGTTATGTATTCGCACGCGAACTAATAAGAGTGGGGGTTCTATGTTTAAAAAAATCATCAAGAAATTGACAGGGAATGGGGCAGAAAAGAAAGATAAAATAGTCGTTGAAGAGTTGGTAGAAGAGGGCAAAGAACATCTTCAAGAACTACAAAGAATAGATCAGAGAATTCTTTGCGTTCAAAAATCGACAAAGACAACTTTTTCATTTTTTTCCCCTGTCCATAATTATTGCCGCAGCAGATATGAATGGTACTACAATTGGCATGTTAAGCCATACGCCACAAAAATTCATTTTGGCGTTCTTTTGATGATAATTTTGAGCGGCCTTGCTGTAGGTTCCGGCTCTCTACTTAGTCGGCCAAATATGGCCAAAGCGGCAGATGCTGTTTGTACTTCCACTGGCACTGGCAACTGGACTACTCCGGGTAGTTGGAGTGGGGGAGCAAATTGTGACGGTTCTACGAATTATCCCGGATCAAATGGCACCCTAAGTTATGATGTCACTATTGCTTCTGGGCATGTTATTACTTTAGATGCTAATAACCTTGATCTGACTGGTGGCACGACTACTCTGGGTGATGTTGTTATCACTGGCACATTAAATACAAACAGCAACAATCTCACGATGCACGACGTCACTATTAGCGCCACCACTGGTGTTTTGACCGCTGCCGCTTCAGAAACACTTACCGTTAAAGGTAATTGGACCAATAATAAAACTTTTACTGCCAATACTTCAACCGTAGTCATGACCGGCGCAGGCAAATCAATCAGTGGTGCAGGGGGAGGGGTTGGCAGCAATTTCAACAATCTAGTAATAAATACTTCAAGTGGATCAGTTACAGTTAGCGTAAATCTTATCTATTTTAATAATTTAGATGTTACAGGGACGCTGACTATAGGAAGCGGAATAAGCTTTGGTCCATATGCTCTTAAAGCAGACCCAACAATAAATGTACGTGATGGCTCAACGATTAATGGAGATGGAACGTTTAGTATCTCGCCAGCCACTTCTTCTGTTATTCCCTCAATCATACTAACCGGCACCGGAACATTTGCTCCTGCTAATACTAACTTTACAATAAGTACAATGGGTGGTGGCGCTGCTGTTACTGTGCCAGCTATTACCTATGGAGGCAATCTTAATTTGATAACTACAGGAGCAATGGCCACTGGCACGTATACCCCTGCTTCTGGTAACTTATCTGTCAATGGTAATATTACTATGTGTAGCAGAGCCTTTGGCGGTAGCGAAACCAATAAAGTTGTAAATAGCAACAATACATCTATCAGCTTGACCGGCAATTGGCTTGTTGGCAATGTCGGCACTTCCTGTACTAATAATAGTGTTAATACCTACACCAAAGGCGCAACTGACACTATTACATTTAACAGTTCGGGAACTCAGCAATTTAATGCCAGTATTGGCGCTTTTACCAATATTACCCATTCTGGATCCGGTACATTGCAATTAACAGGCGCGTTAAATGTTGATGGCAACTTTACTAACTCGGCAGGCACTTTCGATGCTAATAATTTAAATATGACTTTTGCTGGAAATTGGAGTAATACAGACTCGGCCACATTTACCCGCGGTTCCGGCACGATGACTTTTGATGGCACTTCGACTGTGACCAATTCATCATCAAATGCTGCCACACTAGCGGCGGTAGCAATATCGGGAACGGCAAATTTGGGTTCCAATTTAATTATGGCTTCCAATAGCGGAGCAGGAACATTGAATTTAGGTGGAAATCATAATTTAACCATTACCGGCACTGGCACCCCTTTGGCAATTACGAATTTTAACGGCGGTTCTGGAACATCATCCACTATATATACCGGCACTACTACAGGCACTACCATAGCTAATAAAATCTATAACAACTTAACATTAACTCCAACTGGGGCAACGGCTTATTCACTTGCCGGGCATCTCAATGCTGCCAATTCCAAAGCTATGACCGGAGACCTGACCATCAATGCTAACGCAACGCTTACCACAACCGCATCAAACTACAATATTGACTGTGTAAATCTAACAATCGCTGCTAGCGGAACACTTACCGCCAATGCTTCGACCTTTACCGTTTCCGGCAACTGGTCAAATACTGGTACCTTTACCTATGGCACTTCTACTCTTGCTTTAACCGGCGCTTCTCCAACTGTTGCTGCCGGCTCATATTATAACTTAATAGCAACTACTGCTGGTCAGAATGTTACATTTGGCGCTGGAGATAAATTCTTTTATGGTACTATCACCGTCGGTTCCACTTCTGGCGAAAAGGTCAAACTAACCTTTAACTTTCTCTATATCTACAACACAACAACCCCATTTATTTTCAACGGATCATACAGACCATCAGCCGATGTTACTAATCCTGGTTACAATATTGATAGCGGCACAACAGTCTTTAGCCTGTCCAATAACAATGCAGGCATCCCTTCTGGTACCTATGGTGATCTTGCTGTTCTTTCCAGATCAGGAACTTCTGCTTTTACTATGTTGGGAGATGTGAAAGCAAATAGAAGTTTATCAATTTATTCATGGGGAGGTTCTACCAATAGAGGCGTTCTTAATACGGGTGGCTACACACTAACGACTGCTGGGAATCTTTCTATTGGAACTAGTGCAGCTGATGTTCATGGAACTCTTATCGCAAATAATTCCACAATCAATGTCGGCGGCAACTGGGCAAATTTGGATACATTTACTGCCGGCACCTCCACGGTTGATTTCACCAAAGCCTCCGACACTCAAACCCTCAATTCAGGGGGTACAGGCGCTACTCAGCTTTTCAACAATCTAACTCACTCTGGGGCAGGAACTTTGCAACTGGCAACAAATGACTTTAATATTGATGGCAATTTCACTAACTCGGCAGGCACTTTCGATGCTAATAATTTAAATATGACTTTTGCTGGAAATTGGAGTAATACAGACTCGGCCACATTTACCCGTGGTTCCGGCACGATGACTTTTGACGGTACCTCGACTGTGACCAATTCATCATCAAACGCCGCCTCATTAGGAGTTGTTGCTATCCCAAATACCGTTACTCTAGGTTCTGATTTAATTATGGCTTCAAATACAGGAGCAGGCACATTAAATGGAGGATCCTATAATCTAACTTTGGCTGGAAATAGTACACCTCTAGGAGTTACAACATTTAATAAAGATACCGGAACTGTGACATACACTGGAACTACTACTCCTATTGTTGCTGCTAAAGTTTATAACAATTTAACATTTACCCCCGCTTCAGCATCAGTCTATACTTTAGCCGGAGCATTGTCCGGCGCTACCGCCATCACCGGTAATCTAACCATCAATGCCAATGCGACGCTTACCACAACCGCATCAAACTACAACATTGACTGTGTAAATTTAACAATTGCCTCAGGCGGCACTCTTGCAGCCAATGCTTCGACTATTACTGTGGCAGGAAATTGGGATTCGTCCGCTGGGACATTTGCCTATTCAACTGGACAAACAATTGTAATGACCGGTGCTTCTCCAACCCTTAAAACTGTTGCTTCTGGCAATGTCTACAATGTTACTCTAACTACATCCGGGCAATCAGTAACCTTTGTTAATAGAACTGCTGTCCAGGGCACTCTTACAATAGGCAATGCTTCAAGCGCTGTTACTGTTACTGCGGGCAATATAATTGATCTGTACAACAATACCACTCCACTTGTTTTTAATGGTTTGTATGCTATTAATAATGCTCAAATTGCTTTTCGTCCAACTTCTCCTATTTCAATTCCATCCGGTACTTATGGTTTGGTTTACATGTACCCTGGGGCAACAACAACAATATCTCAAAGCGGCGCAACCACTTATAATCAATTTAATTTATATCCTTCTGCAGTTGGAACCGTCACATTTGATACCGGAGGCTATGCATTTACTGCTGGATCAATAAATGCCGGTGGTACTGTAGCGAGTAGATCTAGTCAGTTTTTAGCAAATAACTCTACAATTACCGTAACCGGTTATTTAGCAATTCCGGCGGGAGTTTCAGGGCACAATGTGTTTAATGCGGGATCAGCTAATATTAATGTTGGTGGAAATCTTACGAACTCTGACACTTTCACCTCTGGCACTTCCACCGTCAACTTTACCAAAATCGCCGACACCCAAACCCTTACTCCAGGAAGTAGCGACTTTGCAAATATAACTCATAGCGGCGCAGGTACATTACAATTAACTTCTGCTCTTACGGCAACCGGAAATATAACTAACTCGGCCGGTACTCTTGATGCCAATGGGCAAGACATTTCGGTCGGCGGTAACTGGAATATTTCAGGAGGAGCTTTTAATGCTTCTGTTGCTGGTGATCCTGGTACTCAAAAAGTTAATTTCATAGGAAGTGGCACATCAACAATAAGTGGAAGCTCAACCTTTAACAATTTAGTAATCGATACCGCCAATACGTCAGAAGCAAAAACAGTCAACTTTGCTTCTGGATCAACTCAAACAATTTCAAATGTACCGACATTGGCCGGAACATCAGACAAGAGATTGACGCTTGATCGCAGTGGGGACAGCGGGCAATGGACACTAGCCATTCCTCAAGATATGGATTCTGGGCAGTACGTTACTGTCGCAAACAACAATGTAACCGGAGGCACAATTACTCCTGGTGATTATAGTAATGTAACTGATGGTGGCAATAACACCGGTTGGAATTTTGACCATATCGCGCCTACTGGTGGCACAATTTCTATTAACGAGGGGCTATATACCAAGGTAGTGGGGATTAATCTAACCCTTTCTGCAACCGATTCCGGATCTGGCATGGGAACGATGGCATTTTCAAACGATGGCGTCACATACGGAGACTATGAATCATATGCCATAACAAAAAGCTGGTCTCTTGCTTCCAGTGATGGACTAAAAACCGTTTATGTAAAATACAAAGATATTGCCGGCAACGAATCAGCTCCGATTTCCGACACAATTACCCTAGACGCTGCCGCTCCGGAAGGCTATTCTATTACACCTACTCCGTCAAGCTGGACTAATAATAATATCTCTCTTGCTTTTTCTGCTACTGATGCCACTTCCGGCATTGACTATTATCAGGTCAAGGTAGATTCTGGGGCGTATTCTACTCAAACAAGTCCTTATACCATAGATATCTCCGGCCTTTCCGACGCTGAACATACTACTACTGTAAAAGCATTCGATAAAACCGGAAATTCTTCTGAATCTTCTGCCGTAACATTTAAAACAGACAAAACTGCTCCAGCCATATTTACTTCTTCTTTAAGTACAACAAATTGGACAAGCAGCAACATCTCATTAACCTTTTCAACAACAGATGCCACCTCAGACATTGCTCATTACGAAGTTAAAATTGACAGCGGTGAATACTCAACACAAACAAGTCCATATACAATTGTTGCCGCCGACACAACCGATGGCGAGCATACCGCTACTGTCAAAGCTATTGATAATGCCGGCAACTCTCGGGTAGCTGAGGCTGTAACATTTAAGATCGACAAAACTGCTCCAGCCATATTTACTTCTTCTTTAAGTACAACAAATTGGACAAGCAGCAACATCTCATTAACCTTTTCAACAACAGATGCCACCTCAGACATTGCTCATTACGAAGTTAAAATT
>Ga0247841_10012883_pt1 | contig 10807 bp, 19 predicted proteins | sample LaCruzMarch2015__2_FD_192410 | JGI IMG/M metagenome (GOLD analysis project Ga0247841, IMG submission 192410) | Freshwater microbial communities from meromictic Lake La Cruz, Castile-La Mancha, Spain - LaCruzMarch2015_18m | ecosystem: Environmental > Aquatic > Freshwater > Lake | place: Spain...
TAAAAAACTATGGAGAATTAGTATGCATTTTTATAAAAACAATATAGATCAAAAATATAATTTCTGGAGCAAAGTTTCATTACCAACAGATCTTAAAAATATTGTTTTAACAAATATCACAGATAAAAACATTATTAAAGATCTATTAAAATTCATAATAATTGAACGTCCTGAATTGGTTAAGACATGTTGGCTTTGGACGTCAGGCGTAGATAAAGATGGATATGGAAAAACACTAGGCATGGCTGCTCATAGAATCAGTTGGGTTTATTCAAGAAACAATAAAGATATACCAATTAGAGGAATCATTAGACACACTTGTGATAATCCACCTTGTATAAATCCGTTTCATTTAAGATGTGGAACAATGCAAGATAACGCGAATGATATGAAAGAAAAAGGTAGATCATTATTTGGAGAAAAACACCCAGATGCATCTTTTACAGATGAGGAAGTCAAATTAATATTAAATGATTTATATTCTGGAAAATCAATCGCATCAATTGCTAAAAATCACAATGTGGTCGAGATTATTATAAGTAAAATCGCAAATGGACACACTTGGAAACACATATTTGCTCAACTCGAACAACACCATATTGATCAGATACGGAAAAATTCATTTAATAATCAATTAAGAAATAAATTAAATGAGCAACAAGTAATACAAATAAGACAATTGAACAATACTGGAAAATATACATATACAGATTTAGCAACTCAATTTGGAACAAGAATAACAACAATTTCAAATATTATAAATCGCATTTCATGGAATCACATATAGGGTGATGAGATAGTCTGAACTATATAGAAATATATAGCAGTGGATTTATTCCACGAATAGAGATGTAGCGATCTCTATTGAACATATGCAAATGGAACTAGAGAGCATGCTTAGTTCTGGATGTGATCTTGCCGTTAAAGAAATATTATCAGTAAAAAGTGACTGGACAGCTGGAAAGAAAGATTTACTCAGACAATTGATAATTGATGGTGAATATAATCTTCCAGAAGATCGAACAATTAAAAGTCGCACCAAGCAAGTGGTCGATATTCAACTCCAGTTCTTAAAAGAATAAAACAAACAAAAATAGAAAAAGGAGCAAGAAAGATGGTTAACAAAGTACAGCTTATCGGTTGGTTGGGATCAGATCCAGAAATTAGATACACAAATGATGGAACACCTGTGTGTAATCTCAGTCTCGCAACAACAGAATCTTGGAAAGATCAAGCAGGAGCAAATCAGAAGCGAACTGAATGGCACAGAATTGTTCTCTGGAGACGCCTGGCAGAAATTGCTGGACAGTATCTTAAAAAAGGATCACAAATTTATGTTGAAGGTAAGATCCAATCAAGAGAATATGATGATACTGCTAATCCTGGAACAAAAAGAAAAGCATATGAAATTATTGCACATGAACTCAAAATGCTCGACAAGTCACAGAATCAAAACAATCAGGATAACAATCAGAAACAATAAGGAGAATCATATTGAATCTTCTATCTAAGAAAACTGAAACTGCCGATATTAATAATCAATCTTTTAATGTCGGCAGTTTCAGAACGGCCCAGTATAATCTTATTAATTATTTTATGAATCTTTGTATTGAATATATTTCAAAACAAAATAAGAACTATTTAACTGTTCATAAAATAAATATTTATGATATCACAACATATGTCAGTATCAATAATAATTTCATGACACATGTGTCTGTTGATGTAAATGTCAATGGACCAACAGGAGTAGAAACTAAGACGTTTTTAAAGTTCTTGATACCGACATTGATAAATGAAACATTCTTCGTTCTCAGTGGAAATTACTATGTGCCTACGATCTATATATTAGATAAACCGATTGTTATTAAAGATAAGTCTATTAAATTGACTAGTACATTTAATTCCATTACGATTTATGACAAACTAATCACTTTTATGGGCACTAATATACCGGCAATATACTTCTTGAATCTCTTCTTATTAGATTCAGACCCAGCTCAAGCCGCTACTAAGAATGAATTTGTTCAAACATTTAAAATAAATCAAATTCAAATAACAGATCAAGATTTATTAAATTATTTTAGCAATTTATTCAAATGTGATCCAAAAAGAGATGAAATTCAAAAAAGATTCACTAATATATTCTTCGATGATTATTCTAAATTGTTATATCAACACTGTTACAATTTAACAGAAAGTGATTTAACATTTCCAAATCTTTTAAGAATTGCAATTGATTTGGAAAAAAATATGTTAGACGATACTTTTATTGATCTTAATCAGAAAAGATTATTATTTATTGAAATTCTCCTTTGGCCAATATTTAAGCGTATAGCAAATGTTGCAACTCAAGCTTCAAAAGGATATACTGTAAGTGAAATTACCATGGATCAAATGGAACTTGTTAAGAATTTCTATACGAAATTACACAATAAGTTTATTTATGATAATGTTAATGCTTATGATACAATGTTGTCTCATAAAGCTTGTATGTTGAATCCAAATGCTAAAAACGCTCCTGGTGTAGTAGCTAACTTACATCCAACTCATTTCCAAAGAATCTGTCCAACTAGTGTCAGTAGCCAAAATCCAGGTGAAACAATTTGTATAGTTGCTGAAGCTAAATTAGATTTATTTGGGAGGTTTCTATAATGAATTGTCCATATTGTGATCATGGAATGAAAATGTGTGATGCTACTTTCGAAAGAGGATTATTTCTAATATGCATGAGAGAGAAAGGTCACAGAGGATCACATGTTGCATGTGCTGGAAAAGATTTTCATAATGAATTCAGATGGATAAATTTAGGAATCTATGGCGATCCAAAATATGATAATGTAAAAAGGAAATGATTATGTTAGATACTTTAAAAATAATTTATCGGATGATTGAAGAAGTAAACCAATCATTTAATAAGGAAGAAACATTAAGAAAAAATTTAAATGATCCTATATTTGGACAAACTTTGAGAAGAGTATTAGAATATTTAACGGACAAGAGCTTAAAGTTTCCTCTTAATAGGATTAAACATTGTATCTATTTTGAAGACAAAGTTGCTGCAGAACATCAAAATGTTCCAGGAATATTTCAGATGTTAGATTTTATAGCGGCAAAAGAGACAGATTTGTCTGATGATGAGATTACTTTCTTTGAAAGAGTTTCATCATCAGACTTAGAAACTGTTGAAGTGGTTACAAGAATCTTGAATAAAGAATCTGGTTGTGGCTTAGTAAACGATAAGATTATAGAGATTTTAGGTGAAAGTCATGATTAACCCAAGTGACGAATTCGAAGTTGTTTGTGACGAAACAAATAATTCAGAACAAGATAGAAAAGATCGGAAACTCAATGTTGATATTTATATAAGACCTTATCAAATTTTTTATGAAACTAGAGATGAAGGAGAATGAAATACATATCGGAGAAATTAAAATGATTTGTAAAATGTGTGGATATTATGAAGCTTCAGGTAATGGTGAATTGTGTGACAAATGTTTAAAAGAATCTATCGAAGATACGATAAAAATAAACAATTGGATTGCTGATGGACATCCGCGCCATTGTGCTTGTAGACTGGTTTGGGGAGATGGTGAATGTGAGTGTAGACGCCAACAGAACTGGCTCACACCTAAATCAACCACTGCTAGTTCAAAAGATATTGTAAATTTCGATTGTCCAGAGCTACATGATTATGATAAAGAAGAAGCTTTATTGGCACTTCATGCATTTATCAATGATCCAAATAAGAAATTTAAAGTAGTTTGTGATAAAACAAACAATTCTGATCAAGATGCAAAAGAAAAGAAATTTAATGTTGACATCTATATAAAACCAGATCGAATTTTTTATGAAACTAAAGATGAAGGAGAAAATGAAAATGGATGAAGTTTATTCGTCCGCAGATTTGGATGAACTCGAGAAACAACTCGAAGCTTGTTTGGAAGCTTATGAATTGGGAGAATCATTAATCCCAGATGATGATTATGATTCATATAAAAGAATTTTGCAGAAGCTCAGGCCGAATTCAAAATTCATATTAAAGATTGGAAACAAACCAAAAAGAAATGTTGAAACATTACCATATATTCTGGGAAGCTTAACTAATAAATTCGAAGATGATATCCAAGCTTGGTTAGATAAAAATGTCAATGGAAGTGGATTTGTTTTATCTCATAAGCTTGATGGAGTTGCAATTGAAGTAGAATATACTGATGGACAATTAACAGGAGCTTGGTTAAGAGGTGATCACTATGAAGGTGAAAATATTACAACCAAAGCTCTTAAATTTGTTCCAAATAAAATTGTTACAATAAACAACCCAGGAACAAATACTAATAAACAATATTTCAAGGGAGAAATTCTTTTAAATTGTGAACCAGAAACTATTGGTTATAAAACTAAGCGAAATGCAGCAGCTGGAATTATAAACAGAGATGACCACAGTAAGTTACAATACTTGTATGTATTGTTTCATACTTATGTTCCTAATTTATTTAGTTCACACCCGGTTGCAATTTCAGAGATTGCTCGCATGAAATACATGCAAGAAGCATTTGGAATTCTAAACAAATCTGTAGTTTCATTTTCTCACGCAGATTCTAAAGAGATTGTTATGGAAGCTGTAAGTGAAATGATTGAAGAAAAAACACAATACGATAAGGATGGAATTGTCATAACAGTTAATAAATCTGAAATTGAGAATATTAAATTGCCAGAGAAAAAGATAGCATTCAAATTCAATAAACAATCGGCAGAAGCTGAAGTTGTTACTGTTGAATGGAACACTTCAAGAACTGGTAAAATTATACCAGTAGTAATTGTAAAACCTGTTACATTAGGCGGAGCTACTATTCAAAGAGCAACTGGTTTCCATGCTAAGTTCATTTATGAAAATGCAATTGGAACTGGTGCGATTATTAAGCTTGTTAGATCTGGTGATGTTATCCCTTATATCGATGAAGTCATTAAACAAGCTGAACGATATGATATGCTTGTATCGTGTCCTACTTGTGGACATGGGGATCTCTTAACTGATGAAACTCAAACACATATCTACTGTTCAAATCTAGATTGTCCTGCTCAGACACAGAAGAAGATTGCTTACTTCTTTGAGAAGCTTGGACTTGAAAACTTTAGCGAGAAGATGATAACAACTTTAGGTTGTAATAGTGTAATCGATATTTATAATTTGAAGAAAGAAGATATTTTGAAACTTGATGGCTGGGCAGAAACATCTGTTACAGATTTTTTAAGCAGAATCGAACAGACTAAGAAAGCCAGACCTGAAAAGATTCTTGCCGCTTTAGGAATTGAGAATCTCGGAGCAACAACTTCTAAATTGATTCTGGAACATTTCACATCTCAGGATATTCTTGATGCTCTCGCCGATAAAGACTTAATGAGAATGATGATTGTAACCCTTTTACAGGTCGATGGACTTGGAGAAAAGAAAGTCAAATCAATCATCAAGGGATTAAAAGAAAATAAAGATCTTATTAAGAAACTTATGGAGACGGGAGTTTCATTTATAACTGTCAAAGGACCGTTGACCGGCAAGAGCTTTTGCATAAGTGGTAGTTTAAATAAGCCAAGGAAAGCTTATGAAGCGGCAATTGAAAAACTTGGTGGATCAAATACAAGTATCTCTTCGTGTAATTATTTGATTTGTAACACTCCTAGCGATTCATCTAAATTCAAAAAGGCGGTTGATAAAGGTATTAAAATTATAACAGAAGAACAATTTATTGATCTGGTAAAGGAAAATAAAAAATTATGAGAACATGTTCTATAGAAGGGTGTGATAGAAAACATCGTGGCAATGGATATTGTGATAAGCATCTCATGCAAATAAAATTGTATGGAAAAATTTTAAAAAGAACGATTAATGATCCAAATGAGTTTATTATCGAGGGCGACATTTGTTGGATCGTATTATATAACAGAAAATGTATCGAAGTTGCTAGAGCAAAAATTGATACTGAATATTATGAACAAATACGAGATTCCAAATTAAAATGGAGTTTAACTAACAGAGGGTATGTTTCCACTAATTGGTTCGATGAAAATAATAAACAACATCAAGAATCATTACATCAAGCTATTATTCAATTGTCTGGCCAGAAAGTGCCATCTGGGGAAGAAATTGATCATAAAGATGGAGATAAATTAAATTGTTTAGAAGAGAATTTAAGAATATGCACACATTCACAAAATCAACAAAATAGGGGGAAAAATAAGAACAATACAAGTGGTGATAAAGGGGTAATTTGGCACAAGCCATCTAAAAAATATGAAGCATATATTAGTGATAACAACGGAAATAGAGAACATCTTGGATTATTCTCTACCAAGGAAGAAGCTGCAAAAGCTTATAATGCTGCAGCAATAAAATATCATGGTGCATTTGCGGTGTTAAATATCATATGAAAACAGGAACATCTGGGAGCAAGAGATGACAACTGAAGATGAGTATATATTCAGAAAAATAATAGACGAAAATAAAGATATCTCTGGAAAAGTAAGTGATGTAGTAATTTTGTGTTTAAAAAGAGCAAGATATAATTTAAAATTGATTAAAACTGATGATATTTATAATTTCGATAAAACAGAATCAAAAGAGCAGTTGATTATGAATTTATCACTTGGTAATGAAGTCTCAGTTATTGCAGACTCTACTCTAGAGTTTAAAATGAAAAGCTATAGATTCAGAGTTGATAAAATATTCAAAGCAATAGCATCTGAATTGAAAGGTGGATAATGAAACTAGAAGAAGCTCTCACAAAATCGGTTAAAATGTTAATCAAAGAATCGGATAAGTTAAAATCATTTAATGAAGGAACATTAAGACTTTCATTAAAAAGTACACATCCACTTTGGGACAGTGATAATCTAACAGAAGTGTTAGAAGTTGGTATTGATGTTGTCTCATCGACAGAGGATAATTTTGAATTAGAAACAAGAGGGATACATAAAAAATTATATGATGGTGATGCATTAATTGCATCGCAAACATCGATTATAGAGTGAGTAAAAAAATGAAAAAAGAAGAAATTGAAGTAGTTTATAATGCGATAAAACTATTTGGTGACGGATTTTGGACAGAATTTCCGGTATGTCTCGATGAAGACAATGCATTGATAAGTAACATGTATCTATTTGATGATATACTTGAATTTGTCAATGAAGCTGGATATGATTTAAAATTAGTGAAACTAGAAACCTAAATTAAAGTTTATCGGCAAGAGCTTTAACTAGATCTTGCCGATAAACAATTTTATTTTGGAGAAATAATATGGCTGTAGAAGAAGATGACAAAACCACAGCAGTATACAGAATAAGTTTGACAAAAGTAAATACAGCAGCTGAGTTACTGGTGCCAGGTGAGCAATCAGAAATGTTAGATGAAATAACAGATTTTCATTATCTTGCATTTATAAGAAATCCAATTACAAAACAAGCAACATATATTGATGCTCAAGCTATGGTACCAACTGCCACGTTAATATCCATAGAATCTGCTATAACAGGTAACAATTTTCCTCAATATGAATTACAAATCATGTTGATGAGTGAAACAGAATCTGAAGACAATTCAGAATCATCAAATGAACAAGAATTAATATATTCCGGATTTGTTGTTATTATTGATTCCGATTCTAAAAAAGATTCAACAGTAACTGGAAGATATAATACTGGAGCAGACGCTTCCATTCCAACTAGACTGCTTTTATCAAACCCAATCGCTTATGAAATGTCAAAAAGAACAGGATTTAATGTTATTTTTTCACCAGATGTTGAAAATCAGACAAATCCTACATTGATTGCTCTAGAAACAATAATGAATGATGATTTTAATCCAGAATTCGAAGATACTGAAATATTTTCATTTATGGATTATGTGAGAACATATGCTGCTGATGAATCGGATATTAAACAAATAGTATTAGCAGATAAGAGCACTGTAAACTTATCGCATTATGGACAAATAACAGTCCCACCAACAATTTCAGAAATTAGTGTTCCAGAGTATATCATAAACACATATAAACCATTTAGTACCCCAAGTTTTTGGTTTTTCGACACTTTTAATTTTGCAAATTATGATGACGATTCCGAACCAGAAAATGGTAAAATTCCAATTTGGTGTATTTTAATATGCTTTTATAATGCATTTAATACTTTTGAATGTGTAGATATATCAGAAGATGAAGATATCAATAATTATACACATTTGTTATCAACCGCTGCGTTTAATGATAGATTTGGAATATTGCCACCAAATGCTGTTGTTAATTTTATAAACACAGTAAGTCAAACATGTAAAACAATAGCTTTAGGAGAAATACCAAGTGTGCAAATGACAGATAATTCTTCTATTAAATTAGAGCATCGCGATAAATCATGTGTAGTCAAATTCAAAGATGATATTAAAGAAGCACAAACTAGAATTATGGATTGCGCCTCAATGTTCACAGAACACATCCATCAGATAGAGTATTATGAAACAACAAACACTACTCCCGAATGGTTGCAATTTGGTAAATTATATAACATGGAAAAAGATCAAGAGACTGGTATTAATAAGAATGAGTATTTACATACTCCAATATGTATTATTAATGTTTTTAAGCGGCGACAAACTAAAGACAATACAATGGAATGCATCAACAAATATGCTATGATAAGATTAATCACCCCACCAGAAGAGTCGGAATAAAACAAAACTATCAATTTTAATATTTGCAACTTTCATATAGAAATTATATTTATGTAAAAGTAATGAAAAATTATATTTTTGTTTTTAGAAAGGAGTGGATAAAGATTAAGTATTATATAAAATATCAGATTAAATATTCTCTAATATATGAGATACTACAAAAGCTTAACAAAAAGCGAATCAATTTTTTCATTGATCTCCAGTCCATCGCGAAGGGCTTCTATAACAGAGATGTGGTTCTAATTGAAATTGGAAGATATGCCACTGAAGGAAAAGTTAGCGAAATTTTAATTAATGAGCTAAAAGATTTTTTAAATGGTTTGTTCATGCAATTTAAGATGTTTGATCCGTTTTTCGTAATCTCTTATGACGACGGATATTGTGCTCAACAGAAAGTTATAGAACCTTCTTATAAAAGTGGAAGATCTACTCTGAATCTAATAATGGATAATGATCAAGAAGTAGAATTGTTCAGACAAGTGAAAAAATATTATTATCATAAAATTGAAAAAGATTTTACCAAAAAAGATCTTTCAAAAGTTTATTATTTAAGAGAATATGAATCTGACTTAATACCACATTATTGTATTGTGAATGATATGTATGATAGTGGTCAAGATGATGTTTTAAATGTGATCTTGTCCGTTGATAAAGACTTATTACAAATATGTAGATTCACGAATACAATCCAATGTGTGACATCTTTTGTAAAGAAACCAGATTCGAATAAGAGCGGATTTGAAATCAAATTTGACGCTTATGATAATGAAAATGCAATTAGTTATATCAATAAAAAATTCAAAAGAGGAATATTAACAGCTGAATACATTCCAATGATTTTAGCAATCGGAGGAGATAAAGCTGATAATGTTTCAGGATTAAGAGGAATAGGACCAACAAAATCAATTGATTTAATAGTTAATTATTCTATTCCTCCAACAGTTGAACAACTGAAGTGGAAGCTAGATAAAATGCCGGATTTAATTAGAGATAATATCAATATGATAGAAAAGAACTATAAATTAATATCATTTGAAGAACAACTAAAAAGAATACCAAAACATGTTTTTTCAAGAGGAGTTATGTTAGATCAAATGGAGGTAAAATGAAGCAGGAATTTAATTCTGAATCATATGAGACTCTTGTAGCCCAATTGCTTGAAAGTAATTCAAAACTAACAGTGGAAGAAAAAGAACGAATTTCGATAATAACTAAAAATTTTAGTGAAGGTATGAAAAAATATCAAAATCAAACAATTGTAGATTTGGAGGCGAAATGAGCAAAACAATAGAATTAACTTCTGAAGAGTTGTTAATTCTTCAACAAACTCTTATAAGATATTTACAATTAACAGAATACAAAATTGACCATTTGATATTGGATGTTGTTCTTAAAAAATTAGGAGTTACAACACATTCAACAATGATTAGAGAAGCTAAAGAAAGAGTGGAGGCAAAATGATCTGCAAAAACTGTAATACCGAAATAGTAGGATCAATTATGGAACTTAGATTAACTTCAGAGATTAAAGAAAGAAAAACTTTCAAATGTATTAATTGTAATAATGAAATTGATCCAGTTGCCGCTCACAAAGATTATACAAAATTGCATCCTGGAGAAAACAAATTCTTACTCAGAATAGTTAATAAAACTAAAGAAATTAATCTGGAGGCGAAATGAAGGTAGAAAATCTCAACAGCATGTTGCGAGAGTTATTCAACGAACTAATAAATGATAATTATAAAAAGAGACATGTTTGTGGAATAACATTGGGTGGTCAAAACGAACCACAGTTTGATGGTTTTATGAAAGGTAGTGATTTTGGTATCAAACCTCTTCAGAGAATCATCGAAAATATGGGTTATAAGTTTGAAGTAGTAATCATTCCAAAGAAAGATGAAGAAATTACAAGATTTATAGATGAAGTCAATCACGAGTTTCTTGCGGTTTGTAAGAAAAATATTGTTGAAAAATTAGATGATGTTGATGCAGTTAGAATTGCTTCAATTCCCAAAACAGGAATAATTGCAGTGATGTCTAGCGAATTGTTTGATGAGATTACTAAGTAAATCAATTTTACCGGCAAGAG
>Ga0247841_10012886_pt1 | contig 10806 bp, 13 predicted proteins | sample LaCruzMarch2015__2_FD_192410 | JGI IMG/M metagenome (GOLD analysis project Ga0247841, IMG submission 192410) | Freshwater microbial communities from meromictic Lake La Cruz, Castile-La Mancha, Spain - LaCruzMarch2015_18m | ecosystem: Environmental > Aquatic > Freshwater > Lake | place: Spain...
CGCTGACAGTGTACTATTTTAGACCGCTCGACAGGAAATTTTACCTCATCGCCATCCCGCAATTTTAATTGTCGTCAACCATAGCAGAAAGGGGCAGAAAAGTCAAATGTAAATTCTCGCGCAGCGCGAGAATTAAATGGCGGCCGCTGGCCGCGGTGGGTCGTTCTGTGGTTACAGCCAATGACTGTGGGCTTCTTCGTGGCAGCAAGGCTGCCGGCGAGACGCCGGCGCTACGGCGGCGGGCAGCAAAAACACTCACGGAAATCCCTGAAGAACCAGGCAATGAACCGCTTTGGCTTGAGACAAGAATCAATTCGGCCATGGTCATCTCTTTTGCATCTTCTTGATCAGGGCATCATACTCAGCGTGCGAACCGATCCAGAACCATATGGCGGTCTCTTTCTCAAGAATGCACACTGCCCGCCAGTGAATCCCGATCCTGACAGAATAGATGGGCTCACGTGCATGGATGCGCTTGAATTGGAGGGAAGGATGATGCGGGTCGGCTTGCCATCTGGAGTAAGTCCGACGGGCCGATGCGCGCACCGCCTCCGCCAATGCGCGCAAGCGTTTGCGGAATTCCTCCGTCGTCTCAGAAGTCACTGAGAAGATCCAACGCCCGCGTCTTGCCTTTGTGATGTTCGGCGAGTGCATGCCCGGCCAACTCGGTCAGTTCATGCTGCGAGGACTTGAAGGATTCGTCCCACCGGGCACTTGCATCAATTTCGTCCAAGAGCAGGTGTGCAAGCACATTTTGTCTCTTGGCGGACAACTCAGAAACCCGGTCAAATGCTTTTTCCAGTAGGGCGGTCATTGCGCATTCAACTCCCAATAGGAATTATCACCATGCCATGCCGGGGATGGTGCTGTCAAATCTTTTGTTTTCTGCGCTGGTCGTCATGCCAAACCTCAGATCAGGTTGGGACAGCATAGCAGAAAGGGGCAGAAAAGTCAAATGTAAATTCTCGCGTAAATTCTCGCGCAGCGCGAGAATTAAATGGCGGCCGCTGGCCGCGGTGGGTCGTGGTCTGGTTACAGCCAGTTGCTGCGAGCTTCTTCACTGGCATCGGAATTCTTTTTGTTCGAGACATAGACGTCATAAGCAGTAAAATTCTGCGGCAAAACAAAGTGGGGTTTCATGCTCCGTCTTCTTCGTGACTTCGCGTCTTCGTGGCAATAATTGCTGCGGCAGCTTGCCTACGCAAATGCCAGCCGGCGCCCTTTCGGTGCCGGAATGGGATCGCCAATCTCACGAGCAGTGTCAAGCCACAAGCCAATGGCGTCCCGAATGTTCCGCAACGCATCTTCGTAACTATTTCCGTGAGCCATGCAGCCAGGCAGTTCCGGGACATCGGCAACGAAGCAATCGTCTTCGTTGCTCCAAAAAATTATGATTTCGTATTTGTCCATATCAGTCATTCTGACCATCCATATTTAATAATCACGGCGCGCACTTGTCGCACTTGATACGGCTTCGCCTTGTCACCATCGCGTTGAAGGTTTATCTTCTCTTCGACACCCTCTTTCCAGAATATATGGTGACTGCCCCTGGTTCTCATTTCAAATTTCATGTGTGCAAGCAGATTCAGCAAGTCGGCAAATCGAATGTTTGCGTCGCTGGAGCCACGCAGTACCTGATGCAGAATTTTCTCGTAGGTGCTCACGCTGTAATGTTACCATGCTATGCCAGGGATAGTTGTCAAACTATTGCTTGCTGCGCTGGTCGTCATGCCAAACCTCAGATCGGGTTGGGAAAGCATAGCAGAAAGGGGCAGAAAAGTCAAATGTAAATTCTCGCGCGGCGCGAGAATTAAATGGCGGCCGCTGGCCGCTGTGGGTCGTGCTGTGGTTACAGCCATTGACGGTGGGCTTCTTTGTGACAGCAAGGCTGCTGGCGATACGCCGGCGCTACTACGGCTGCATCGGCGGGCAGCTAAATCCCCCGGCCGCGCCGCGCGGCCACCCCCTTTTGGCAAAGGGGGACGGCAGATTTGCGGCGCGGCGGCCGCTCCCACGCTCTTGCAGCATTTGCCACCGACGTACTGGCGCACCGCCCACTGACGTACCAATTACTGAATATCGACGTCTTTGCGGTGGCCGATACGCAGCACGAGCACCGTGTCTTCATGCAGGGCATAGATGACCCGATAATCACCCGCGCGCAGCTTGCGCAAACCCGCGAACGCACCTTGCAACACCGGTTGTGCATGCGCATTCCTGGATAATTCGTATTCCAAGTCATCCAGCACGCGGCGCGCCATATCCTTGCTGAGTTTTTTCAGATCGCGCTGCACCGAACTCTTGTAGGTGATGTTAGAGGCCAAGCGTGCTCCGCAATGTCTTGCTGGAGATCACCGCATCGGTATGGTCGCGCAGGCGATCCGCGGCGATCTGCAGATCGGCATGCTCGGCTATATAGATTTCAAGCGCTTTCTGCACGTGGTACGCACGCGAGCGTTCGGTTTCCTTGGCAACGCCCGTGAGTTGCCGCGCCAGTGGCTCTGGTAATCGGACTGAAATGGCTGTACTCATGATGAACCTTTTGTATACATTGTAATACATTGTACCCGATTTTGCGTGGCATGTCAAACGAAATTCCCGCGCGGCGCGATAATGTAATGGCGGCCGCTGGCCGCTGTGGGTCGTGCTGTGGTTACAGCCAGATGCTTCGTGCTTCCTCACTGGCATCGGAATTCTTTTTGTTCGAGACACAGGCGTCATCAGCGGTAAATTCTTCTGCGGCAAAATAAAGACAGTTCCGGGACATCGGCAACAGAGCAATCGTCGTTGCTCTATAAAACAGGGGTGCTCGTTTTGGCACAGAGTATGCGCGATGCGCACGCGGTCGCTTGGGTTGCAGAATGGCGGATTGCCGTTGCTATGATGGTTGGTTGTCTCAAAATCTACGCTCATGGCCCACCTCATTCCCACGGTGGAAACGCACGTCGCATAATTGCATGTCAACATTGTATTGTCATTCAGGCCAGTTTGTCAATTAGGTCTTTTGCACATTTTGACTTCCGAAATCCCTGAGTTCATATCAGTAAAAACCCTTAGTTTCACTTCCATAATTACATAGTCTGTGCCGGCACGGCAAGTCTCATATCTATTTGCAAACACAAGTCGTTGTAATCGTGTTGCTTATATGACTTTTATGCTGTTTTTGTGGAAAAGCCACTGACTTCCCATGCGGTAGACAACCGCAAGGTTTTGTTGGGGTCGGACCTGAACAAACCATTGCCATGCATGAAGTTGCATCATAATAATGGGAAAATATGCCCGTTAAAATGCCATTTTGCACATCAAAAACGGGCAAACAAGGATGCGTCGGTGGCATTCAGTTCTGCGGCAGACTGCGGCAGATTCGCGGCACGGAGGCCGCTCCCACTCTGGAGAAGCATGCCCCGCGCGGAGCGCGTGGCATACGGGCTGCGGTTTGCAGTTTTCAGTTTGCGGTTTTCGGTTCTGCGGCATCGGTGGATAAACATACAGCAAGGCTGCCGGCGAGACGCCGGCGCTACGGCACAGATAAATCCTGTCGAGAATTTCAGACAGGATCAACATGATTTGACATGATTGCGGAAGAAGTGCGAGCCATGACCAAAGTTGCAGCCGCAGAGCACGATCATGTAAGATCATGTACATCCTGTCGAAAAAGTTTTATTCGCGGCAGATTCGCGGCACGGAGGCCGCTCCCACTCTGGAGAAGCATGCCCCGCGCGGAGCGCGTGGCGTATCCACGCCGGTGGCGGGACTGGCCAAGCCAGCGGGGCAGAAGTGTTCAGTGTCTTGGGGACTTCGTGGCCATTCCCTGATTATCCAGCACGTAACTTTGTTTCACCAATACTCAACCCGCACGCTGGGTATGCGCGAGAAGTGTTTGCGGTTGCGGGTGACAAGGGTTGCGCCGGCCGACATGGCGCCGGCGGCAATAATGAGATCGGCATCTGGCAACGGTGTGCCCTGTGCGCGCAGATGTGCCCACCATTCGGCAGCAAGCAAGTCGGCAGCTAATGCTTGCTCGATGAGCTCGAACTGCGCAATGAAATGCAGCACTCGCTGGCATTCATCCGCATGACCAACAGCATAAGCACCGCGCAGCAATTCATAAGCTGAGATATGGGTAACGCAGAGACGAGCATCATCGGGTAATTCGCTCAAACGGACTGCAACGGCCTCGGTTCCGCGCAGCAATTCAATGAGGACATCCGTATCGAAGCAATAGGCAGATACGGCCATTTTAGCGTGTCGCGGTACGCCGCTGCGCGAGTATCTCGCGATAGGCAGCCGACAAGGCGGTGGACATTGGCCGCAATGTGCCGACGCACCGCATCACTGCTTCTTTGGTCCCGCGCGCGGGTTTTGTGGCAGTGCGCTTGTTGGGACGTTCGATTGTCGTGGTCTTCATGCTCAAAGTGTAGCATACTCACGCCGTTTCGGTCAAGGAGCCGCGAGCCCAGTTCCGGCGACTCGCAGAATCTGTTGGCGACCATGCCGGTAGACATTAGCCAGAGAAAACACCTTTTGGGAGATACGGGTGGGTACCTCATTGCGCGAATAACGCGGCGAGCCGCCGCGTCTACGTGCAGCGCCTGTCGTAGACGAGCCGGCCCGGCTCGTTTTCTCCAAATGCAAATGCGGCGCGACACCACCGCTACTTAAAAGAGTCGCCGAAACCGGGAGAATCCTTACGGGTGACTGGCACGAAATTTCAACTTGAAGCGGCTGCAACCTGCAATTTTCGTGTGTACATGACCGTCAGTGTCGTTTGTCTCGCGCACATGCCGGCGAGACGCCGGCGCTACGGCTACGATATGGAGGCCGCTCTTGCTCGGTATTCGGTATTCAGTGATCGGTATTCTGTGGAAGAGTAACTGCGGCAGATTTGCGACGCGGCGCAGCGCCGAGGGGAGCGCGGCACTCCGCTGCCGCTGAGTGTCGGCGGGATTGGGCGTTACAAGAGCTGCGATCGGGAGATCGCAGCTACCTTCAGCCGATCCGGTGATCGGCATTCCCTTCGCTGCGCGCAGCGGCAGATTCGCGGTCGCCGCCGTTGTCGGGATCGCCGCCGTTGTCGGGACTAGCCAAGCCAGCACGGAGGCCGCTCCCGCTTTGCAGACGTGCGGCGGTGCGCCGGAAATCCGAATGAATGGAAGAGTGGACGATTGGAGGAATGGGACCGCGGCAGAATTCGGCAAAAAGGGCAGGCGGGGAGCAAGTCTAAACCAAAAAACATCCAGCGCAGGAACCAGCCGCGCGCGGCGGCTTTACAAATTGGCCGCTACGTGCTACAATTTCACCATTGATGGAGTAGCCCAATGCAACACCTGCAAGCATTCATAGCTGAGTTTGACGCGCTGCTGGCGCGCCGCCGCGCCGCCATGACGACGCCGGACGTGCGCGCCACGGTGGCCGAAATCATTGCCCGCGTGCGCGCCGACGGCGATGCCGCGCTGTGCGCGCTGACCGAACGCTTCGATGGCTGTGCCCTGACGCCCGCCCAGTTGCGCGTCGCGCCGGCGGAAGCCGCGCCACCAAGCGAGCCCGCACTGCAACGCGCCATTGCGCAGGCCAGCGCGAACATCCGCTTTTTCCACGAACAGCAATTGCGGCCGGCGTGGTCGGCCTTGAATCCCGATGGCGGCCGTGTCGGTGAAATGTTCCGCCCGGTCGAGCGCGCCGGCGTGTACGTGCCGGGCGGCACCGCGCCGCTGATTTCGACCGTGCTGATGACCGTCATCCCGGCGCAGGTGGCCGGTGTTGCGCACATTTGCGTGGCCACGCCGCCGGATCGCAACGGCCAGATCAATCCTGGCATTCTGGCCGCCTGCCACGCCTGCGGCATCACTGAGATTTACCGCGTCGGCGGCGCGCAGGCCATTGCCGCACTGGCCTTCGGCACCGCAGCCATCCCGCGCGTGGATGTCATCGCCGGGCCGGGCAACAAATATGTGACCGAGGCCAAGCGCCAGGTGTTTGGGCATGTCGGCGTGGACTTGCTGGCCGGCCCGAGTGAAAGCATGATCATCATTGACAACACCGCGAATCCCGCCTGGGTCGCCGCCGATATTCTCTCGCAGGCCGAGCATCTCGACAGCGCGACCTACATTGTCTCCGTGCCGGAAATGATCATGGATCGGGTCGAGGCCCACATTTATGCGCTGCTCGGCGAGCGCGGCGCCAGCAGCGCCTTGAAAAAAGCGGTGGCCGAGCGCATGGTCTGCATTCACGTGCAATCATTGGATGCGGCGGCTGATGTGGCCAATCTGATCGCGCCCGAACATTTGCAAATCATCACCGAGGACAACCCGCGCGTGCTGGCCCGCCTGCGCAATGCCGGCGCGGTCTTTCTCGGGCCGCATGCGCCGGTGCCGCTGGGCGATTTTGTCGCCGGCCCCAGTCACGTCTTGCCGACCGGCTGCGCGGCGCGCTTTTCGAGCGGGCTCTCGACCGACGTGTTTCGCAAACGCATCAGCGTGATGGAGTGCGATGCCGCCGCCTTTGCGCGCATGGCGGATGCCATTGCCGCGTTCGGCACGGCCGAGCAGTTGCCCGCCCACGCCCACACCGCCACCATCCGCCGCACATGAAGCTGCGACTGTATTACGAGACGGATCCGATCCTGCGCCAGAAGGCCGTGCCGGTCGAGAAAGTCACCAACAAAATCCGCCGCTTGGTCGAGGACATGTTCGAGACCATGTACGCCGCCAAGGGCATCGGCCTGGCGGCCAATCAAGTGGGCATCCTGCAGCGCGTGATTATCCTCGACCTGCGCAAGCGCGACATCAAGCCGATGGCGCTGATCAATCCGGAGATCGTCGCCCGTGCGGGTGAGTGCGACAACGAGGAGGGTTGCTTGAGCTGCCCGGGCTTGTTTGCCAAGGTGACCCGCGCGGCATGCGTGACGGTGCACGCCTTGGATACCACCGGCGACGAGGTCGCGGTGGAAGCCACCGGCCTGCACGCCGCCGCCTTGCAGCACGAAATAGACCACCTCGACGGCATCCTCTTTCTAGACCGGCTCGATCCCACCGAGCGCATTCGCCTTGAACAACTGCGCGCCGCGCACCACCCCTTCTGACCGCATGACCAGCCCATCGCACATGCTCTTGCGCAATTGCACCGCGGTCGCCACCATGAACGACGCGCGCGCCGTACTGCGCGATGTGGATGTGCTGGTTGACGGGCCGCGGATCCAGGCCATCGGCACGGGGCTGAACGCTGAGGGCGCCGCGTGCATCGACTGCCGCGGCAAAGTTGTCCTGCCCGGCTTGGTCAACACGCATCATCATTTGTATCAAGTGCTGACGCGCAACTTGCCGGCGGCGCAAAATGCCAAACTGTTTGACTGGCTGGTGTATCATTACGAAATCTGGCGCGGCATCACGCCCGATGCCGTCTACGCCGCGGCGCGCTGTGGTTTGGCCGAACTGCTCTTGACCGGCTGCACGACCTCGGCCGATCATCATTATTTGTTTCCGCGCGGCGCCAGCGCCTATTTGCTTGACGAGGAAATCCGCGCGGCGCGCGAACTCGGCATCCGCTTTCATCCCACCCGCGGCAGCATGACGCGCGGCCGCACGCTCGGCGGCCTGCCGCCCGATGACGTGGTGCAGACCGAGCGCGACATCCTGCACGATTCGCTGCGCGTCATCGAACAGTATCACGACCCGGCCCCGTTGTCGATGTGCCGCCTGGCGCTGGCGCCGTGCTCGCCGTTCAGCGTCACGCCCGAAATCATGCGCGCAACGGCCGTGCTGGCGCGCGAAAAAGGCGTGCAGTTGCACACCCATTTGTGCGAGACGCTCGATGAAGAGCAGTATTGCCTGGACACCTGCGGCATGCGGCCGCTCGAGTACATGGACTCGGTCGGCTGGCTCGATGACGATGTCTGGTACGCCCACGGCATTTATTTCAACGATGCGGAAATTGCGCAACTGGGCCGCACGCGCACGGGCATCGCCCATTGTCCAACCTCGAATTTGCGCCTTGGCTCGGGTATTGCGCCGGTGCGCGCGCTGCTGCAGGCCGGCGCGCCGGTCGGCCTTGCCGTCGATGGCAGCGCCAGCAATGACGGTTCCAATATGCTGCTCGAAGTGCGTATGGCCATGCTGGTGCAGCGCATCAAAGCCGGCGTTGATGCGATGCCCGCCCTGGACGCGCTGTGGCTGGCGACGCGCGGCGGCGCGGCCGTGCTCGGACGCGATGACATCGGTGCGCTCGCGCCGGGCATGGCCGCCGATCTGGCCGTGTTTGACATCAGCGGCCTGGCCCACGCCGGCGCGCAAAGCGATCCGGTCGCCGCCGTCCTGTTCTGCGGTTTTGACCAGCGCGCCTGGCTGACGATGGTCAACGGCGTGGTCGTCGTGCGCGACAAACAACTGGTGCAGGCCGACGCGGGTGCCATTGCCGCCGCCGCCAATGCCGCCGCAAAACAATTATGCGCTTAGCAAACAAAACAGCGAGAAGCGTCACGTACGTCACGCGCACCGCGCGTGATACGACTGCCCAGCGTGGCACAGAAGCAGACGCCCAGCGCGGAGCGCTTGGCGTACACAGATACGTCAGTTGCGACACCGATGCACACCCGCCCACGTACGTCACGCGCACCGCGCGTGACACGGCTGCCCAGCGTGGCACAGAAGCAGACGCCCAGCGCGGAGCGCTTGGCGTACGCAGATACGGCAATTGCGACACCGATGCACACCCGCCCACGTACGTCACGCGCACCGCGCGTGACACGGCTGTCCAGCGTGGCACAGCAGACCAGCGAAGCACAGACGCCCAGCGCGGAGCGCTTGGCGTACGCAGATACGGCAATTGCGGTACCGATGAACACCCGCCCACGTACGTCACGCGCACCGCGCGTGACACGGCTTTCCAGCGTGGCACAGAAGCAGACGCCCAGCGCGGAGCGCTTGGCGTACACAAATACGTCAGTCGCGACACCGATGCACACCCGCCCACGTACGTCACGCGCACCGCGCGTGATACGACTGCCCAGCGTGGCACAGAAGCAGACGCCCAGCGCGGAGCGCTTGGCGTACACAGATACGTCAGTTGCGACACCGATGCACACCCGCCCACGTACGTCACGCGCACCGCGCGTGACACGGCTGTCCAGCGTGGCACAGAAGCAGACGCCCAGCGCGGAGCGCTTGGCGTACGCAGATACGGCAATTGCGGTACCGATGAACACCCGCCTACGTATGTCACGCGCACCGCGCGTGACACGGCTGCCCAGCGTGGCACAGCCGACCAGCGTAGCACAGACGCCCAGCACGGAGCGCTTGGCGTACACAAATACGTCAGTTGCGACACCGATGCACACCCGCCTACGTATGTCACGCGCACCGCGCGTGACACAGCTGCTCAGCGTAGCACAGACGCCCAGCGCGGAGCGCTTGGCGTACGCGGATACGTCAGTCGCGGTACCGATGCATACCCGCCTACGTATGTCACGCGCACCGCGCGTGATACGACTGCCCAGCGTGGCACAGAAGCAGACGCCCAGCGCGGAGCGCTTGGCGTACACAGATACGTCAGTCGCGACACTGATGCACACCCGCCCACGTATGTCACGCGCACCGCGCGTGACACAGCTGCTCAGCGTAGCACAGACGCCCAGCGCGGAGCGCTTGGCGTACACAGATATGTCAGTCGCGGCACCGATGCACACCCGCCTACGTACGTCACGCGCACCGCGCGTGACACGGCTGTCCAGCGTGACACGGCAGCTCAGCGTAGCACAGCAGCCAAGCGCGGAGCGCTTGGCGTACTTACAGAAACATACTGAAGTTTCATGACCGAATGGCCTGCCACCGTTTCTTTCAAACGCCGCAAATTGCCACACTGGCGCGTTGCAGGCCGGCCTTATTTTGTCACCTTTCATCTTAAGCATTCCTTGCCCACGCTTGTCATCACGGCACTGCAAAAGGAACGGCGGCAAATGTTACGCGAGTGTGCTTCTCCAATGCTCATGGACAAATTCGCCCGGCGTGAATTTCTGGCCATTGAGGCAATCCTTGACACGACTGATGGCCCCCAGACGTATTTGCGTCATCCTGACATTGCAGGACAGGTGCTTGCGTCATTCTCAAAACTGAACAAACGCTATGGCTGGCGTTTTCCCTGTCTGGTCGTTATGCCATCACATGTGCATTGCCTGGTGACAGGACAGGCGGACGCAACTGTTTCGTTGGAGCGTGTCTTGGGTTTTCTCAAGCATTTCACCGCGGTACAAGCCAATAAACTCCTGCATCGCCATGGTGCCTTCTGGGCAACGGAAAATTTCGATCATTGGTCAAGAACACCAATGCACACCGAACGCATATGCAATTACATATTGAACAATCCCGTTAAAGCCGGGCTTGTAAAAAGTTGGCACGACTGGCCATGGCTGAGAATGTCCAACAATGATTTATAACCCTTGACGACCCGAGGAACGCATGCCGCACATCACTGAATATCTCAAACCGACGAGTGTGGCCGAGGCGCTACGGCTCTTGCGCGCGCAACCCGGCCGCGCGCCGCTGGCGGGCGGCACGTTTCTCACCGCGCACCTGCCGAAAAAAATCACCGGCTTGGTTGACTTGTCCGGCCTCGGGCTCGACTATATCAAGCGCCGCGACGGCGCCGTCGCACTCGGCGCGATGACCACGCTGGCCGCCATGGCGCAGGCCGCCGCGCTCGGCCCGCTGGCCGCGCTGTGCCGCGATTGCGCCACCCAGCCGTTGCGCAATGCCATCACCATCGGCGGCAATGTCATGCTGCCGCTGCGCTGGAGCGACCTGCCCTTGTTGCTGA